>Ga0208414_1001275_pt1 | contig 19874 bp, 18 predicted proteins | sample AntAceMetag02UKE_FD_184770 | JGI IMG/M metagenome (GOLD analysis project Ga0208414, IMG submission 184770) | Saline lake microbial communities from Ace Lake, Antarctica - Antarctic Ace Lake Metagenome 02UKE (SPAdes) (version 2) | ecosystem: Environmental > Aquatic > Non-marine Saline and... | reverse complement strand
CCCCTGTTCTCGGCAAAACTGCGCCGCAATCAAACCGCTCGCGGCGAACTCACGCAACAACGTGTGCTTTTGCCCCTTGCTCCAACTGCGCCGCCTCGCCGACGGGCGCGAAACACGTTTAGGGGAAGACGACGACGGCAAGGAAAAATCGGTGCTCATGCCCCACACTCTATCAGTTCCTGAGCACCTCGTCACCACGTCCAAGTTGCACGCTTACGATACTGATACAAATATTCGAGATCCGTATCATCATCGGCGCCCCACGCTTCACCCTCGCGCACCACGAAAAATTTAATCACCGGATGGTGCCCTGCCCTGCCCCACCTGTTCGGCTGGTCTGGTTGGCCCCAATCTTCATCGGTATAAAAGGGTGCCTCCTCCCGATCCATTTCGGTGATCAATCCCGTCCAATTCGCAATGCACTGCGCCATCCAAAATTCCTGCAATCCATCCACGTAGTCCGCCCGCGAGATTGTTTTTTCGGCCGCGGTGACCAAGAGCCCGGTCACCAGGCCCAACCAGCACGCTAGCATCCCTTTTTTCATACCGCGGATTCTAACCAGAACCCGGTAAAACTCCGCGCAAAGTTGAGCCACTTACAATCGACCAATGGCGTTCCCTTCCCCTCAATAGGTAAATTCCGACTCACTAGAGATCAGTCTGCAAGTCTCGGTGTAACTCCGTGGTCTCGGCGACTAACGGCGGTTTATAGGATAATACCTTTTAGTCATCCGCCACCGAACGCTGCACAAATCCCAACACATGCTGCAACGACTCTTGCACCACCGCAAACGTATGACCGCCGGCCAGGGTGAGCTTGCGGTGTGCGATTCCCGCCAGATCCAAAGCTGCCGAAAAATTCTCGTTCATCGTGCGGTCAAACGCGGCCTCCGCCGTGATGAGCATGACCGCTTTCCCGTCGAGTTCTCCCACCTCGTAAATCGGATTATACTTCCGCCACAGATCCGCACCCTCGCCAAATCGATCAACCGGCACCGTATAATTCTGCCCCTCCGGCAGCGTGGGTTCACCCGGGAAATCGACCACTCCAATCACCGAGACCAGCGTCCCGAATTCCATCGGATGCCGCGTCGCATAGCGCACCGCGCCATAGCCCCCCATCGACCAGCCGCCGATAGCCCACCGATCCGCCGACTGCTTCAGCTCAAAGCGTTGCTTCACTTGCTCGATCACCTCGCCCAAATAGTCCTCATAGCGCGCCTCCGGCTGCACCGGTGAGTTGGTATACCAACCGTCTTCTCCCTGCGGAAAAATCACCCACATACCCGCGGCCAGCAGTTGCTCTCGGCTCGGTGCAACGTCCAACAGCGAGCGATGGTGCCGCCCGCGACCGTGCAAGAAAACCAATACCGGTGGATCCACCTTGGGCCTCTCCGGCACGACCACACTCACGGGCATTTCGCGCTGCAGCGCTTCGCTAAAAAACCTCCACGCTTGAATCCGGTCGTCATCCGCCATCACGGCCCCGGTCAGCAGGACGAGTCCCAGTGAGACCCCCCTCCATGACCGGGCACTGTTGCAGCGAAAAAACACCTCCCCAGGCTACGTGCCATGGGCCCAACCTGTCGATGCCCGGATCGTTCAACCGAGAATACTCGCGCGCAAAATCAACGTCATCAAAGCAACCGTCGGGACATCGGAACTCTGGCCTTTAAGCCCCCTCGCCCCCCCAGTCACTCCGCCGTCCCATCGGCCCCGACGACCACCAACCACAACGCGCCCGGTCCTTCTCCCGAACGGACCTTCCTCACCAAAAGATGCTGACGCTGACGTGACCGCCCGCCGCCAACCTGAATGATACGATCTCGTGAGCTACGGCGCAAAGGTCGTCGTGCCCGTGTGATTGAAGTTCACCACCGCCGTGCCGCCGCCGCCATCTACCACCGCGGCGTTCAGCGTGCCTCCGGCCCCGCCCGTGCCCACGTTGAGCGTGCCGCTCCCCTCGTTGACGATCACCACTCCCGATCAGTGAGATCCAAGACACCGGGGCCAACTTTCCCGACGATAAGCTCCACCCTGTTATTTTAGGTGCCACTGCTGACCGTCGCGCTGCCGAGGTCTCCGACGCAGGAGCTCCCCATGACCGCGGCAGGGTGAGTGACGCGGCCACCGCTGACCAGCAGGTTGCCTGTGCCAAGGGGACCACCCACCATGAGAGCGACGGAATTGGCCCAAGTGCCACCGTGCACAATAACGGTCGCAGGACTGTTATTTACGCCCCCTTTGGCACTGTCCCCAGAGAGTTCTCCTGCCTGGATTTTGAGACCACCACCCCCTCTATGGACGCCTACCGCGTTCCCCACCCTAAGCTCACGATAGCTTCCGACGTCTCTGAACTTCGCTACCTCGCCGTTGCTGATGGTGGCATCACTTTCCAGGATGGGAATACCCGCATCCCAGTCCGAGGTGGTAGTCCAGTCGCCCTCGTCGAGAGGATCGAAAATCCCATCGGTAAAGGCAGGCAAATTGCCGCAGACGAAGAAAAACGGGGTGCATGCGAGCAAGCCGCGCACCGAAAAAGTGGTGATGGTTCTCATCGGATTGCCGATAAACAGACCGCAATCCCGACCGCCCTCGAAACGCCTATCGCGGCAGCGCTCTCGGGAGACAAGCCGGTCGACGTCCCGCGTATTGTTTTGTATCGATTATCGGTGGGCTGAAGCCGGGAGAGGGCATGCTCGACTCCCAATATAATTACGCAAAGCCTCTTTATAGTCAGGGTTTTAGTTATCCTTCCTTCCCCTACATCGACTGCTCGTCAGCACCAAGTCCTCCTCATGACTCGTTGGCCCAATCGTCGTTATTAGCGACTCACGGAACCTCGTAAACCTCCACCAACGCGACGCCACTCACGCCCTCGGCTCCACTGACCTGAGCGGTGTAAGCGCCCGGCACCGCCGTATAAACCAAGGCGGCATCGGCACTGCCGGTGGCCAAGGGAAAGGCACCCACTATTTGCGCGACAGCGACCACCGCGGCAGCGTCCCAATCATCGTTTTCCGCCACGATGGCCTGGTTCGAGTTAAATAACCGTAACACCGGATTCGCCAGCGTTCCGCTCACCCCAAAGCCGCCTAAAGTCGGACCCACTCCCCGCAGCAGCAAGCGCTTGGGCACGTTGCCGTCGATCACGAATCCCACGACCAGCACCTCATCTCCGGTGCCTGCCCGGGTCCGCGCCGAAACATTGACCAACCGACCCGTATTGGTCCCCACCTCGTAAACCTCCGCCAAGGCCACTCCCGGCGAAGCATCGCGTAAATGAACCGATCGTGGCCCGTCAACTTGCGCCAAAATCGCGGCATCCTTTGAACCGATCGTGAGCGGGAATGCCCCCACGGACTGAGCTGCACTCTGGATCGCAGTCGCGTCACTGCCCCAATCTTCGTTGAAGGCATCGGCCACCTGCCCGGTGAAGAGTTGCAGTTCGGGATCAGGCGAAACTCCTCCTACCCCAAACGTCGCGAGTTCCGGCCCGACGCCCCGCACCAACAGCTTCGCTGCACCGTCCGCTACCACGAATCCCACCACCAACGCATCCGCGCCTGCCCCCGACCGGCTGCGCACGGAAAGATTTTTCAATCGCCCCGGTATCGGGATGGCGACCAACAGGCGAGCCGTCGCACTCGTGACCGCGCTCGTGCCGTCGCTGAGGCGCACCGCGTAGTCTCCGGTTTGCGCGACCGAGAGTGACGGTAGCGTCAAGGTATCGGATGTCGCCCCCGCCAGCGCCACCCCATCCTTGAGCCATTGATAAGTCACCGTCGCTCCGCTGGCTGCCCCGGAGAAAGCGAAGTTGAAAGTCGCGCTTCCGCCCGGCGCCACCGTCTGGCTCGCGGGAGGAAACACCACGCGCAGGACGACCGTGGATTCCGGCTGAACGGCCCAAACTGCCTTCAGCGCCGCCACCGTCGACCGCGGTTCCAGCGTGTCCAATCCCGCCCCATTATCGATCACCCGGTGCAAACCCCACCATTCCTCATTGGCAAATCCATCCGGCAACCCGCCCAATGCAAACCCGCCGCGATCATGCGCCGAGGCCGACCCGCCCGGCGACTTCCACCACTCATCGCCAAACTCAAACACACATCCCCCTGCCACGATGTCACTATTCGCCGCGATCTCACCCCACAAACCCGCGACCGTCTGACCCACGAATTCCGCATTGTTCGGATACTCCGCCCCAGCCCCGTGATCATAGGCATCCATCCCGAATTCCGTCAGCACCAACGGCTTCGTCGACGCGGCCGCATACTCCGTAAACAACGTGCCCATCGTCGTGCCTCGATAGGTTTGCACGCACCAAAAATCCAACGCCGACACCGCCGCATCAAACGATGCAATCTGCGGAATCGAATCCGTAATCGCGACCGAAACTAATCGCGTCGCGGTTTGTGCTTTAATCGCCAAGGCCACGCGATTCATCGCCGCCCAAAACGCGGCGCTATCTCCATTGCCATTCTGGATGTTCGCTTCATTCCCCAACACGATGCCCAACACCGCCGGGTGGGCTCCCAACCCTTGATCAATTTGCCCGAACGTCTGCTCAATCGCCCCCACCGCCGTGGGGTCATTCCAATTCGTTCCCGGATCAATCCAACGGTTGATCAGCACGTAAATCGAGTCCACGCCACCGTTGTAACAGGCATCCAAAAACGCCGAGTGGTCAGCCACTTCACTCCAACCGTAAATCCGAATCACGTTGCCCCCCAACGCTCGAATCAACGGTAAATCCCGCCCCATAATCGTGCCGTAATTTGCTGTAAAATAGTCTCCAAACGGAGCCGATACCGACGGATTATCGCCAATCGGCGCCGGTTGATAGCACACCCCGCGCACCTCAAATGCGACCCCATCCAATTGGATCATCCGACCTTCCACCGAAAAGGTCGCCGAGGAAACGAGCGGGGCGCCCAAAGCACTCAAAAACAACCGGACAGAGAAAAGGGAGCGAAACGTAAACATGAACGGAAGGGGTTGCGCCACGCTTAGGGTGAATCGCGCACGGACCCCCAAACCGAAGCCCGATCAGGGCATTTCCGTCAATGCAATTATATGCAATTATAGCTCCTGCCCCGCCTCTCATGGTCATTTCCTGACGCTAACTACCGCGCGGGTATCAATTTTCGTCCGCTCGAGGACGCCGTCACTCCACCCGGAGCGCAAACTGACCGGCGACATCCGGATACGCCACCTGCAACCAAAGTGATGGCCATTCCCCTAAAGAATATCCGCCGACAAATCGCGCCGATGCCTCCGGCAGGATTCGAAACCGTTCCTCAATCGCCGGAATCAGCTCCGGGGTGAGCGCCTCCCCCACCGGACCATTATTGACCGAGTCCGCCAATACCGTGCGCCCCAACGGCCTATCTGGATCCAACCCGATTTCGAAACCCCGATACGGATTCGTGCCCTCTTCCCATGCCGTCCAGGCGTCACTCTTACTCTGCGGCCGTTTCAACAAACCGAGGTGCCTGCCGCCAAATCCCGGCCCATCATTAAAACTCCGCCGCGTCTGGTCGTGGTTAATCAGCGCCTGCACTTGATAGGTCCCTAGCTTGATCCTCTTCAAGGGATCCGGAAACCCCAACGCATCGGGATCCGCCAAATCTTCTTCGATAAATTCCCCCGTTTTCCCCGGCTGCAAGTTTTCGACCTCAACCGCACCCACCGGTGACGGATCAAACCAGTTCTGATTCTTCCTCAACCTCTTCCGCAATCGGCTCCGCCACCGGCGGCGTTTGACAACCTGCCAAGAATATTCGACTCAACCGCCCGGCGATGACCGGAGGGGAAAGTGATTTCATCAGGAATAATTCAGATAAAAGGGAACGAAACAGGACCACCCCAACCCTCAAGCCAACCACCTCACCACAAACTCAATCTAGGTGTTTGCGCGGTCTTCCTCATTGCTCAATCTCTCGTCCATGCGCGCTTTTACTTCGCTTCTCGCCTCCACCCTCTTCGGCCTTGGTCTGGCCGAAGCCCAAGAGACCTTCGAGCCCGCCAAATTTTACGCCACCCACTGCGCTGCATGCCATGGCGCCGACCTGAAAGGCGCCAGCGCCGGCAGCCTCGTGGACGATACCTTTCTCTACGGTCGGCTGCCCAATCAACACCACCGCAACATCCTCTACGGGATCCCCGGCACCGATATGATCGGTTGGGAATCGGTCCTGTCCAAGCGGGACGCGAACGATCTCGTTAAATATATTTTCGCCAAACCCGAGCTCCCCGATACAGCCGCGCGCGAACTACCCGACCAACTCGAAACCGAACGCACCACGCTCGAATTCACCCCGTGGATCACCGCCGGCCTGAATATCCCCTGGGGCTTTGAATTCACCGGGCCCAACTCCGCCCTCGTCACCGAACGGGGCGGCACGCTGCGGGTCATCACCGATGGGCAACTTGATCCCCGCCCCATCGCCAACCTCCCGCCCACCTACGTCCACGCCGATAGCGGCATGATGGACCTCATCCTCGACCCCGACTACGCGACCAACGGTTGGATCTACATCGGGCACTCCCACGCCATCGACGACCACACCGATCGCGATTCGCGCGCCATGACTCGTATCATCCGAGGTCGGATTCGAGATCACGAATGGATCGACCAAGAGGTAATTTTCCAAGTATCCGACGACCTTCACCACGCCTCCCCGGTGCGTTGGGGGTGCCGCTTCATTTGGGATCCCGCCGGCAATCTCATCTTCACCATCGGCGATCGTAATCGGGCCGAAGAATCGCAAGACCCCGGCAAACCTAGCGGCAAAACCTACCGCATCCGTCCCGACGGTTCGCCCCCCCCCGACAACCCCTTTGTTGATGTACCCGGTGCCCTGCCCCAAGTTTACACCCTCGGCAACCGCAACGTCCAAGGTCTCGGTTACCATCCCGTCACCGGCGACCTCTGGGCCAGTGAACACGGTCCGATGGGCGGCGACGAACTCAACATCATCGTGCCCGGCACCAACTACGGTTGGCCCGTCGCCACCTTCGGACGCGGTTACGACAACAGCACCGTTTCCACCCAAACCGCCGCGCCGAATGTGCGCGATCCCATCCACCAATGGACTCCTTCCGTCGCCATCTGCCCCATCGAATTTTACCAAGGCGATGCCATTCCCGCTTGGCACGGTGACTTGATCCTGGGCTCCCTCGCCTTCGAAGGACTTTACCGCTTCGAAACCGACGGCCAAACGGTCACGCACCAGGAAACCGTCTTCCGCAACTACGGCCGCGTGCGCGACCTTAAGACCGGCCCCGACGGCGCCCTCTACATCCTCTTCAACAACCCCGACCGCATCATCCGCGTCACCGCCGCCTCCGAGGACTAACGGTCGATATCAGTATCACCGAGTGGCAACCGGTCCGGGACAAATTTGGCCCGAAAATATTCAGTACTCCTTCGTCGCCCCAAACAACCCCACCCGGTAGCCGTGCTCCCGCAGGAAGCGGGCCGCCCGGAAATTAACGATCAACAGGATCACTAGATTCAGCATGGGCAGAACCATCACCATGGCCAGAAGCACAATCACGATCAAATCGAACTTCATTCCCCGCGCCATGCGCACCGTCCCCCAGACCGCGAGCACGATCGCCAACAAGACGGTCACCGCCCGAATCATCGCCCCGTCCGGCACCACTAAAAGCACCACCGACACCAGGTTCAGCAGGATTGCCCAGACCGCGATACGCAGCCCCGAACACACTTGCTCAGTTCGCTCGGTTTCAGCTCTTTGATCGTTTCCTGAGTCACTCATAATCTTTCAGATCCCGAATGACCCGCGCCTACTTCGCGACGGCTGGTTTGATGCGCACGAGCAGGTCTTTGCTTTTGACCGTATCGCCGATCTCCACGGTCACTTCGCTGATGATGCCGTCGCACGGTGCATAGACCGTTGTCTGCATTTTCATGGCTTCCATGAGCAACAGTTTCTCGCCCTTCGCGACCTTGCTGCCGACCGTGGCCGAGAGCGACGCGATCAATCCGGGAATCGGTGCACCCACTTGATTAGCATCGCCCGAATCCGCTTTAGCTCGGCTCTTCGTGGTCGTGGTCACGCCCTTGTCGACGATCACCACATCACGCGCGATGCCATTGAGCTCGTAGCTGACCACGCGCTTACCGTCTTTGTCGGCCTCGCCCACCGTCACCAGCCGAATGATCAACACCTTGCCGGCTTCGATCTCGACTGAAATTTCCTCACCTAACTGCAGCCCATAAAAAAACGTCGGACTCGGCAAAACACTCACATCGCCATACTGCCGCTGGTGCTTGCGGAACGTGTCGTGAACCTGCGGATACATCAAATGCGAGAACACATCATCGTCCGTCAGCTCTTGCTTCAACTCCGCCACCAACTCCCGGCGCACTTTAGCCATGCCGGTGGCAATTGACTTCGCTCGCGCGGCCGGCGTGCGCCGATCCACTTTCTTCTCGGCACGTTGCGCCGCCGCGTAACGAGTGCGGGCCAAACGGTGTTTCTCCGGTCCCAAAATCGCCTTCGAGACATCAATTGGCCAGCCTCCGTCTGGCCAGCCCAACCCACCCGTCAGCATATCGATGACGCTCTCCGGATAAGGCATCGCCCCCGATTCGAGATTCACCACATCGGTCGGCTTGATCCCCCGCGAGAACAAGAACAACGCCAAGTCCCCGACCACTTTCGAGGACGGCGTGACTTTGACGATATCGCCAAACAACACGTTCACCTCCGCGTAGGTTCGCGCGATTTCCGGCCAGCGATGAGCCACGCCCATCGAGTTGGCTTGTTCCTTAAGATTGGTGTATTGACCACCCGGCATCTCGTGCAGGTAGACGTCGGCCGAACCACTTTTTGGCGCCGTATCAAACGGCGTATAAATCGGCCGCACTTGCTCCCAGTAATCGGAGAACCGATCCAACTTCGTTAGATCAAGTTGAGTATCGCGGGTCGTGCCGCGCAGCGCCGCCACGATCGAATTCAAATTTGGCTGCGACGTGCTTCCGCTCATCGAAGCCAGGGCAAGGTCCACCACGTCGACGCCCGCATCCGAGGCGCGCAAGATCGAGGCCGCATTAATACCGCTGGTGTCGTGCGTGTGGAAGTGAATCGGCAACCCAATCTCATTGCGCAAGGTCTTCACTAACTTCTCCGCCGCGTGCGGCCGACAAAGACCCGCCATGTCTTTGATGGCGATCATATGCGCGCCCATTTTTTCGAGCTCCTTCGCGAGCCGCACGTAATACTTCAGATCAAACTTATCGCGCTTGGGGTCGAGAATATCGCCCGTGTAACGAAGCGTGCCTTCAGCGATCGCATGGGTGTCCTGCACCGCTTCCATCGCTACCCGCAGATTCGGCAGGTAGTTGAGCGAATCAAAGATGCGGAAGATATCCATGCCGTTTGCCGCCGCGTGTTTCACGAAGCCACCCACCACGTGATCCGGGTAGTTCGTGTAGCCCACTGCATTCGCCCCGCGGAAGAGCATCTGGAAACAGATATTCGGCACCTTCGCGCGCAACTGCCGCAACCGCTCCCAGGGATCTTCATTCAGGAAACGCATCGCCGTGTCGAAGGTCGCCCCCCCCCACATCTCGAGCGAGAACAGTCCGGGCACGTCGCGCGCCAACGCATCCGCACAGGTCAACATATCAAAGGAGCGCACTCGGGTCGCCATCAACGATTGATGAGCATCCCGGAACGTCGTGTCCGTCACCAGCAGACGCTTCTGCTTGAGCGTCCATGTGGCAAATTCCGTGGGGCCCAACTCGAGTAATTTCTGCCGCGTGCCCGCCGGTGGCGCTTCGCGATGCGCATGGCCCGGCACGGTCGGCGTCGCAAAAGCGCCCGCCGGCTTATAGCCTTTGGCGTGCTGATTCCCGTTCACCACCACTTCGCCGATAAAGTTAAGCAACTTGGTCGCACGGTCCTTGCGCTTCTTAAAGTGGAACAGCTCCGGCGTCGTATCGATCAACGTCGTGGTCGCCTGCCCCGTGCGAAACTTCGGATGCGCAATCACATTTTCTAGGAACGGGATATTCGTCTTCACTCCGCGGATACGATATTCCGCCAGAGCCCGGTGCATGCGGGCCATCGCGATCTCATACGTCGGCCCACTGGCCACCAGCTTCGCCAACATCGAATCGTAAAACGGTGTGATTACCGCGCCCGCGAATCCCATGCCCCCGTCGATCCGGATCCCCAATCCGCCCGGTGAACGGTAGGCCATGATGCGGCCATAATCGGGCATGAACTTACTTTCGGGATCTTCCGTCGTCACGCGCGACTGCAGCGCATACCCGTTACGGGGCACATCCTCTTGCGCCGGCATGCCGACCTCGGGTGAGTGCAGCGCGTAACCCTGCGCGATCAACAACTGCGCTCGCACGAGATCGAGCCCCGTCAGCACCTCGGTCACCGTATGCTCAACTTGAATACGTGGATTCATCTCGATGAAGAACCACTCGTGCCGATCGAGATCGTAGAGAAATTCCACCGTGCCCGCGTTGTCATACTTGATCGAGCGCGCGAGGTTCGCCGCCGCTTCGCACAACTCCGTCACCACGTTTTCCGGTAAGCCAAAACTCGGCGCGACTTCGATCACCTTTTGGTGCCGACGCTGCACCGAACAATCCCGCTCGTGCAGGTGCATCACGTTGCCATGCTTATCACCCAAAATCTGCACTTCGATGTGCTTGGCGTTCTGAATGTATTTTTCCAGAAACACCGCGGGATTTCCAAACGCCCGTTCGGCCTCGCCCTGGGCTTCATCCAACAACGAATCCAATTCGGGGGCCGTCTTTACAATGCGCATACCGCGTCCGCCGCCGCCAAACGCCGCTTTAATGATCAACGGAAAGCCGATCTTTTTCGCAATCTTCTTCGCCTCGCCGCGATCACTTACGGGATCTTCCGTTCCCGGCAGCACTGGCACGCCCACCTTTTGGGCCATCGCCCGCGCCGCGGTTTTATCACCCATGTTGTCCAGCAATTCTGGCCGGGGTCCCACCCACACGATTCCCGCCGCTTCACAGGCCCGGGCAAAATCCGGATTCTCCGAAAGAAAACCGTAACCCGGGTGAATGGCGTCGACGCCCTTCTCTTTCGCGATGCCGATGATGCTCTCGATATCAAGGTAGGCCGCGACCGGCCCCTTACCCGCTCCGACCTGGTAAGCCTCATCCGCCTTGAACCGATGAATACAAAACCGATCTTCCTGCGCAAAGATCGCCACCGTGCGGAGTCCTAACTCCGTGCCCGCGCGAAAAACCCGGACTGCGATCTCAGAGCGATTGGCCGCCATGAGTTTGGCGATTGGACGAATGACAAGAGTGGAATCAGCGGTGGAACGGGACATGGAAAATTGAGCAAGGATCGAAGGACTAGGGCTTAAAGGGACAGCATGGGAATCAGGGAAGCCGCCTCCCGCAAGGTCTTCCGGTCCCTCAATGCCCGCGGGAACCGTAATTTTTTGCGCCAGTTGAAGTTTCATGCACTCTCAAGCCCCATGGAATCCGCTCCCATCATCCCTCACTGCACCCGCTGCGGCATCGAAACCAAAGGCCGCTTCGGCGATGTCGTGATTTGCGACGACTGCTACTCCCTCAGCGGTTCCTGCTGCCCCGCCTTTGAGCCCGACCACCTGAGCGCCGCAGTCATCGCCGCCACCCCACCACCCAACCGGGACTGAGCCCGCCCCTCCCCGCTCCAATCCTTTCCTCTTGACTGACTAGAGGAGCTGCCGCTTGTTCTAGTTTAACTAGAGAAAGCTCATGACTCCTTCCCCCAACGGTCTTCTTCAAGGCACTCTCGGTCTCCTCGCCCTCCGCGCCCTGCGCGACGAAAGCCGTCACGGCTGGGGTATCCAGCAACGCATCAACCAGATCGCCGACAATGTGCTGAGCGTAAACCAAGGTTCCCTCTACCCCGCTCTCATCCGTCTCGAAAAACAGGATCTCATCAAATCTGAATGGGGCACTTCCCAAGCCGGCCGCCGCGCCAAATTCTATTCACTTACCCCCCAGGGCCGCACCCAGATGGACGCCGAAACCGCCAATTGGCGTAAATTCGCCTCCGTCGTGAATCTCATTTTGGAGACCGCGTAAGATGGCCCGCCTGAAGAGCCTCTGGATCGGCCTTCGGGCCTTCTTCCGCCGGAACCAAACCGAATCCGATCTCGACGAAGAGTTGCGCTTCCATCTCGAGATGGAGATGACCAACAACCTCGCTCAGGGCATGGCGCCCGCCGAGGCCAAACGCACCGCTCTCGTTTCATTTGGTGGCATCGATCAAACCAAAGAAGCCAGCCGCGATGCGTGGGGCCTGCGCTTCCTCGCCGATCTTTTCCGCGACTTCGTTCTCGGCCTGAGATCGCTGCGGCGCGCTCCCGGCTACGCGATCACCGCCATCATTACTCTCGCGATCGGAATCGGCGCCTGTGCCGTGATGTTCAGTGTCATTCAGTCCGTCATGCTCAAGCCGCTCGGCGTGCGCGACCAGGACCGCCTCGTCTACTTTTGGGAGAACCATCCGGAACGAAACATCACCCGCTTCTCTCAATCGGTGCCTAACTTCGTCGACTACCGCGATCAATCGAAGTCATTCGAAGCCCTCGTCGCCTTCCGCACCTCCAACGTCAACCTGTCCGACGCTAATCGCCGCGCAATCCAAGCGAGAGCCGTCGGCATCAGCGCTGGATTCAGCCAAGTATTCGGTTGGCCTCTAATTGTCGGCCGCGAATTCACCCCCGCAGAAGACCGCCCCGGTGGCCCCAAAGTCGCCATCATCAGCGAGTCCCTTTGGCGTGAACGCTACAACGCCGACCCCGAGATTCTCTCCCGCTCCATCACCATCAATCGCGAACCGCATCAGGTCATTGGCGTCATCAGCGACGCGGCCAACTTCCTTGCCACCGTCGACGTCTGGCGCCCCCTGGTTCCCAATCCCACCAACGAAAATCGCGATGACCATCGGCTCACCGTAATCTCACGCTTGTCCCCCGGCGTCTCAATCGCCCAGGCGCAGGCCGAAGTCGACGCCCTCGCCGCCGGCTTGCGCGCAGCCCACCCGGATAGCATGGAAGGCTGGGGTGCTTACCTAGAGCCATTTTACGACCAACACGTGCCCGCCGAACTGAGCCACAGCCTGACCATCCTCTTCGTCGCAGTGGGCCTGCTCTTACTGATCGCCTGCGCCAACGTCGCCAACCTCCTCCTCTCCCAAGCCCTCGCGCGGGATCGAGAGCTCGCTATTCGCACCGCCCTCGGGGCCTCGCGTTGGCAGATCATGCGCCAACTCCTTGGTGAAGCATCTGCCCTCGCACTCGGTGGCACACTCCTGAGCCTACTCCTCTCGACTTGGGGCATCAGCCTGCTGCTGCTCAACGCTCCCACCGGCACCTTACCCCGCAGCGATCAAATCGCACTCGATTCTCAAGGCTTAATCTTCACCGCCGCCGTGGGTATCCTCACGGTGTTCGCCGCCGGATTGATTCCCGCGCTTCGCTTCTCCCACTCCGATCCCCACCAAACCATGGGCGCCTCCTCTCGCCCGGTTGGATTTTCGACCCGCCAAAGCCGCACCCGGTCGACGCTCGTTATTATCCAAGTCGCGCTATCCCTCGTGCTCGTCGTCGGTGCCGGCCTACTCCTCAAAAGTTACCGCCAATTACAGAAAACCGACCCCGGCTACAACCGCGAGAATGTGCTGTCCTTCCAAATCACGCCCGATGCCACCGCCTATGGCGACGGTGAAAATCGCCTCGGCTTCTTCGATCGTATCAAGGCCGATATCAGTGCGCTACCCGGCGTATCACATATCGGCATTTCGAGCGGTCTCCCCTTCGGCGGTGGCACCACCAGCCTTAACGTTTTCTCGCCTGATTCACCCACCATCCCCGCCGAAGACTCTATTCAAACCTCCTGGCGCATCGTCGACATCGGCTACTTCGCCGCCATGCAGATCCCCCTCATCGCCGGCCGCACCTTTGTCGAAACCGACGATGGCGATATTCCATCCATCATCATCAGTCGGCAATTCGCCGAGCAGTTCTGGCCGCAGGATTCCCCGATCGGTAAACGCCTCATCTTAGGCGGTGGCGACAACCACTATGAAATCATCGGCGTCGTCGGCGACATCCGCCTGACCGATCTGACCGGCATCTCCGAGCGACCTCAAATGTATCTTCCCCTGCGTCATTGGACGGGCTGGCCCACGGTTTCGTTTGCCGTCCGCACCGCGGTCGCCCCCGCCACGCTCACCCGCGCCGTGCGCGAAATCATTCGAGCCATCGACGCCGAACAACCCGTCTACAATTTCAACACCCTCGCCGGCTTGTCCGCCCGCGCGACGCAAAACCCCAAATTCCAATCCTGGCTTCTCGGCACGTTCGCCATCATCGCCCTTACCCTCGCGGCCATCGGTATCTACGCCGTCATGCAAACCATCGTCACCCAGCGCACCCGTGAGATTGGCGTGCGCATGGCGCTCGGAGCTCAAGCGAGCGCAACGATGACCCTCCTCTTTCGCCAAGGCGGTCGGCCGGTCATCTTCGGACTCGCTCTCGGAACGCTGCTGCTCTGGCCCGTCACCCAAACCCTCGAGCAACATCTGTTCGAGACCTCGACTCTCGATCTCAGTATCTTGGCGATTGCTATCATCACCATTGCTCTCGCTGCCATCACCGCGATTGCACTTCCCGCCCGCCGCGCGTTGCGCATTAATCCCATCGAGGCCCTTAGGGGTGACTGAAGAACCCCCTGAGTAAAACGTCGAAAACACCATCCCGGTCTTCCCCGTCGTCGACCTCGCCACCAGCATTCTGTTCTACACCGAGACGCTTGGTTGGAAGCTCGACTAGAGCGGCGGCAAAGTCTGTTCAGTTTTGATGGACGGGGCCCACCTCATGCTCTCCCAAATGATCCCGACCGGCTCCCCCAGATGGGCCTGGATTGGGCTCACCGACACCGCCCTTTTCCAGACCGACCAAGACCGCGGAGTCACCGTGATCCAAATCGCTTAAAACTGGCACTGGGGTGCCGAGATGAAATTGGCCGACCTCGACGGCAACGTCCTCTGGCTCGCGAGCGAGCCCCGCCCTGATTTGCCCTCCGGGGAGGAATCCTAGCTCGGCCGCCCTCGACACAGCGGTCTCTACGTAGATGTAGCCCTTGCGCAACCGGCGGGGAGCGCCCCTATTAAGGGTTCAATTCAAGACCGGTGAGTCTGCTGTTACCCCCAAATCCGCGCCCCATGAAAATAAACCGCTCCGCCCGTGCCTTCACTCTCGTAGAAATCATGATCGTTGTGGTCATCATTGGACTTCTCGCTGCCATGGCGATTCCTGCGTTCCAAAGGGTCCGCGCCTCCTCCCAAGACAAGGCCGTCATGAACAATCTCCGCCAGCTCAGCAACGCCTCCAGCCAATACTACCTCGAGCACGGCGTCACCCGCGTCAGTTCCGCCGCCATCGTCGGCACGAACTCCAGTAACTACATTCGGGGGATTCAGACTGTCGCCGGAGAAACCTACCCGATCCAGCTTGACCAAGGTGCGGCCGCGACCGCCTCCGGTGTCTCCGGCGCCCGCACGATCACCTACAACAACTAGGTCCGCGCTCCTCCCAAAAGTCTCAGCCGCCCTCTTGCCGGGCGGTTTTTTTTGCGCATACTGCATTCTCCGCGGTCTCTTTCACTCCGCCCCCCTCCCTACCCCCATGAACCCCCTCCGCATCCTCTTCGTCTGTATGGGCAACATCTGCCGCTCCCCCGCCGGCGAAGGCGTGCTCGCCAAACTAGTCTCCGAGGCCGGGCTCACCGCCCACATCGAAATCGATTCGGCCGGCACTATCGGTATGCACCAGGGCCATCGCGCTGATTCTCGCATGCGGGCCGCCGCGACCGAACGCGGCTACAACCTCACCAGTCGCGCCCGCCAAGTCGTCGCCCACGACCTCGATGACTTCGATCTCATCCTCACCATGGATGAAGACAATCACCGCGGCGTCCTCAACCTTGCGACCACCGACAACCAACGCGATCGCGTGCGCCTCTTCTGCTCCTTCTGCCAGAACCACGCCGAACGCGAAGTCCCCGACCCCTACTACGGCGGCCCCCAAGGATTCGAAACCGTGCTCGATCTCCTCGAAGACGGCTGCCGCGGCGTGATCACTTGGGCAAAGCAAAATCGCGCTGCGTAACGACCCACTTTCCCGTTTGCCACCCCGCGAATAGCAACGTTCGATTAGACCGATTCTTTCATCCCGTCATGCGCCTGCTGTTCTCCACTTTCATGTTCTTATTCGCGACCGCGACCTGTGTCGCCGACGACGCTGAAAACCAACCGCCGGAGCGACCAACGCCACCCCGCGAATACATCGAAGTAGATGGCAAATCATATCCGTTTTTCAAATTTGAGCAGGAAGTTAAACCCAAACCGCGACCAAAAATATCGCTGCCCAAAAAAGCCAAACGCGAAGCGCGCGGCGGTATGGTGCTATTCGGGGTCATCGTCGATAAACACGGGGAAATCGTCTCCGCCCACATCGCCATTAGTAACACCGAGCAGGACGTCGAAGAGGCCTGCCGCAAGACACTCTACCGTTACGGGTTCCCCATCAAAGCCATCGACGGCGAACCCGTCGAATACGCCGTCATGGTCCCCATGCGCGCCGACCCCACCCCCTTCTTCGGCCCCAAGTAGCGCCCGAGCCGGACCGTGCAAATGAGCCCTGAGTTTGGGCTCCCATCTAACGTCAGTCGTTGAACGATCGAGTCTAGGCCTAAAGAATGAGGCTTCTTCGCTCCGGGCCCTCTGGATTAACCACTGTTCTGCTTCAACTCATCGCACCGAGCACAAATGCCGTCGACGGTTACGTTCCAAGCGGGAATTATCACCGCCGTGGCTGCCCGGGCGCTCTCAGAGGGTTGAACGCTTGGAATGATGCAGGGAGGCCGGTTTCGGCAAGGAGGGACGGCATGAGATGGGGGCCGAATGCAAAAGATAAAGACGATGGGGTGCGGGAATTCATGCCCAGCACCGTGAATAATCAAATCACCCAGCCCGTGAATTAGTTAGCAATTCACGACCCGAATTTGTCGAAACGCCGCGGCCTCATCGCCTCTTGTGCTCAATCCGAAATCGTAAATGTCTTCACAATCGCCGTCCCCACGTTGATTGGCGGGCCTTCTTTTTGGTCCGGTCAATATCGCCACTGACGCACTGCCCGCACCGAACTTGCTCCGAACTCTCCTTGCGGAGCTTTCACCGCTCGCATCCAGCAGGGGTATCCTTCCCGGTGAATGGCCCTACCCAACCCAACATCGCCAGCTCTGCCTTCCTCGCGCAAGTCCGTCGGATTGATCGGCCGGGTCTGGAAAATTGGCACTGGGTTCACTTCCGCAGCCTCCCAGGCAATCACCGGACCTGTGATATCACAGTCGACCGACCCTGAGTTGAGAGTGATCACGTGCTGACCACGATCAAATACCATCAGCACCTTAAGCGCCGTGCTGACCGTCCGAACGTTCACCTGACCTCGCAGAAATTTCCACTGGGCGACCACGGCAGCGGCTACTTCACCAAAACCAGGCCCTGTCTCCTCGACAATCTCCACGCGATCCACCGCCCCCGTCGGTCCAACGACAAAAGCAATCAGCGCTTTCCTGAGCCTATTGGAGTTGACCGGCTCACCCTTGGGCCAGCGAGCGACTTTAGGGTTACCACCGTTTGGAGAGGGAAGAATTTCAGGCCTCTCCGACGGAAACCGTCAAACCCGACTTGCCAAAGAGCGATCATACCAAGTCTTTCTACTTATATTTCCCTTCCCAATGAAACGTGTGCCCAAACCTCACGTCTCCCCTCCTCCAGTAAACCCCATTCGCTACCCATATTTATGAAATCCATTTCTTTTTTCGGCCAAAAAGGTTGGAAAGTGACTGCGATCTTCCTCGCGACCCTCGGCGCATTTTGGATCGGGCGCATGACCATGACCGGTAGCCCCTTCGGTTTCGAGGCCGGCAGACCGGGCGAAACGGATTTCCCCTCGGCGGAATCGTTCTTCCGCTACAGTGAGCCCATCCCGCTCAAACGCCTCGCAAACGAATGGGAACCCCAGCGCGCACTGGTGCTGAGCATGTCGTTCAACGAAAGCCGCCATAACCCTGATGTCGCGCGCTACCAGATTGATCTGCTCGCGGCCGCCACGCCTTACATCGATGTTTACGTTCTCGGCGAGGACAACTACCAGCAGGCCTACGCCTATTTCTTAGCTCTGCTCAATCGCCACCCCGATGCGGACGCAATTCTGGCAAGGACTCACTTTGTTGACTCCCGCGAGTTGATGCGATGGACGCGCGATTTTGGTCCTATCTTCGGGGTTGGTCGCCAAAACCAACTTGTTGCCATCGATTTTGTGTATCGCGACCTCATCGGTGAACTCGAAGGAGCGCTGCACAACCTGAGTGACACCAACCGCCGCTCTCTAGCCATGCAGGGAGACGCCATGCCGGCTGACCTCGTTTCCTATCTCCAACAGCAAACCGAGCGTCCCGTCGAAATTGTGCGTCCTCCTCTCGCCATGGACGGCGGCGATTTCGTGAGCGACGGCCAAGGCAATGTATTTGTCTCTACGCGCACTCTCGCCCGCAACGGTGGTAACCGCCGGGAACTCGAAGAACTGTTCAAACGTTACTTTAAGGCCAAGAAACTCCACGTCCTCGAAGCCCTTCCCGGCCGCACCGTGCACCATTTGGATATGATTTTCAAAGTAGTGAACGACGACACCGTTTTACTGCCCGACTATCAAACCGCCCTCGAGCCACCGCTTAACCGCTATCGCATCGAACTCGTTAAAAAGACTCGTCGCGCGCTCGACTATAACGAGAACTACATTCGCAAAAACTTCCCCGGCTATCGGGTGCTAAAGGTTCCCATGCCACCCATCATGTTCAAAACGCCTGAGGAAATTCTGGTGGAAGCTAGAGCTGAATTCGTGCGAATCGTGGCGATCGAACAGCAGCTGATCGCGGAGGAAAGTTTCGCCACCCTGACCGCGGCCGATCGCGCTCAAGTCGAAGCCAAAGTCATCGAAATGGTGCAGGCAGAAACCGGACTTAGTGATTTGGATTCACTCGAAGGATTCGACGCCGTCCTCCAGCAATACGGCCAAATGAGCATGCGCCACTATTTCGACATTCACGCCGAATCGGTTACCCGCTACCGCTCGTATATTAACAGCGTGTTTCTGCACAACGAATCCGGCCAACACACCTTCATCGTGCCCCGTTTCACTTCTCTCAATCGCGAAGAAAACGCCCGCCTTCAAATCTGGGAAACTGCCACCGAAAGAGCATATCGAACCGCTTGGCCCCAAGCCGTCATTCAGTGGGTCAATTGCGACAGTCTGGTTGCCGATATGGGCTTCATTCACTGCACCACCCTCACCGTGCCCGCCGCCCCTTTGCAGTAACCGAACAAAGCCACCACTCGCCCAATTCCCCCCCCGCTCACGATCCCAAGGGGGTCATGTCGTGAATTGTGAATTTTCTCCTCGAAAGTAAATGGATGCGATCGGGTTGGCTGATCACATAGTGATGCTCGCGACCACGCTATCGCACCGCGCCGAGCCTGACGTCTCGCCGATCAGAGGCGAGCATCGGCGGCATGATATCGTGGTCGAACTCATCGTCTCGATCGGCGTTTCTGACCACCAACCGGAACCAGCTCCGATTATCCCACGCCGCCCCTGACATGCCTTCGGCCAAAACGGTTCGCACCACCGTCCGGTAAAACTCTCTTACCCCCGCCGTATCTCGGGCTGATTGATCGCTCTCCCGACCTACTCCGAATTCACCTTAGTTGATCGGC
>Ga0208414_1001272_pt1 | contig 19903 bp, 20 predicted proteins | sample AntAceMetag02UKE_FD_184770 | JGI IMG/M metagenome (GOLD analysis project Ga0208414, IMG submission 184770) | Saline lake microbial communities from Ace Lake, Antarctica - Antarctic Ace Lake Metagenome 02UKE (SPAdes) (version 2) | ecosystem: Environmental > Aquatic > Non-marine Saline and... | reverse complement strand
GCCGGCGAACTCTTATTTTTAGTCATTGCAGGCCTGTTGGGCGCAGTGCAACTACCAGCACACTTTATTTGGGCGGTATTCCATATTTTGGTTGTCCCCCTGCAAGCATTTGTATTCATGATGTTAACTATTGTGTATTTAAATGCAGCTCACGATTCACCAGAACACTAACACTTACTTTTAAAGAAAATTTTCTGAACTACAGAAAATCCAGGAGGAAATGATGGAAATTATATTGGCTTCTACAGTCATAGGCGTATTTTGGTTGCTTGGTATGGGCGCCCTCGGTACAGCAATTGGATTCGGTATCTTAGGCGGCAAGTTCCTAGAAGGATCTGCACGTCAGCCAGAAATGGCACCTAAGTTACAGGGCAGCATGTTCCTGGTTGCTGGACTAATCGATGCGATCACAATGATCGGTATCGGTATTGGTATGTGGTTTACATTTGCAAACCCATTCCTGAGCCAGTTGGGTTAAACCTAACCAGTTCTTAATTTGCGGGAGTCATTGCTGTGGATATAACCCTAACTCTATTTGGACAATCGTTCGCGTTTTTCGTGTTTTGGTGGTTCTGTAGCTCTAAGGTCTGGCCTTTGTTTTCCAATGTATTGGAAGAACGAAAGCAACGCATCGCTGACGGCTTAGAAGCAGCAGCACGTGCGGAGAAAGATTTAGAGCTAGCGCAGGCTCGTTCTACTGATCAAATGAAAGACGCTAAGGTTCAGGCGGCCGGTATTATCGATTTGGCTAACAAACGTGCAGCTCAAATCGTAGAAGAAGGTAAAGAGAAAGCCGTCGAAGAAGCACAGCGTATTATCATTGGCGCCAATGCAGAGATTGAACAAGAAATAAATCGGGCTAAAGAAGCTTTGCGAATGAAAGTGTCCGCAATTGCTATCGCAGGTGCCGAGAAGATTCTTGAGAGATCAATTGACCAAGCCGCTAACGAAGATTTATTAGAGAAACTAGCTTCAGAGCTATAGAAAAGTTATCAAATGGCAGAGATAAGCACATTAGCAAGACCGTACGCAAAAGCTGCTTTTCAAGTGGCTTTGCAAGACAGTTCGCTTGACGCATGGTCAAAAATGTTGGTCATGTCAGCCGCTATAACGGTAAATGAAAAAGTAGGTGCATTACTGACCGACCCTTCATTATCTTCAGAGCGATTGGCTGCAATTTTTATCGAATTATGCGGTGATGAGCTCAATGATAAAGGTAAAAACTTTATTAATTTGCTCGCTGAGAATAAGCGCCTTGTACTTTTATCAGCGATTTCTGATCAATTTGATGCCCTGAAAGCGAATCAGGAAAAAACCCTGAATGTCGAAGTGACAAGTGCTTATGAGCTCAGTTCAGAAACTTTAGACAAGTTAGCGAACAGTCTAAAAACAAGACTGCAAAGAGACGTTATTTTGAATACGAATGTTGATCAGAGCCTACTCGGCGGCGCTGTTATTCGCACGGACGATACTGTTATTGATAGTTCTGTGCGCGGAAAACTGGTCAAGTTAGCTGAATCAATGAATTCCTGATCAGGTCAGGAACAAAGGAAACAAGCATGCAACAACTGAATCCATCTGAAATCAGTGAGATTATTAAAAAGAGAATCGATAACCTCGATGTCTCTGTTCAGGCCAAAAACGAAGGCACGATCGTTAGTGTATCCGACGGTATCATCCGCATCCACGGCCTTACTGCTGTCATGTATGGCGAAATGATCGAGTTCGAAGGTGGCCTTTATGGCATGGCCTTGAACTTAGAGCGAGATTCAGTCGGCGCCATCGTTTTGGGTGATTATTTAACGCTAAAAGAAGGTCAGTCTTGCAAATGTACTGGTCGGATTTTGGAAGTGCCTATTGGACCAGAGTTGGAAGGCCGTGTGGTAGACGCGCTTGGTAGACCAATTGATGGCAAGGGACCAGTTAATACTAAACTGACAGATGCTGTTGAGAAAATAGCCCCTGGAGTTATTGCAAGGCAGTCGGTTTCAGAACCAGTACAAACAGGCTTGAAGTCTATTGATGCAATGGTTCCTGTTGGCCGTGGCCAGCGTGAATTAATTATTGGCGATCGCGAGGTCGGAAAAACGGCGGTTGCGCTTGATACAATTATTAATCAGAAAGGTAAAAATGTTAAATGTATTTATGTTGCCATAGGCCAAAAAGCCTCATCAGTTTCTAACGTTGTTAAGAAGTTAGAAGAAAATGGCGCCATGGAGTACACCATTGTTGTGGTTGCGAGTGCATCCGATGCTGCATCTATGCAATATATCGCACCCTACTCAGGATGCACAATGGGCGAGTATTACCGTGACCGCGGTGAAGACGCGCTAATAATTTACGATGACTTAACTAAGCAGGCAATTGCATATCGTCAAATTTCCTTGCTGCTCAGAAGACCTCCAGGTCGTGAGGCTTATCCAGGTGATGTGTTTTATTTACACTCTCGTCTTTTAGAGCGCGCATCGAGAGTGAATATTGATTACGTTGAAAAGTTTACCAACGGCGAAGTTAAAGGCAAAACTGGCTCATTGACCGCGTTGCCAATTATTGAAACCCAAGCTGGTGACGTTTCAGCGTTTGTACCAACCAATGTAATATCAATTACTGATGGTCAGATATTCCTAGAAACAGATTTGTTTAACTCAGGAGTTCGTCCAGCGATGAACCCGGGTGTTTCTGTATCTCGTGTTGGTGGTGCAGCACAAACTAAGATTATTAAGAAACTTGGCGGTGGTATTCGTATTGCTTTAGCTCAATATCGCGAACTAGCAGCCTTTGCCGCGTTTGCGTCTGACCTAGACGATGCAACTCGAGCTCAATTGGAGCACGGTCAGCGAGTTACTGAACTAATGAAGCAAAAGCAATATTCGCCACTTTCAGTAGCTGAAATGGCTATTTCTATTTTTGCTGCCAACAATAAGTATTTGGAAGATATTGAACTCGATAAAATCCTAGACTTTGAAGCGTCACTACTTTCATACATGAACAGCGAGCACACTGAGTTGCTAGCTGAGATTAATGAAAAGGGTGATTATAACGATGACATCGCGGCTCAGTTTAAAGCGGCCTTGGATAAGTTTAAGTCAACCCAAACTTGGTAAAGTAAGTACACACTTAACCAAAAATGCTTGTATAGCGTGAGGTTTCACAAAAATGGCTGGTGGCAAAGAAATACGCACTAAGATCTCGAGTATTAAAAACACTCAGAAGATTACCAAGGCTATGGAAATGGTCTCGGCAAGTAAAATGCGTAAGGCTCAAGATCGAATGCGCCTAGGTAAGCCCTATGCCCATAGAATTCGTTCTGTTATAGGTCATATAGCAAACGCGAAACCTGAGTATCGACATACTTACTTTGATACTCGCGAAGTCAAAAAAGTCGGCTATATCGTGGTTTCTACTGACCGCGGCCTGTGCGGAGGATTAAACATCAACGCGTTTAAGGCCACTGTTGCTTCAATGAAGCAGTGGGCAGACCAGGGTGTTGATATCGAAATTTGCACAGTTGGCGGGCGAGCCGCGACGTTCTTCAATAACTATGGCGGCAAAGTAGTTGCCTCTGTTAGAGATTTGGGAGACACACCTGAAATTTCGGATGTGATTGGCTCAGTTAAGGTTTTGTTAGACAAGTATGATAACGGCGAAATCGATCAGATTAACCTCGTTAGCAATGACTTTGTTAATACAATGACTCATAAACCCATAGTTAATCAACTGGTACCTTTGCTGCCTTCAGATGATGAAGACTTGAAGCGTCACTGGGATTATCTATATGAGCCCGACGCGAAAGAACTTTTAGACGGTCTTATGCTTCGTTTTATTGAGTCGCAAGTTTACCAAGCAGTGGTAGAGAACAACGCCTGCGAGCAAGCATCCAGAATGGTCGCAATGAAGAGCGCATCAGATAACGCATCCGACTTAATTGAAGATCTAGGGCTTGTTTACAACAAAGCAAGACAAGCCGCAATTACTCAGGAGCTTTCTGAGATTTCTGGCGGCGCAGCAGCAGTCTAGAGCGTCAATTCACACAAACACATTAAGTTTAGTTAAAGACAAGCAGGATTGAGAGGAACCGGACATGAGCAGCGGTCGAATCGTACAAATTATCGGGGCGGTTATAGACGTGGAGTTTACGCGTGATAGCGTGCCAAAGATTTATGATGCCCTTATCGTTGACGGCAAGGACATTACTCTAGAGGTACAGCAGCAGCTTGGCGACGGAATCGTTCGCACAATTGCTCTTGGCAGTACTGAAGGGTTGAGTCGCGGTCTAAATGTTGAAGACACAGGTAACCCTGTTTCTGTTCCCGTTGGTGTTGAAACCCTCGGGCGTATTATGGATGTATTGGGTCGCCCGATTGACGAGCGTGGTCCAATCGGTGAAAAAGCGCGCATGCCTATTCACCGTAAAGCTCCAACCTATGAAGAGCTTGCATCAACCAACGAATTACTAGAAACAGGAATCAAAGTAATCGATTTAATTTGCCCGTTCGCTAAGGGCAGTAAAGTCGGTTTATTTGGTGGTGCCGGGGTGGGCAAGACTGTAAACATGCTTGAATTGATTAATAACATCGCAACTGAGCACAGTGGACTTTCAGTATTTGCCGGAGTTGGTGAGCGTACTCGTGAAGGTAATGACTTTTATCACGAAATGCAGGAATCCAAAGTAATTGATCTAGAAGGTGAATCTAAAGTGGCCATGGTATATGGCCAGATGAATGAGCCTCCTGGCAACAGATTACGAGTAGCACTTAGTGGGCTAACAATGGCGGAGAATTTCCGTGATGAAGGCCGTGATGTATTGTTTTTCGTAGATAACATCTATCGCTATACATTGGCAGGTACTGAGGTATCAGCACTACTTGGTCGTATGCCATCAGCGGTGGGATATCAGCCAACACTGGCTGAAGAAATGGGTGCCTTGCAAGAGCGAATTACCTCTACCAAAGACGGCTCTATTACTTCTATTCAAGCCGTATACGTACCAGCAGATGATTTGACAGACCCCTCGCCAGCAACAACATTTGCTCACTTGGATGCTAAGGTTGTACTGTCTCGTGAGATTGCCTCACTAGGCATTTATCCAGCGGTGGATCCGCTTGATTCATCATCACGTCAGCTTGATCCTCTAATTATCGGTCAAGAGCATTATGATATAGCGACTGGTGTGCAGACCGTTCTGCAGCGCTATAAAGAGTTAAAAGACATCATTGCTATTTTGGGTATGGATGAATTGTCTGATGATGATAAGCAAACCGTAAACAGAGCGCGTCGGGTTTCCCAGTTCTTGTCTCAACCATTCACCGTTGCTGAGGTTTTCACTAACTCACCGGGCAAGTACGTTTCTCTTAAAGACACAATTGCTGGCTTTAAAGGTATTCTTTCGGGGGATTACGATCATTTGCCAGAGCAAGCATTCAGCATGGTAGGTTCTATCGAAGACGCTGTAGAAAAAGCAAAAAGCCTTTAAATTAGGTTTTTCTGAAAATAAGGGAACGAGGTTATAAACCATGGCAATGACAATGCATTGCGACATAGTAAGCGCAGAGAAAAGCATCTTCTCTGGGCTTGTTGAAATGGTTATCGCAGCAGGTTCCGTAGGTGATCTGGGGATAGCTCCGGGCCACGCGCCATTACTTACTGGCTTAAAGCCGGGCATAGTTAGGCTGATTATGGCCGATGGCGAGGAAGAAGTGTTTTACGTATCCGGCGGCTATCTTGAAGTGCAGCGCGGGATCGTAACTTTGCTAACCGATACGGCTACACGTGCAGACGATGTAGACGAGGCTGCCGCTATCAAAGCCAAAGAAGATGCTGAGAACGCGATTGCCAACCAGGGCGCTGAATTTGATTATACGACGGCCGCAGTGCAACTTGCTGAAGCTGCCGCCCAGTTAAGAGCGCTACGTCAGATCAGAAAGTGATAAAATAGTCGCTTTCAAGAATAAAAAGGTGGCTTTGGCTGCCTTTTTTTTTATATTCTTAAAACCTACCCACGAATCTGGAACATATTATGGAAGTTGTCATTCTGGCTGCTGGTAAAGGTACCAGGATGAATTCCAGTACCCCAAAAGTCCTTCACACTATCGGTGGCAAGCCAATGCTAGCTCATGCTATCGAAGCTGCAATTGAACTGGATAGCAATTTAATCCATGTTGTTGTTGGCTTCGGCGCTGACAAAATAGAAAGGTACTGCGAGACCAACATGGCTGACGCCCCGTTAAATTTCGTTATACAAGCAGAACAGCTTGGTACCGGGCACGCAGTCCAGCGGGTAATTCCTTCTTTAACGAGTATTGAAGATAACAATATTGTACTGATTTTGTATGGGGACGTTCCTCTAATTCAGGCAGATACTTTAGAGCAGCTTCTTAACAAAGCCAGTGCAAACAGTGTAGCGGTGTTAACCGGGTTTACTCAAGACCCGACTGGGCTAGGTAGAATAATCCGTGACGAAGATGGTGAGCTTATTGCTATCGTTGAAGAAAAGGATGCCTGCGACGAGCAGCGTGGAATCAAAGAGTTCAATACAGGAATCATGGCTTTACCTGCCGGGAAACTATCCTCTTGGCTAGAGAAACTAGGCAACGATAACGAACAGAGTGAATATTACTTAACAGATGTGATTGAAGCGGCGGTGCGAGATGGTTGCGCTGTAAATTCTCTTGTCCTGAAAGACGAAATTGAGGCTCAAGGTGTTAACGATAAGATGCAATTAGCACTTCTCGAACGTTACTATCAAAACCGCATCGTCGGCTATATGCTCAAATCCGGGGTAACTCTGCGTGACCCAAATAGGGTTGATGTGCGCGGAGAAATAGCCTTTGGCTCTGATGTCGAAATTGATATCAACGTCATATTCGAAGGCACGGTTCGGCTTGGAAACAAGGTTAGAATTGATGCTAACGTCATAATTAAAGACTCTATCATTAGCGATGGTGTACACATTTTAGCTGGCAGCAATATTGATGGAGCTGAAATAAGTTCAGGTTGTAAAATAGGCCCGTCGGCTAGATTAAGGCCAGGTACCAAACTTGGCAAGGATGTAAAGATTGGAAATTTCGTAGAAACAAAAAATGCTAGCTTTGGTGACGGATCTAAAGCAAACCATCTCGCGTACATTGGCGATGCAATAATTGGCCGCAAGGTGAACATTGGTGCTGGTACTATTTTCTGTAATTACGATGGTGCAAATAAACATAAAAGCACGCTTGGTGATAATGTGTTCGTCGGTTCAAATAGCGTATTGATCGCCCCGGTAAATCTAGGTGACAATAGTTTTGTGGCAGCCGGCTCTGCTATTAATGTGGACGTCAATAAGGAGCAGCTGGCAGTTAGCAGGGCTAAGCAAAGAAATATAGATGGATGGGGGCGACCTAAGAAAAGATAATCTCGGTAGCCTGAATTTGACTCAGAAAATACACTAGCTGGATTGATGAAAACCGGCTCAATCTAGCGCATAAGGAAATTAAGAATGTGTGGAATAGTTGGTGCGATCGCAGAACGCGATGTGACTAAGATACTATTAGAGGGCTTACGGCGATTAGAGTATCGCGGTTATGACTCCGCTGGTCTCGCTATGCTGACCGGCGATAAGCTGCAGTTAAAAATCGTCAAAGCTGTCGGTAAAGTTGAAAAACTTATAGCAGCCACCAATACATCAAAAGTCAGCGGATCCCTCGGTATCGCTCATACTCGTTGGGCAACACACGGCAAGCCAACCCTTCATAACGCCCATCCGCACACTTCACACAATCGGATCGCCATCGTCCACAATGGAATAATTGAGAATTTTGAAGATCTTCGTGCCGTACTACAACAATCAGGTTACGAATTTAGCACTGATACAGACACTGAAACGATTGCGCACCTGATTCACCAAGCCAGAGATGAGATGGGATTAAGTTTAGTAGAGGCTGTTAAAAACATCACCAAGAAATTAAAAGGTGCCTATGGCCTTTGCGTGGTTGATGAGTCCGAGCCAGGCACTATAGTTGCTGCCCGAAGTGGAAGCCCGTTAGTAATAGGGGTAGGTATAGGAGAAAACTTTGTTGCCTCAGACACGCTGGCACTCGGCCAAGTGACAGACCGATTTATCTATCTAGAAGAAGGCGATATTGCAGAAATAAAGCTAGATAGCTTTACTATTTGGCATGGCTCGAAAAAAGTTCAGCGCGAGATTACGACTTTATCTGATCGAACCGCAGATGCAGAAAAAGGGCCTTATCAGCACTTTATGTTGAAAGAGATACATGAACAGGCACAGGTTATACAAGACACATTGGACGGCCGTATTAGTAAAGTTCATGTACTAGAAGAAGCTTTTGGTGTTAAAGCAAAATCGATATTTGATAGGGTGAAAAGTGTTCAAATCGTTGCCTGTGGTACGAGCTTTCATGCCGGTCAGGTCGCAAAATATTGGTTTGAGTCGATAGCAAAAATTCCTTGCCAAGTCGACATAGCAAGTGATTATCGTTATAGAGATATCATTGCCCAACCAGGAACTTTGTTGTTAACGATTTCTCAATCAGGAGAAACTGCCGATACGTTAGCGGCGTTACGTTATGCCAAGACACTCAGCTATGTGGCAAGCCTCGCCATCTGTAATGTTGCAACTAGTTCCTTGGTGCGAGAATCTGATTTTTGTTTGTTAACTATGGCGGGTCAAGAAATTGGGGTAGCATCTACAAAAGCGTTCACAACACAGCTCACCGTACTAATCATTCTAGCAATTGTGCTGGCGCGTCGAACCGGGCTGACTGAAGCTGATGAGAAAAAACTAGTAAAGCAGTTAGTTAAGCTACCAGGTCTTGTTGAAGATACTCTGAAGCTAAACAAAGAAATTGAGGCGGTTTCAAAACACTTCTCTAACAAGAACCACAGTCTATTTTTAGGCAGAGGGATTCACTACCCTATAGCAAAAGAAGGTGCGCTTAAACTTAAAGAAATATCCTATATACATGCCGAAGCCTATCAAGCTGGCGAACTAAAGCATGGCCCATTGGCGCTAGTGGACAATAAGATGCCAGTTATTGCTGTCGCACCTAATAATGAGTTGCTGAGTAAGTTGAAGGCGAATCTTTCTGAGGTGAGTGCTCGCGGCGGCAAGCTTTATGTCTTTGCCGATGAAAGTATTAAGTTTCAAGGCGACAAAAGCATTAAGGTGATCCACGTGCCTAGGTGCCCTGAAATACTCTCGCCTATTATTTTTACATTACCCTTGCAGCTACTGTCCTATCATGTGGCAATTTTGAAAGGTACAGATGTTGATCACCCAAGAAACTTAGCGAAGTCGGTGACAGTTGAGTAACCTAGTGTCCTTACCTAAAAACTTTTTTGTTCGGCGAGGCAGGCTTACATATTAGTGTTTGCTGGGCTTTGTTTTTTTATGTACAACTGACGTGCCCAACAAAATAACCAAGACTAATCGCTGCGGCGGAAATCAAAGGCTAAAGACAAAGGCCGGTGATACAAAGGTAGTCGCTAAAGTAGCGCAAGCCTTTACAGAGCGGTAATTCAAAGTTACTGCTCTGATTCTTTTGTACGTAAAGCGTTTTGGCTTTTACTGAGTTTCTTAAGATGTTCGTTTAACAGTGGTTTGCGGTGCAACGCGACTCCTGTTGCGATGACATCGATAACAACCAAGTGAGCAATTCTAGAGGATACCGGTGCAAAGGCTTGGTGCTCTTCCTTCATGTTGACATAAATAGGCACACTGCACTTTTCGGTTAGAGCAGTGCCCTCCGGGGCCAGTCCAATCACGGTTGCCCCTGCATCCATCGCCAGACTCACACTTTCTAGTAATGCGCGAGTTTGACCCGACTGAGAAATTGCCACTACTACGTCTTGCTCGTTCAGCGATATCGCTGACATATGCTGTATATGAGGGTCTGTATAAGCTGCGGTTGAGAGTTGTAATCGAAAGAATTTATGTTGAGCATCTGCAGCTACCGACCCAGAAGCCCCAAAACCGTAGAACTCTATGCGTCTGCCGTTGCTAATAAGGTTTATTGCGGTTTCTAAAGCATCAGGGTCTAGCTCGTCTCGCACGGTGAGCAATGAACCTACAGTTGTGTCAAAAACCTTATTTCTGAGATCTTTTACAGTATCAGTATCATCAACGGCAAACTGAGTGTAAACCCCGCCTAATCCAAGTTGCTGCGCAAGCTGCAGCTTAAGGGTTTGAAAACCATCAAATCCAATAGCGCGGCAAAACCGTATAACTGTAGGTTCACTAACTTCTGATCGCTTTGCGAGATCGACTATTCTCATATTAATAACGTCGTTAGCGTTCCCTAATACGAAATGAGCTACTTTAGCCTCGGATTTTCGCAAGGTATCAAGTTTGTCAGAGATGCGGCGGATGAGATTTGGCGATTCCACGGTGTACCTGCTAAATTATGACCGGTGAAACATGCTACTCAATTTAATCATAATTGACACTTGTTTTAGTTCAGTGAAAAAGTAGTTAATAGACAACCTCAATGTTAAAGGCGTTTGAAAAGCAGTAAATGGAAAATTTAAGAATTCAGTTTGTAAAATCTATTGAAGAAATTGGTCAGAAACGCTGGTGCTCGGTCGTTGGCGCTAAAAATCCTTTTACACGCTACGAGTTTCTGCACGGACTTGAGCAGACTGAGTGTACAAGTGAACAATCAGGTTGGGCCCCTTACCACATTGCTGTCTACCATACAGGCGAGTCAGAGGCTGAGGCGGGCAGCAATAGCAACACCAATACTAATACCCAGATTAAGGAGCTAACTCAAAACCCCTTAGTTTGTCTTGTGCCGCTGTATCTAAAAACCAACAGCTGGGGCGAATATGTATTTGATTGGTCGTGGGCTAATGCTTATCAAAGCCACGGATTAGAATACTACCCTAAGTTTGTGACCGCGACGCCGTTCACGCCATCATCTGGTAAGCGATTTTTTGTAAGTGAGAGTTTCCAGAACAAGGTTGGTGAGTTGATTAAGTTTGTTACGGAAAAAGTTAAAGACGAAGCAGAAAAGGCAGGTGTATCGTCATGGCATATCCTGTTTCCCACGGAATTTGAAAATGCATGCCTTGACGACTTAGGGGTCCAAGCAAGAGTCGGCACACAGTTTCATTGGTATAATAGGAACTTTAAGACCTTTGATGATTTTTTAGACGTACTTACTTCGCGCAAACGCAAATCTATCCGTAAAGAGCGTAAAAAAGTAGCAGATGAAGGTATCACCTTTACGCGCACAGAAGGCGCCGCGATCAGTGATCAGCAATGGGATGATTTTTATCTTTTCTACCAAAGTACCTATTTGATGCGGGGTCAGCAAGGGTATCTTTCGAAGGCGTTTTTTACAGCGATTGGGAATAGCATGTCCGAGCAAATTCTACTGATCAACGCCGTTCAGGAGGGCCGCAGTATTGCCGCTGCTTTGTTTTTCAAAAACGAAGATACGCTGTTTGGGCGTTACTGGGGAAGTGCCGCTGACTATCAATTTTTACATTTTGAAACTTGTTATTATCAAGGACAGGACTATGCCATTGAAAAGGGTATCAGTTCCTTCGATTCTGGCGCTCAGGGGGAGCATAAGATTCAACGAGGTTTCGAGCCTATTATTACACACTCTAATCATTGGCTTGCTCATCCCGCGTTTGCTGATGCGATTAAAAAATTTCTCGATGAGGAGCGTCCGCATATTGCGAGTTATCGTAAAAGTGCTGAAGCACTGCTGCCATACAAAGTAGAAGACGATTCTAAGAACCCTTAAATTTGGTTTTTAAGCCTAACGGAATAATCCCTACCAACCTTCAGTCTGATATAGAATAAGGGTAGCCAAAAGGGAATCTCAAATATAGTTTCCTGACTTTGGGGTTCGCAATTAATCTTTAAAAGGAGAGTAACAATGTACAGTCACATTATGGTCGGTGCGAATGATATCGAAAAATCTAAAGCGTTCTATGATTCTATCTTCGAAACCTTAGGCTACGGTCCTGGAGTTACAGACGAGCAAGGCCGCGTTTTTTGGATGGATAAAAGCGGCATATTTTCAATTTCCAAACCCATCAACGGCGAGTCTGCTTGCAATGGCAATGGCAGCACTATTGGTTTCGCTGTAAAAGATACAGAAACTGGCGATAAATGGCATGCTGCGGGCATAGCTGCTGGCGGCACAGACTGTGAGGACGCCCCAGGAATACGGGAAGGAGCTAACGGTAAGATGTATTTAGCGTACCTACGGGATCCTGCTGGCAACAAGATCTGCGCTCTTCATCGCATCACATAAGACAGGACATAGCTCATTCGGTACATAGGTCAGTAGTTAAGACAGGTGCACAATATAGTAACGACAAAGGCCTCGCTAAAAGGCCCTTTAACGTTTACCAGATAGCGAAACACTATGTATGCACTTCATATCGCAAATAAAAACTATTCGTCTTGGTCGCTACGGCCATGGATATTGCTTACCGAGTTAGGGATTGCATTCGAAGAAAAACTAACTCCGTTTGCTGGTAGTGCTAATGCTGAAGAGTTCAAAAAATTTTCTCCCAATGCCAAAGTCCCGCGTTTGTATGACGCACAGCGAGCGGTTTGGGACTCACTGGCAATTTGCGAGTATCTAGCGCGATTCAACGACAGGGTTTGGCCTAAATAAATTGGTGCCAGAACTTGGGCTCGCTGCGTTGCTGCGCAGCTGCACTCAGGTTTTTCGGCGCTCAGAGATATCTGCGGGATGAGTGTGGGAGTTAGAATTAATCTCTCTGAGAGATCGAGCGAACTGTTAAACGATGTAGAACGTTTAGATGAAATTTTCAGTGAAGGTCTAAATAAGTTCGGCGGTCCTTTTCTTGCCGACGCTGCGTTTAGCGCAGCAGATGCTTTTTCGCCCCTGTCGCATTTAGGGTAAGAACGTCTGATTTGGATTTATCTGAAACTGGCCTTGCTTACTGTGAAAAAATACTGGCTCTTGAGAGTATGAAACTTTGGGAGGCACAGGCTTTGAATGAGACCTGGCGTGATTCGGATCATGAGAGAGAAATGTCTTTAGTAGGTGAAGTGATTGCCGATTATAGAAAAAGTTAAGTGATACTTTGTTTACTTAATCATTGTAATCTAAGTACTGCTATTTGCTTACTACAATGGTTTTTCCATGGTAATGATTAAGCTTTCTGAGCCATTTGCAGAGGCGGTACTTTCTCTACTTTTTTCTACATAGCCTTTTGCTCGGTAAAGGGCCTCACCGGCGACTGTAGACCCCAGTTCAATTATTTTAAAGCCGGCACTGCGAGCGGCATTTTCTCCTAAGTTCAATAGCAAAGAACCAATACCTAACCTCGTCCAGTCTGGGTGAGTATACATAGCCCTAATTCGGGCAGCTTCGTTTGTTGGATTGCTCAAGCGATCGTCCCGGCCCTTGGTATGATCGCCACCGTATAGAGTTTTTCGTTTACCCCAACCGCCACAGCCTACGAGAATATTTTTCTCGTAGGCTCTTGTTTCAATCAAAAAGTAAGTGCCATCTTCAATTAGAGTTCGATCGACTCCCATTGTCTCTTTTGCCGCTTCAATTTCGATCGGCGACAAATACGCTTTCATATTTTCGGCTATTGAATTCTGCATTAATTTTATGATGGCAGTGACATCTTTCTTGCCGGCAATGCGGTGCATAAACTTGGGTTTTGGATCGAGGGCTTTATCAGACATTGGTTCAGCTGGCTCTTATTGATTATGTTTAGTATAAATTGAGAAATAAGGGCGATGTAAAATTCATTCACTTTCTAAAGTCTAGATTAGATTGATTTCAATTTTCACTAACTCTGAGATATCCTCTGATCAGACCGCCAGGGCCTAAGCTATTACTTGTTCATGACGCTTTGCGCCTGATTGCCTACAAAAAACCCCCTGGCTCCTGACTCGAAGGTTTAGAGTCTAAACAAATCAAAAGTAATGTATCAGACCCGGTGCTGCTTTTTATATCTTACTAATAATAAGCGCGGCGTTAACACCGCCAAAACCGAAGCCGTTGCAAAGAGTATGATCGGTTTTGTGCTCGCGAGCTGCTTTTGGCACAAGATCCAAGTCTGCCATTGACTCGTCCGGGTTATCCAAATTAAGGGTTGGTGGCAATTTATTATCAATGACCGTTAGCGCTGAAAATATACTTTCGATACCTCCGGCGGCGCCCAGTAAATGCCCGGTTGCTGACTTAGTTGACGATATAGGGATACCGCATAAGCCTGTGCCAAACACATTTCGCAGGGACGTAATCTCAGCGCCGTCACCAACGGGGGTCGACGTTGCGTGAGCGTTAATGTAACTAATATCGGCGGCGCTTAAGTTAGCCATTTTTAGAGCTCTGTGCACAGCCGCCGCAGCGCCTTGGCCATCAGGTCTGCCTGAGGTTATATGATAGGCATCAGAACTCGTGCCATAGCCGCTTAAAATAGCCAATGGTGTCGCACCTCGGGCGAGTGCATGCTCGAGAGTTTCTATTACCATCAGCCCAGCGCCTTCACCCATAACAAAACCGTTTCTAGCCTGATCAAATGGTCTGGAGGCTTGTTTAGGGCTCTGGGCCTCTGGCGACAAAGCTTTAAGCGCGTTGAAGCTTGCTAAAGATAGTGGGTTAACGCATGCCTCTGAGCCCCCTACTAGAGCGACATCAGCCTCGCCGCTGCGTATTAGGCGCATGCCGTCACCAATGGCTTGCAGGCTAGCGGCACAAGCAGTTACGGGACAACCTAGTGGGCCTCTAAACCCATACTTGATGGAAAGATTGCCGGCGGCCATATTGGCCAGAAATGCCGGTGCGGTGAAGGGAGAAAGGCGCTTATAGCCACGTGAGTCTAATGTTTGCTGGGCGTTAGATATGGTTGAAAGGCCGCCCACACCTGTGGCAATAATGGTGGCGGTAGAAAACTGGTCGGTTTGGGACTCTGGGAACCAATTAGCCTGCTCAAGCGCTTCTTGAGCCGCTGCAAAGGCGTACACAGTAAAGAGGTCTAACTTTTTTAGATCCTTTGGTGGTATGACGTTGGCGGAGTCAAAACCCGCTTCAGGGTCCTGTTGGGTGTCTGGCACTAGCCCGGCAATCTTGATTGGAACGTCGTCTAGGTCAAATCTATTAATCAGGTCTACGCCAGAGCTGCCAGCAAGGAGTCGTTTCCAAACAGGCTTGACGCCACATCCTAGCGGACTGATGATACCCATACCGGTAATGACAATAGGTGAATTCATTGTGTCTCCAAAAAATTGCGGCAAGTCAAAATAGGTGATCAATATACACTATCACCGGATAGAATATGATCAAGATAAACTCTAACCGATAGCGACGTTGGGAAAGCTACTATGTAGCGGTGTAGGAAAGTCAGTTAGGAGGGCAAGGTATTGTTAACAGTTGGAATTCCTATCGCTGTGTTAGAAACCTTCATAGAGCTCGAAACTTTAGTAGGATTCGAAACCGTCATAGAATTCGAAACCGTCATAGAATTTAAAAACACAAAAACTTAAGGAAAATGAAAATGAGAAAAATAATAGTTCTAATTGGATTGGTGTTAGTCAACACCTGTGTATTCGGACAAGACTTTAGTCAGGTTCAAATCACCACAATTCCTGTGACTGATAATATCTATATGCTGCAAGGAAGCGGCGGGAATATTGGTGTATCAATTGGCGACGATGGCACTTTTATTGTTGATGACCAGTTCGCGCCTCTAACGGAAAAAATCGTTGATGCCATCGCCGACTTAACTGACAAGCCAGTTGATTTTGTCGTTAACTCGCACTGGCATTATGATCATACAGACGGTAATGAGAACTTTGGCAAAGCAGGCGCTTACATAGTCGCGCAAGATAATAGCCGCCATCGCATGGAAACGGACCAAGTAGTATCCTTGAACGGTCGCGAGCAGAGCGCTTATGACACAAGCGCTCTGCCAAAAATAACATTCATGGATGCGATGAAATTCTATTTCAATGGCAACACGATTGAAATTGTTTACACAGGACCCGGTCATACCGATGGTGATGCTCAGGTATATTTTAAAGAGTCCAATGTGCTACACACAGGTGATATGTTTGTGCGATATGGACTTCCTTTTATTGACCAGCCAAACGGTGGAAGTACCAGCGGCATGATAGATTCACTTTGGAAGATCGCGGGTATGATTGACGATGATACGATTATTATTCCTGGCCATGGGCAGTTGGCTAAGCGAACAGATTTATTGGAGTACCGGTCCATGCTGGTGACAATTCGTGAACGGTTGCGCAGCGCAATAGCTCAAGGACAGTCAGCGGATCAGGTGGCGGCGTCTAATGTGGTTGAAGGCTTTGCAGAGCAGGGCCCTGGCACTGAGCGATGGGTTAGAGCGGCATACGAAGAGTATAAGTAGATAGCCACTGATATTAAAAGGCGTTAGTAACGGCCGCGGCGCTTTTAGTGCACCGATGCTCTACCAATTTGGGTGGGCATCGGAGACTACCACTGAGATAAAACGGTCTAAAGCACAAACAAGAGAGGCCCAGTGAAGATGTTATTACTCGGATTTGGCCCATACTAATAACTGATTATTGGCAGGCATTGAATTATCTTCTTGTAAGATAAGCCCTGCACTTTGTGCGAAGTCATTGACGCGCTCAAAGTCTCTAACACCACTCCCAGAATTTCGATCCTTCAACCAAAGGTCAAAGTCGGCATTGCTTGGTGTCGTAAATTCTCCCGCATATTTAAACGGCCCATAAGCCAAAAAAACACCGTTTGCCGTGAGATGGTTTCTGATTTTCGCAAACAGCTTCTCCACCGATTCTAGCGACATTATATGTAAACTATTTGCTGTAAAGATAACGTCGTATTCATCAGCATCCCACTGTGAGTCATTTGCATTTAGTGAGAAGGCGGCAGGGACGTTGTTTAGTTTTGCGTTAGAAATTCTAAGATTTAAGGTTGAAACATTCTCCTCGACATCGGTAGATTGCCAAGTTAAATTGGGGAAATTTTCTCCAAAGAATACCGCGTGCTGACCTGTGCCCCCACCAATTTCGAGAACGGAGTTCTTGTCTTTTAGCTTTTTGACAAAGACACCAAGAAGAGCGTGTTTATTATTTTCACTTGCTTGGCTAAACGGTAAATCTTCTCTCATCAGTGGCAGAGCCTTCAGCTTTGTTTGCGAAGAAAAACCGGCTTTGCAGCAGTGGAATCCGTTTCGCTGTAGCGATACCCATTAACGTCGTAATCCAGTAATTTACCTGCCGACTCAATACGATTATTTACAATGTAGGTAACCATCTCGCCACGGGCTTTTTTAGCGTAAAAGCTAATGATTTTATACTTGCCATTGGAATAGTCCTTAAAAATTGGTGTGACTATTTCACCATCGACATTTTTGGAATTGACTACACTGAAGTATTCATTAGAGGCGAGGTTGATAAGTAATTTTGTTTTCAGTGGAGCCAGCTCAGAATTTATTCTATCAGTAATCTTTGAGCCCCAGAATTCATACAAATTCTTACCTCGCTGGTTAGCAAATTTGCTGCCCATCTCAAGTCTATAGGGTTGGATAAGATCAAGTGGTTTTAGCAAACCATAGAGACCCGATAAAATCCTCAAATGCTTTTGGGCAAAGTTTAATTCTGCGGCTGAATATTCTTCCGCTTTCATTCCCTGATAAACATCCCCGCGGAATGCGAAAACTGCTTGTTTGGCATTTTCTGGTGTGAACGGTGCCTTCCAATTTGCATTGCGGGCAAAATTCAATTCCCCCAATGCTTCGCTCATATGCATTAATTCAGAAAGCTGCTCGGGCTGATATTTTTTCAATCCCTTCATTAACTCTTTGGAATCGGAAAGAAACCCTACCTCGCTAAATTCTTTAGTCTTGGCAGGAGAATCGAAATCTAGAGATTTAGCTGGAGAAACTAGAATAATCATAAGTGCGCCTAATAGGTATTACTTTAGTCTTGGGAGTCTATTTCTAACCACCAGTTCAACGGTGTCTCGCCATCTTTAGGGTCGTAAACGTTGCCATAATACCAAACCGTATCGGGATAATCTGCGATGCATTCACTTAAAATATTTTCAATAGTTTGAAAACCGATCGTGTAGTGGATACTGTAGACTAAAGCCCTTTCATTTTGTAGGTCTAAGCTACCGTCGAGCTTTTCAATCGCTGGCGTTAACCTATCAGATAGCCGCTGTAATTGATGTTTACGAAAAACCCGAATACATAGATTACCACTGCGCTGAATCAGCTCATACTGAGCTGTACCTGGATTTACTAGTTTTACTTGGTCACCAGCGGCTAAATTACGGGTCAAAAGTGGCGAGTTGACCAACCTGTAGACATCTTGCTCGTCGCCGAAGGGTTCAACCTGTAAACTTTCAAAAACCGGTTGGCCCTCTGGGTCAGCCCCGGCAAGAAAAGGAACGTCTATTTTCATAATGGATGCTATGGCCGTATTATTAGTGAATATGAATATGAAGCTAATATCAGAGCTGAAGGCTACCGAGCCAGATATTTTAACGAATAGATTGTCTCATGCTTGAGCGTCTCCAGACTATTGCAAAACTGTTTTCTCGACTTAAATGGCTGCTAGTGATGGTAGCTATAGCTGGACTTATAGGATTTGGCTTAAGTTTGTTTGAATCGCAGGTATTGGAAGGTTATCAATTAATGATGCCGTCCTTGGTTGCGCTATTTTGGGCGACAGCTGGCCTTTGTTTTGCGGTATTGTTCGAAAATATTCCTCCGCTGGCAAACCCTGATGCTGGATATCGTCAACGCTGGTCTACCGCACTGCGTCGTGGCGGTTATTGGCTGCTTGGTAGTTTCATGATTCTTCTCAGTCTCAGTCTTGTGTTGCTTAGTTACCAGCTAATTCGAACTTGGTTTATGCTTTAGCCTTCGGATCGCGTTGCAAAGCCCCTCTGTGCCATAATCAGCCTCTTTGACCACCTACGGTTTATCTAATAACACGACCTATGTAGAGCCCAGTGCTGATTTATTCATGAACCTATCTTCACTTTTAAAGATTTCAGATGCTATTGATCGGCTGAACCACTTTATTGGTCGCAGTGCGGCTTGGTTAGCACTTTTGATGGTAATGATAACGCTCACTGTGGTTGTGCTTCGCTATGGGTTTCAGATTGGTTCCATAGCGCTGCAAGAATCCATCATGTACATAAACGCGCTAGTTTTTACCTTGGGTGCCGCTTATACACTTAAGGATAACGGGCATGTTCGCGTCGATATTTTTTACAGCAATTTCAGTGAAAGGACTAAAGCAATCGTGGATATCATTGGCGTTGTTTTTTTTCTATTCGTGACCTCGGCATTCGTAGCTTGGTCCAGTTGGGACTATGTTTCAGTTAGCTGGCGAATTTTAGAGGGTTCGCCAGAGACTAGCGGCCTGCCTTTGGTTTATTTGTTGAAGTCCACTATCTATGTGCTGATAATGTTGCTGTGTTTACAGGGAATCTCAGAACTAATTAAATCTATCAGCATTGTGATGAAGACAAAATAATGGAAATAGCCTTACCTTTCATTTTGTTCGCAGTAATCTGTTTAGTATTGATGATGGGCTATCCCGTTGCGCTGTCATTGGCGGGGGTTTCTCTGATATTCGCAGGGGTCGGCAGTGTAACAGGCGTGTTTGATTCGGCTTTTATCGCGCTTATTCCGAATAGGATTTACGGAATCTTGGTCAATCAAAACTTATACGCGGTGCCACTGTTCGTTTTTATGGGCGCGATGCTCGAGAAGAGTAAAATTGCCGAGGACTTGCTTTCCAATATGGCAATTGTGTTCCGGGGCGTGCCTGGCGGATTAGGACTCTCTGTAGTCTTGGTTGGCATGCTTTTGGCCGCTAGTACCGGCATTGTCGGTGCGACCGTCGTGACGATGGGTATTCTGTCATTACCAA
>Ga0208414_1001269_pt1 | contig 19926 bp, 13 predicted proteins | sample AntAceMetag02UKE_FD_184770 | JGI IMG/M metagenome (GOLD analysis project Ga0208414, IMG submission 184770) | Saline lake microbial communities from Ace Lake, Antarctica - Antarctic Ace Lake Metagenome 02UKE (SPAdes) (version 2) | ecosystem: Environmental > Aquatic > Non-marine Saline and... | reverse complement strand
GGATGTCGCCTCGGTGACGCGTTCGGTCTTCGTGTTTCGCGAGATCCCCTTCGTGTTGATTCTCGACAAGGTGTTGAAGTCACAAAATCCCTCCCAGATCGCAGGACGTTGGTTCGTGGAAAACCGTGATCGCAAAGGCTACGTTGAAACCGACGGGGACACGTTCACCATCAACCGTCCCCACGCGAAATTCTACGCGACCCACGCCAGCAACCAACCGCTGGAGGTACTCGACGCCAAACTACCCTTGGCCGAATCGTTCGGCGTCTTCCCCTACGCCCAAGTGCAAACGTCTGCCCCGACCAAGGACGCCTTCTTCATCCTTGCAGGCAGTCCTCTCGCTCCCGACGCGCCCCTACCGAACATTGCGATTCAGCAGAACGGCGACAAATGGGAGGTGGAAGTCACCCAAGGTCTCCACCACCTGAAGCTGCACATCTTCGATCGAGGCGAGATCCCCGAAGTAGAGATCATCGCACTCTCGACCGTCCCGCACTGATCGGGGCAACGGGGCGTCGGAGTCACGATGGAATCCCCCCCCAGCGCACCATCTCAACCCCAACTACAAACCACAAAGCCTGATCCATACCGGTGATCCCTTGGTCGCAACTAAACCGACCGCTGCTCCCCAAATCCCAGATTTTAGGACAGGCTCTATCTCTGTCGTAGAGGTCACTACCGTCTAACTGTTATCTCGCCTTTTCCGCGTCTTGAACTACCGAACTCGGACGCTAGAATCGTCTCATGCATGCGAACCACGACTTGGAAATTGCCCGCAACGCCACGCTGAAACCTATCACTGAAATCGGCCGAGGCCTCGGGATACCCGAAGACAGTCTGGAATGCTATGGCCGTCACAAAGCGAAAATTTCCTCCCGTTTCACCGCCGAGCTGAAGGGTAAACCCGACGGCAAGCTCATCCTCGTGACCGCCATGAGCCCCCCTCCTGCGGGCGGCGGCAAAACTACCACCAGCGTCGGACTGAACGACGCCTTGTACAAAATCGGCCAACGATCAGTCGTCTGCCTGCGCGAACCCTCGCTCGGCCCTTGCTTCGGCATGAAGGGCGGAGCCGCCGGCGGCGGGCGCTCCCAAGTCATTCCCATGGAGGACATCAACCTCCACTTCACCGGCGATTTTCATGCCATCGGCGCAGCCCACAACCTACTGGCCGCCATGGTCGACAACCACATCCATCACGGCAATGAGCAGCGCATCGACCTGCGCCGCATCTCGTGGCGGAGAGTCGTCGATATGAACGACCGCGCGCTACGCTCGATCACCCTCTCCCTCGGGGGCCCGGCCAACGGCTTCCCCCGCGAGTCCGGCTTCGACATCGTGCCCGCCAGCGAAGTCATGGCGATTTTCTGCCTGGCCGAATCCATGGCCGACCTCAAGGCCCGCTGCAACCGCATCGTCATCGGTGAAACCCGCTCCCGCGATCTCGTCCGGGCTGAGCAATTGGGGGTAGCCGGAGCGATGGCCGTGCTCCTCAAGGACGCGTTTTTGCCTAACCTTGTGCAGACGGTAGAAAACAACCCCGCCATCATTCACGGCGGTCCCTTCGCCAACATCGCCCACGGCTGCAACTCCGTGGTCGCGACCAAAACCGCGTTGAAACTCGCCGACTACGTCGTCACCGAAGCCGGCTTCGGCGCCGACCTAGGCGCGGAAAAATTCTGTGATATCAAATGTCGCCAAGCCGGACTCACGCCGTCTGCGGCCGTGGTGGTCGCTACCATGCCTGCCCTGCGCTATCACGGGGGCGCCGCCAAAAAAGCTCTCGCGGAACCCAATCTGGACGCCGTCCGCCGCGGTTTGGAAAACCTCCGCCGCCACGTCGACAACCTGCGTAACCATTTCGGACTCCCCTGTGTCGTCGCCCTCAACCGTTTCGACAGTGACACCGCCGAGGAACTTGCGCTGGTGGACGCCGTGGCCGAAAAATATGGCATCCTGATCGTGCCCGCGACTCATTGGGCCGATGGCGGTGAAGGGGCCGTCCCCCTGGCCAAAGCGGTCGTCGACGTCATCGAAAATACCCCTGCCGAGTTCCGCCATCTCTATCCGAACGACATGTCGCTTTGGGAAAAGGTCGAAACCATCGCCACCAAGATCTATGGGGCGGCTTCCGTCACCGGAGACGCCACCATCAAACGCCAAATCGCAAAACTGGAAGCCCAAGGCTTTGGCCACCTGCCGGTCTGTATCGCCAAAACCCAGTTCTCGTTCTCAACCGATGCCACGGCCGTGGGCTTGGCCGATGGCCACACGCTCCACGTTCGGGAAGTCCGCATCAGTGCCGGTGCCGGCTTCATCGTGGTGATCTGCGGTGACATTATGACCATGCCTGGCCTGCCGAAAAAGCCTTCGGCTTGCGGCATCGATCTCGATGAAAATGGCATGATCACCGGCCTATCCTGACCACCGCTAGGGCGTCGGAATCGCCACCTCCAAGGAACGTCTGAACGGCCGGATACAATTCCCGGCCCAACCGTGGCTTTTAAAAAGCCCCGGAGGCGCGCTCGGCTAGCCCGCCCTACCCTCCACCGGCGGGGTGCGTCGGGAGGTCCGACCATGAGCGGCAAAAAAGGGTCAGTCCAATGATTCATAATTTTGGGATCCGAAGCAGAGGGGCTACTGAAAAGTCTGAGGTAGCGCATCTCATTTTACGTTCAGCCGCCTTGGCAGCAGCCGACAAAAAACCCGCCTCGGAGTTGAGGCGGGTTTTCGGAATATACGGAAGATCTTTTGAATGCGCGGACCTACTTCAGCTCGGCTTCGTAGAGCTCTTGCCAGCTGTCCAGATCGTTGAGCCGAATGGCGTCGAGGACGGTGCCATCGTCGGGCAAGCCGCTACCGGCCAGAACGCCTTGGCGCGTCTCGTCGTCGTGGTTGTAGCCGAGGACGGAGGCATTGTGAGCCGCGACGGTGTCGGCATCGAGTTTCACGCCAGGCTGGGCTTTGACCCATGCTTCGAACTGCGGGTAGGTGGGCTTAGACTCAGCGATGTAGGCCAGAAGCGCATCGCGGGAAAGACCGAGAGCATCGATGGTCATTTGATCGTAGCCTTGACCGGCGCCCGGGTAGCGGGAGTCGAGTTTGCCGTTGGCAGCGAGCGAGGCCTTGAGCCAGAGGCGAGGCAGATGCAACACGCCGAGGGGGCCGGCCGTGCCGGAACTGATGAGAGGGATGAATGTAGACATGTATAAGGGTCAGTCAGGAGGGAGGAATTTCACGCAACATGCGCGATGCACCCATCCAGTCCATCGGAGCGTGGTTGGCAAGCGGCGGGCGCACGCATTCACGTTTAGACCTATCATATCAATAGCCCTTAACTCTTAGACTTAAACCACGAATGGATCCGAATAGCTGCACTACCGTTTCGCTGCCAAATAGCCAACTCCGACGCAGCGGTAGCGGACTCATTCGTGTCCATGGCCTCCTCCCCCCGTTCCTCGGGCGTCGGTCCGCTCGGTCGTGGTTAAAAATTCTTCTACCGGATGGTTTCTAAAGTATAAAACCGAGTGGACGTCAGGATCCCTTCGATCAACCGTCGAATTTCGAGTCTTCGGGAACTCCCAGCGGGGGCAAACCCTTAGAATCGATCCTTGGTCGGGATCAAGGGCGTCATACCTCTGACTCCGATTCGGTCTTGTTTTATGAAAACTGCAGACGGCCCGTTTTCTTCGGGGAGTCCGCCCCGTAAGGGTCGTCTTGGGGGTTATCCGCGACCCGATTTCGTAACGGGTTAGGCTGAGACTGAGTAGGTATCCACCGTGACGTTTTGTAAGGCTTCCCGGCTGACTTCGACTCCGAGTCCAGGGCCTTCCGGAAGCGTGAGGATTCCGCCCACGATGGGCACGGGCTTACGCAGGATGGTGGGCCGTGTGCCAAACTGCAGCAGGCTCCTCACCGGGTTATCGAAATACGCATGCAGGCCGATGTCCTCACACGGGCGGGTCAATCCCGTGACGGCAGCGAGGTGGAGAAACGCAGTATTTTGAATGCCGAGAATGCCGGACGAGCCGATGGCGTTATCCACGCCCGCAGTCTGCGCGGCGTGAGCGATCTTCAAGGCGTTGGTCATGCTGCCTTGGTTGTGCGGATGTTGGTTGATGATATCTACGAGTCCCGCGCTCAGCGCATGTTTCACGTGGGGCCAGTAGCATTCCTTGTCGAGCATGGTGCGTCCGGACAGCTGCTTGCGGGCGAGGCGAACCGCATCTTCGTTGCCGATCTGAAACAGATCCTCGATCACGGCGATATCCGTTGCGTTGAGCGCAGCGATCACGGGCTGCGCGGCAGCTACCGTCTCGTAGGCTCCGTTAGCGTCCACTTGGAGATTCATTCCGGGTCCCAGAGCCTGCCTAATCTTCTGCACGATCTGCCCATCGCGATCAGCGTCGCCGCTTAGTTTGATTTTAAGAAATTCCACACCGAGCGCGCGCCAATCCTCAGCCTCGGCGACCATTCCCTCGATTGGCCCTAAGGTGACCGCAGGCATCCCGGGTATTTCGGTGCGGACGACCGAGCCCACCAGATCAGCAAAACGCACGCCCTCATGGCGCGCATGCAGATCATGCAAGGCGATGGAAACGGCTTCGCCCACGCCATCGACCTCGGGGTGACAATACGTGCCGCATTCGGCCAAGCTCATCTTGGGGCGATTCGTGGGCCACTGCATCAGCAGCGTATCAAGCGCGGAAGCCCGCGCGCCTATTAACTGCGGGGCGATTTGTCGGGCCCAGCTCCACAGCGGCTCGACTCGCGGCATCAACACTTCGCCCCAGCCCGTTTGCTTAGTCGTCGAAACTTCGATCACCAGGACGTCCATCTCGTTGCGCGTATCCGTCGCATAACTCACCGACATGGGTTGAGTGCAGTGATAGATACGAACGTCGGTAATCTGATCGGAGGACGACACGGTGGGCACCATGCGATGGTCTCGAAAGTTTGCAGCAAAATAGGATCGGTCGCGGAGGAGACTTAGGGGGCAGACTTTGGACAGGCTCCCTTGAAATCAGGTCACCGCCAAAGACCTCGAACTCAGCAGCGTTAAAGATTTTGCCGAAATTCTGTCACCTCGACCCTTCGTTCGGGCACTTACCGATCAAATCAACCCGGTGTTTTCATTCCTTCCCAACAGAGCCATAACCAGAATCAAACTTCACCCTACTCACAAAATCCTCTCATGAAAACATCCCTCATCCTTATCGCCGCCACCACCCTCACTCCTGCTCTGATGCTCTTCGGTCTAGGCGGCACGATCGCCTTCGGCATCTTCAGCGTCATCGGCGTCTCCGCCATGATCACTCACGCTTATGGCCCCACCCTCTCCTACCACCGCGTGCCCACCACGGTTCGGGGTCCCGCCAAGGGGTCATTCCGTTAATCTTAGTATTGACGCTGCAGAGTGACGATTGATTAAGGAGAGAAAATTGTTCCCGCCCGGGATCACCCTGCGGAAAGTCAGCGGAACGAGGTGAACCGTTTTACTACTGATTAGAAAGTCCGGATCACCCGCGTTGGTGGTTTGTTGGGGTTCGTAGCGCTTAGCGAGTAGCCAGGGTGCCAGAACGGGCTGCGGGAATCCCCCCTACCTTTCGTCCACCACCGCATGGTCGCCCCTCCTCATTTGTCATCGCACATTCGTGATCGAACCTTCGCGGGCAACGATCGCGCGCACTCAGCGGTTGCTCCCTACCGGGTCATGCACCGAACCTGAAGCATGAACCCCCTGTTACGGCTCCTGCCGCTGTTGATGGTCACTGGTGCCTTACCGGCCCGCCCGGTCGTGATCGAAGTAGGCCCGGAGCGGGCGGTCACCTCCCTCCCCGCCGCCCGCGCCCTGCTGCGCGATCTGCGCACCACCGATGGGCTGCCTCAGGGCGCGACCGTGCGTCTCGATCCAGGCCACTACGTCCTGACCGAAACTTTGGTGCTCGGCCCCGATGATGCCGGCCTCCCGGGCGCCCCCATCCGCTGGTCCGCGGCCGAGCCCGGCACGGTCATCCTCAGCGGCGGTCGCCTCGTGCCCGCTTGGGCCCCGCTTACGGACGACGCGATCCGCTCACGCCTGCCGGCCGCCGTGCAGGATCAAGTCGTCACCATCGACCTCGCTTCCGCCGGCATCACCGACCTCGGCCAAATCGCTCAACGCGGCAATCCCGGCATGGAGCTCTTCCATCAAGGCTCCCGCATGCCGCGCGCGCAGTTCCCCAACGAAGGTTGGCTGCGCATCGCCGATGTGCCGCAGACCGGAACCCAACGGTTCCACGAGGGACTCGAGCGCGAAAAGCGTTTCGATGGAGTGCCCATTGGCCGCCACTACGGCCGCATCACTTACGACGGCGACCGACCCCGCAACTGGGCGCCGGACGAACACATCACGCTGCACGGGTATTGGACGTGGGACTGGAGCGACTCCTTCCAACGCATCGCCCACATCGATGCCACCACGCGTGAAATCACCCTCGCCGAGCCCCACCACAACTACGGCTATACCCGCAATCAACGCTACCGGTTCATCAATGTGCTCGAGGAGCTCGACGCCCCCGGCGAGTGGTATCTTGATCGTCCCAACCAAAAGATTTTCTTCCTACCGCCCGCTCCGCTCCAACCCGGCGACCTCACCCTGTCCGTGCTCGAAACGCCCTTGGTGCACCTCAATGGCACGGCCCACGTCGAGTTTACGGGCCTGACCTTTGAAGCCGGTCGCGGGACCGGCGTCCTCATCACCGGCGGCCAACATTGCGCCGTGCGCGGTAGCACGCTGCGCAACCTCGGAGGTGAGGCCATCAGCATCGACGGCGGTTGGCACCATACCGTGCAGAGTTGCGATCTGCACGAACTCGCCAACGGCGCCATCCGCGTCGCCGGCGGTGATCGGGCGACCCTCACCAACTCGGGTCATCGCGTGGCCAACAACCACATCCACCATTTCAGCCAATGGCTACGCACCGGCCAATACGGGGTGCGCATTGATGGCGTAGGCAACGTGATCGCCCACAATCTGATCCACGACGCGCCCTTCGAGGCGATGTATCTGCGCGGCAACGACCACGTAATCGAATACAACGAGGTGCACCGCGTCTGCATCGAAACCGGTGACGCCGGGGCCATCCACACTGGCCGCGACTACACCTGGCAGGGCAACATCATCCGCTACAACTACTGGCATCACCTGCAAGGCGCGGGCCTGCACGGGGTTACCGCCGTCTACCTCGACGACTTTTCCAGCGGCTTCACCATCCACGGCAACGTCTTCTACCGGGCCGGTCGCGGCGTGCAGCTCGGCGGGGGTCGCCACAACACGGTGACCAATAACCTGTTCATCGGCAGCCATCCTGCCGTGCACCTCGATGCCCGCGGACTCGGCTGGGCGAGCTACTACTTCGATGGCGTCTACCCTTGGCTATTCGATCGCTTCGCCGAGCGCGGTGGTGATCAGCCGCCCTACACCGATCGCTACCCGTTGCTCGCCACCTTGCTCGCCGACGAACCCGCCGTGCCCAAAGGCAACGTCATCACGGGCAACGTCTCGTGGGGCGGACGCTGGATGGATGCGTATGACTTTTACGCCTACGATTTCCACGGGGTCACCACCCTGCGCGACAACTGGATCGCCGATCCGGAGTTCGTGCGGCGGCGGGCGTTGAAGGAGGATTTCTGGGATCCGTATTATCTGAACATCGACGGCGCGGAAGGCTACCGCACGTGGCTCACCGTCGAGCCCGAAACCCAAGAGGAGTTTGGCGACAACCACCTCACCACCGAAGCACCCGGGACCTTCGATCCCGCTACCCGCACCTTCACACCCCACGATCCCGCCGCCCTCAAAGCACTCGGCTTTGCCCCCCTCCCCATCGACTCCATGGGCCTACAAATCGACGCGTGGCGCCCAACGCTGCAGTAGGGTGTAGGCCGGTCTGTCCGACCTTCAGCAGGTCAGATTGTTACTCAGGGCAGGCCGGGGACGTCTGATGACTGCCTCAATGTTTTGCCGGTAACCTGATGACTCCGTCAGATGGCCTGACCAAGTCGAACCGAGTCCAGCACGTGAGTCAGAAGGTAGGAGGGTTTTGCCAAAACCGCCGACGGTGGTGGACGAGATAAAACGGCGTGCTCAGCGCCCATGCCCTAACCCAAAAACACCCCAAACCGGACAACGCCGGTCCCTCCCCGCCGCCAAGATCACAAACCCCACTGCGGCCGGAAAGACTTGCTTCGGGGTTTGTCACAATCGCTGTTTCGCGATGACTTACGGTATGTGTTTTTTCCGAGTAATCCCTTTTACGCTCGGCGCACTAGCCCTGAGTTTCGGCTCCGCCCTCACCGCCGCCGTCGATGCCAATCCCGCTCAAGCCGGATTTAATCACGCTGAATCCGATGCCCAAGCCATCGCGATTGCCGATGCCACCATGGCCGCGATGGGCGGACGTCAGGCTTGGGACAATACGCGCCACGTCACCTGGCGATTCTTCGGCGGTCGACTCCATGTGTGGGACAAGTTCACCAGCAACCACCGTTTCGAAAATAAAGACCTCACCGTGCTCTCCAATCTCAACACCGGCGAGGGGCGCGCCTGGCGCGACGGTCAGGCCATCACCGATTCCACCGCTCTGGCCGAGGCCATCGGCTCCGCCCAAGGCGCGTGGATCAACGACGCGTATTGGCTCTTCATGCCCTACAAACTCAAGGACTCCGGCGCTACCCTCAAATACGTGGGCGTGCAAAACGACGCCACCGGCGCCGCAGCCGATGTGCTGCAACTCACCTTCCAAGACGTCGGGCGCACCCCGGATAACAAGTATCACATCTTCGTGAACCAAACGTCCGGTCTCGTTTCCGAATGGACCTACTGGCAGAGCTACAGCGTCGATGAACCGCGCTCCCTCGGCCCGTGGACCGACTGGGCACCACACGGGGAAATTCTCCTCGCCTCCGGGCACGGCGAGCGGGCCCACACTGGTATCAGTGTTTTCGATACGCTACCTCATTCAGTCTACAACGATCCCATAGCGTTTGTCTTAGCCGACTATCAGTAGGCGGCTTTCCTGCCGTTACGGCTGGAAGCTTTTTCGATACTTTGCTGATCGAACGGTGGAGTAGATTCGTGAGCATTCGGATTCATTCGTGGTTCAACCCGTTTCGGCCCGTTAGACCCGCTGAGACCGCTGCGTTCTCCGTCAACACAAGCACCCTGCTCGCCGTGCCGTAGCCGGCGGAAAGTAACTGCGGGCAAATGTTCTTTTGAGATTCTGCAACTTTGCGCACTGCCCGTGCGTCCTCTCCCCATACCCACCGATAATTTCGGATCTTTAACTCCCTTAAATATCATTATGAAAACCTCCCTCATCCTCATCGCCGCCGCCACCCTCACTCCCGCTCTGATGCTCATCGGCGTAGGCGGCACCGTCACTTTCGGAATCGTCAGCGTCATCGGCGTCTGCGCTATGATGACCAATGATTACGCGCCCACACATTCCTACCGCCACGAACTCGCCAAGGTTCGCGTGACCCGGAATGAACGCCATCCGCTCGCCGCCTGATCGAGCGCCACCACTCACTACTGGCAAGTCCAGTCGTTCAAAACGCCCGGTCGATTTCTCCAAGGGAATTGACCGGGTTTTTCGTGTCCGGAAGAAAACCCCACCCACCCCTTCCGCCCGCGTAATCTACCGCCGGTCTCCACCCGACTGAGCCCAACGCCTCCGCGTGCGCAGCCGCAATTTGTGGCGCCTCGATCAGCAGCTCCCGTCAGTCGCCGCCCTCCCGCCGACTCCGCCACGCGGTCTCCCTAAACGCGATGGTTTCGATCGTCTCAGTCAACGCGAACGGAACGGAGCCGCTGCTGAAAAATTTCCCTACATCCCGCAACAACGCGGCATAAAGTTCGCGTAACGGATCATTAAGTTCCAACCGTCGCGCACCTTCTTCCCCCGTCCACCTCGGCCGCAAAAGACAGCTCTTCATTCCGTTGGGTCGTAATCGTGCCCCCCCGACCATCTGGCCAATGACCCGTGATGATTTCATTCGCCTCGTCGCCTTCGCAAGAGGCCCGCTGGCCGCCCCGCCCCATCAAAGCGAAAAGCACCTCGATGTGATGCACCGCATAAAAAGCCCAGCCTGACAGGTCGGAGAATAACGGCCACGGACCCTCCGCCGCGACGACTGCCGCAATCGAAGCGAGCCCCGGGACGCCAAACTCATTTTGCGTCTGATCGCGAAACCCGGGCAGCCGCAAATAGCTCAGTTCCCAATCCATCGAACCGCCCGCATCCGCGGCCACGATACGGGCACCCGCGACATGCGGCGGAAGCGTCTGATGGTGGAGCAGCGTGGTGAATTGCGCCACATGGCTCGAGTCCCGTCCAACAATGCCAATTTTGATTTCGGAGTCACTTATGAAACGGTTGGAGGGGGGCGCTTTTTGTCGATACCGCGGAGTGTAGGTCAAAACCATCACGGGAGGACCCTCACCCCAACTTGTAGCGAGCCAAAACCCAGTGGCTTCGCGAATTAAATAAGGCGTTGTCGGCGGTTGTGATGCCGCGATTTATCCGGCGGCGCAGGGGAAGATCACCGAGGTCACGACCGTGTATCCGGGGTGAGTCACTGGGTCGGCGACCGGTTCGCTCGCGCCATTTGACGGGAAGCCGACGAGGCCTAACTTGCGGCCGATGTTTTCCGGTCGCGATTTAGAGAGTTTGCAAAGCCTCGTGCTACCCGACCGGTGGCAGGCGGAGGCGATTTATGCGCTCAACGACGGTCGCGATGTGGTGTTGGATGCGCCCACGGGGGCCGGGAAAACCTACGTCTTCGAGCGTTGGGTAGAGCAGAGCAACTTTTCGAAACGCGCGATCTTCGCGGTGCCTACCCGTGCGCTCGCCAACGACAAATTCGCCGAGTGGCGCGCCCGCGACTGGCGCGTAGGCATCATCACCGGGGACCTTACCATCGATCCCGAAGCCCCGGTGGTCGTGGCCACGCTGGAGGCGGTGCAGAGTCGCTTGATCAGCAGAGCGCCCACCGGCTCAAACGGCCGAAACCGCAACGCGCCCGAGTTTCAGTTGCTGGCGGTCGACGAATACCAATGGCTCTCGGATCCTGCCCGCGGCAACCACTACGAAGGCGTGCTCGGGAACCTCCCTCCCGACCTGCAACTGCTGCTGCTCTCCGGATCGGTCGCCAACCCGAGCGACGTGGCCGCGTGGTTGCGTCGCATCCACCGCGATGTGGCCGTCGTGCAGACCGCCGAGCGCCCAGTGCCGCTGGAGGAATTCGATATCGACGATTGCATCACCGGACTCCCGCGGACCATTACCAGTTTTTGGGCGAAGCGCCTGGCCGGCGCGTTGCGCGAGGGACTGGGGCCCGTGTTGGTGTTTGCCCCGCATCGCCGCGACGCCGAACGCCTGGCTCGCCAATTCGCCCGCGAGCTGCCCCTCGCCGATGCGCTCACCCTCACTCCCGCGCAGAAACAAATCGCCGGCCCGGGCCTTACGCGTCTGCTGCAGCAACGCCTCGCCTTTCACCACAGCGGCTTGAGCTACGGACAACGCGCCGGGTTGATCGAACCCCTCGCCAAAGCCGGACAATTGCGAGCGGTCGTCGGCACTCTGGGACTGAGCGCGGGGATCAATTTCTCGCTACGCGCCGTAATGGTAACTGCGGAAAGCTACTTCGTGGATCGGGTCGAGCGCACCATCGCGCCGCATGATTTCCTGCAGATGATCGGCCGCGCGGGACGACGCGGGTTGGACGATACCGGCTATGTATTGGTGAGCGGGCGCACACCGCGCATGCGGATGGCGGCCCCCCAGCACTTGAAACGTGCCGCGCCGCTGCCGTGGCCGTTCTTGCTCCGGGGGGTGTCGCCGGGTGAATCCGCCCGCAAAATTATGGGCGATGCCGCCACTCGGTTTTTCAGCCCGTCGCTCCTAAGTCTCGGCGATGAGCAGACCGCCCCGCTGGTCGCGGAAGTGGGGGCACTGCCCTGTCGTCAACTAACGGATACCGGCCGCGCCCGCGTAGTGCGCCGACGCCGGAACCCATCCGTGGCGTGCCAGACCTGTCAATGGCGCGAAACCTGCCGAGCGCTTTCCCCAGAACCGACGCTGCTCTGGCAACTGCAACGCATCGGCGTGCTTGATCGCGAATTGCGGGTGACGGCGCGCGGCGCCATTGCCGGAGCGTTTCTTGGCCCGGAAGGACTCGCCTTAGCGGTGGCACTGGAAGACCGGCGGTATCCGCTGGACCACCTTATCTATGACGGGGCGAATTTATTTGGCGGCGATCGCTTCACCGAAACAAACCCCCGGCGCTTGGGCCGACTAGCGGCCATCGGCGAGAAAGCGTTTCAACGTTTTGACTTTGAAGGCTGGCTAGTCGAAGGCGTGCCTCCGGGCTACGGTTACGGTGCCAGCGAAGTCGTGCAGGCGATCATGGACCGCACCGCCAAGGTCGGCACGTTGGCGGCCGCATCAGAGTCTGCGGGCCGGGGAGACATTGATCGTCTGATGACCGAGTGGCGGTCGTGGCTGCGCCAGGTCGCAGCGGCCGCACCCTTGGATGGTGGGACCGAGCGGGAGCTTTCCCTCGCCCAGCGCTGGGACGATTTCCGCGCGCTAGCCGCCGTCACTCTCGGTGCCCGCCGCGAGGATGCCTTGCCGGAATTACCGACTATGACCGCCGAGCAACAACGCCCCATCATCCACCGCCTCGGCCGGGTGAAACGGTGGGCTTGAATGACCCCGCCGGTCTGTCACCCCAAGACCAAGAACGGCACGGGTCGGATCGTTTTTTAGAGGGAATTAGACTACGAGCCTGCCCGCTCTGGACTTCCTGAGATTTTACCCCAAGGCCGCAGAGAACGCCAAAGGCCGGCGCACCGGGACGGCGGGCAGGATAAATCTGGAGTCACTATCCTTCATTCTTTGCGCCCTTGGGTTGAGTAGCCGCAGCGGAGTGATTCGCTCGACGCCACGCCCGCAATGATCCGTTTGTCACGCTACGTGATGAACGAACAAACGGCGATAAATACTGCTCTGCTTTAACCGGTCTCTTTTACGTGCCTGTCCCTTCTACGTGCCTGTCCCTTCTACGTGCCGGCCCTTCTAGGTGCCCATGAAATCGGTCGACCCCTAGCGCTTACACCCTAGCCGGCGATGCGGTGCCTTTTGCGGTAGCGGGCCGGGGTCTCGCCCACTCGCGACACGAATGAGCGATGAAATACCACGGCGTCCGCATGCCCCAACGCAGCGGCAATCGCCTTCAAGGGTTGATTGGTTTCCGTGAGCAATCGGCGCGATTCAACTTCTCGTATTCTTCGTAAAAATTCTCCAGCCGATCGACCTTGTTCTACTTTAAAAAGCGTGCGGAAACGACTTTGCGAAAATCCCGTAAATCCGGCCAACTCTTCGATCCCAGGATTCTCCGCCAACCGGGCCCGCACCCAAGTCTCTAGCGAACTCACGTCGATTCTCAATGCTTGCTCGGCCGGCTTGGTTTCCAGAAATCCGCCTTCCGCCAGGATCAGCGCCAGCAGCCCGCGCCGCATCGTCAGTAACTGGGGCGACTGCTCTTCCGCCCGGGCAAACGCCAAAGACCGATCCAAATCACGCTCTAATTCCCGGCCCACCGGACGCAGCTGCTCACTCCATCCCTCACGTTGATTTAGCAATTGGTCGAAGGGATCGGTCGCGCCGCGTTCAACTTCAAAATGATGCGCCGAACCCCGCACCTGCCGGGTAATCGCCCGGCCGTGGAACGGCGTGTGGGGCCATATCAAAACGCCCTGTCCCCGCTCCAAAATGAGTTCACGTTTCCCCATCAGCTCCAGGGACAATCTCCCGCCATGCACAAACAACAAATCGTAATGAGGCCACACCGCCGGACCTACCGTTCGCTGGCGATCAAAGATGCCATATCCGTGGCGGTGGAAGCGAATCATACCGGCGTATTTATCAAGACATAGGCAAACTCGTCAATTGTGAGTCGGCGAGTTTTCAGGCAGTATTATCAATATGTCGTCCTCCATTCCCGCCCCGGCACTTACCGCTCCGATCAAGTCCGCCCCCCCTGATTGGTCGGCTCAGGCTATCCCCGATTGCATCGCGCAACTCACCGCCCTCTTTGCCCTTCATCGCGAGCTGTTGCGCCACGAGGCCATGTGGCTGGTGGGGGTGCCCTACTGGGATGCCAAGCAGGCCATTGCCCAACATATCCTGACCGAATCACAGCACATCGAGGCGATCCTCAAACGCTTGCATGAACTCAAGGCCGTCTCCTCCGAGCACAAGCAAGTCGCGGGCGTGGAAGAGCTGGTTCACGCTCTGGCCAGCGCTCAACACGGCGACGAATGGCTGCACGGGTTGTATAACGAAGTGAAACCGTGGCTGGTCCGGCTCGTGCAAGACTACCTCCAGAACAGCGACCCGATTATGGATCAGCCCACGCACCTCGTGCTCGTGCAATTGCTGGCCGACCAGCAGGAACACATCGCGTGGTTCCAAGACTATACGCCTCAATTCTCCAATTGGGAATGCGAAGAGACCCGTACGTGGACTGATCATGTGCAGACTATGCTCGCTGCCACCAAACTCGAGCAGGGGATTCTAACCACCGGCCTGCTGCCGCCGCCGCGGACCACTGATACGCCGTTCCAAGTGTTTGCACAGGTCCGCCGGGATCGCACCATTCAGCTGACGGAGAAATGCCAGTTTCCCGCCGAGGGCGACACGTTCGCCGAAACCCGCTTCTACATTTTCTACCACCATACCCAGGAGATGTTGTTCGCCGAATCGTTGTGCGCAGTCCTCTACGAGACGGCGGAAATGCCTTGGGCTTTCCACTACGATCTCGCTCGCCACATCGCCGACGAAGTGCGGCACGCCACCATGGGCCAACTTCGACTGGAGCAACTGGGCATCCCTCTCACGGACCTTCCGATGTTCACCTTTAACTACGAATTCCGTTCTCACATCGACCCGATGGAGCGCTTCTGTCTGATGACGCTCGTAATGGAAGCCTCGGGGTTCGCCGTCAAACGAGCCCGAGCCGCGCTCCTCAGAGAACACGGCGATCTCGTCTCCGCACTTTATGAGGATTATGATATCAAGGATGAGATGATGCACGCCAACCTCGGACACGTCTGGGTGCCCATCATGCTCCGCGTTTATCACGATTCCAGAACGGTCCCCCAGCTCACCGAGCATTGCCGTAGACTCTTCGAATAAAAGGTCGCCCGTGGTGCGTGGTTTGCCCCGCAACAAAAACGGCGGTGAAGCCTCCCGCCAGATCCTCAACCTGATCAGCCCTCGTCCCTCGTCTTCAACCTGTCCCTTACTGTTTGTCCCTTACTGTGAAGTCTGGCCTTTTAGACTGCAGCGGCCAAACACACTTAGGCTTGGCCTCGTAGTTGCAGTGAAAAGCTAAAGCGGCTTCAGCACCCACAGCTCCACGAACTCTGCTTCCCGCCAGTTCTGATTTCGGCGGGTCTTCGTCGAAGCCGCTTTCACCTTTGATTTGACCAAAGCCTCTTTGCGAAATCGGCCGCCGTGCTCGATTTCTTCTGCAATGGGATTGGTTTTGGTCTGGTGAGTTACTTGCGCTAAGTTTGAAAACAGCACGACAAGTCGGCCGTCGGGGTTTAGGTGCTTAAGGGCTTCCGCGAAAAATCGCGGAAACAGATCCGCATCATAATACATGGCCTGATCGATTCCTTCCCTATCGTTAGCCAGAGGTAACCACGGGGGGTTGAATACAATCAAATCGGTCCGCCGATTGGAACCGGCAAACAGGTCGCCCAGCGCCAGCTCAACTTTTGCGACGATACGTTTATCAACCAAGGCCTCTTTCATGCCGTGAATGGCATTGGGGTTTGAATCGGTCGCATATACCTTCTCAAAGCCGTGATTAAGGAGTTGATAGGTAATCACCCCGCTGCCAACGCCCACCTCTATGGCCGACGCTTTGCTGCCTTGGTCGTGCTGCAGCCATTCATCGAAAATCTCCAAGTGCTCAAACCGCGTCGGGAAATAGGTTCCGTAAAAGGGAAATACTCTATCTTTTAGTACCGGGATCGAGACGCCTTTTTTGAACCATTGCCACGAACTGTTTAGCCCTTGGACCTGCGCAAACGGGATCAGGAATTCATCCACATCGGCATACAGTATTTTGAGCCAACCGATTACGGGCGCTTTTCTGACCATCAGCCGGTTGTCTTTTACCTGGAGCAAAAGCCGGTTTGAGAGCTCGCGATATAGCGCTCTATTTTCTCGCTGTCCTTGATAGGACTTATCCGGCTGATGATGATTTACATATCGTCTAAGTTCACTGAGCACCAGCAGCCCACTGCTGTAGTAGTCTTTTACTAGAATGTGAGCCCCCTCCGCGAGTCCATCGACTGCAGTTTGAGGCATCATTTTTTTCGTGAATGGCACCACCTCAACGGCTGAGACAATCGGCTCGGGACGATTCAAAATAAGATCACTGCCCATATGGTTAAGTTTCCTCGATTAGTGAGCTCGTTTGAGTAGCTTAGGGCGGACGGAAGTCGGCGGTGACGGGCGGCGTTATCGCCGAGTGAGGAGTGGGCGAGCGCGCCAGAGGGGTCAAGCGAAGGCCCTCCGGGGACCACCATGCCGGTCTCCGGAGGATTCATCGGCAAAGATTGAGGCGGGCGCACTCCTGCGTCGGAGTCTTCGGGATCGGCGTGGGCAGAAAACGGTTGGGACCAAGACCCCAAAAGGGATCGGCCGAATATGACCGATCCCGTAAACTTACGGCTGAGATGCGTTGGTTAGAAACGCACTATGACGGCAAGGCGGGCGTTGATCGATGCCCCTACCGTGGCGTTATGGTCGGAGTGGGCATTCGGGAAGTAGAGCTCGTCGGTGAGGTTTTCGACATTGAGCTGAAGACGGACGTTATCGGTCACGTCGTAGTAGCCGGCGGCATCCAAACGCACGTAACTCGGTAGCGTGGTTTGGTTGCCATTATTGATGAAGGTTTCGCCTTGGTAAATGATCCCCAGGCCCAAGCCTAATCGGTTGGTCAGCTGATAGCTGTTCCAGACGGAGAACATGTGCTCGGGCAACTCGCGGGGACGATTACCGTTGGTGGCGTCCTGACTGACGACTGCACCATCGAGATAGCTGTAGCCCCCTGAGATGTGCCACTGCTCGCTAAACTTCCCTTTAACCTGGGCTTCAAAACCCGTGATGGTGGAATCAACCACGGTGAGTGCCGCCGCGTCATCCTTGTCCGTTTCGGGGGAGCTTTTTTCGATCTCAAAAACTGATGCGGTGAAGCTCAAGCCGGAGGCAAAGTCCCACTTCACGCCGGCTTCTAAGTTGGTGAAGGTATCCGGATCGAGGCGAGCGCTCTCATCGCTGATGTTGGCAAACTGTTCGCCGCTGCGCGGGAGGAAGGTTTCGCTGTAACTGGCGTAGAGCGAAATTTTCTCCTGCGGCTTAAAAATGAGGCCGAGCCGCGGGGAGATTTCCTCGTCCGTGCGACTGCGTTCGGCCCCGGTCAAGCGGTCGAGCACTTCGATCTCGAAGCTGTCAAAACGTGCCCCCAGGACGAGGTTGAGACTATCCCAGAGAGCGATCTCGTCTCGAAGGTAGAATGAGAAGGTCGTGACGTCGGCGGCGGTGTCGTCGTTTTTCGGATCAGTGAAAATGTTGGTCGTGGTCGCGCCGTTCGCGTTGATTCCGACGCCGTTGCGGAGCACTTGATCGCCGATCAAAAAGGTATCGGTATCATCCATCGTTTGGTCGAAGAATGAGTTGAAACGATCATTGTTATTCGACGTCTGAATGAACTCGATACCGGACACCATGGTATGGCCGACGGAACCCGTCTCGAACTCGCCGATGAGGTCGGCAGAAAAGATCAGGTTTTCGCGCTGCGTGGTGTCGATGTAACCATCCAGCGTCACCCGGTCGGGCGTGACCGCTGCGTCGTAATCAGATGCGTAAAGGTTCGAGTAGACCTTATCGTAGTCCCCGTAGAAGAAACCGAGTCGGCCTTTTAAAACATCGGAAAAATGGTGTTTCATCGTCGCGCGAAAGAGATGCGCCTTTAGCTCCGTATAGTTCAGGTCTGTATCGCCGAAAAAGAGGTCAGCAAAGGCTTCGACCGGCCTACCGTCAGTGCCAGTCGGAATGCCGCGGTCGATGAACCGCTCATGGTCGACCAGCTCGTAGGAGAAATCGAACGTCGTGCGATCTCCCAGCGCGTAGATGAGGGTCGGGTTGAGGCCAAATCGTTCGCCGTCGTAGTAGTCCCGATGATTTTCGAGCGTTTCGTAAAACGCGTTGATGCGAAAAGCAGCGTTATTACTGATGGTGGCGTTGTTATCGATCTGAGCATAGACCTCACCGAAGCTATCAACACCGACCTCGTAGCCGCCGAAGGTGTCGCCGATGACGCCTTTCTTCATGACGCGGTTTAAGACCCCGCCCGTGCCGCCTCGACCGAAGAAGAGAGCGTTCGCGCCGCGCAGGATCTCCACCTGCTCGATGTTGTAGAGCGAACGGTAGTATTGCACATCGTCGCGGAATCCATCGATGAAGAAGTCAGCCGTTGATCGCACCCCACGAAAGACAACGGTGTCGCGGTGCCCCTCGCCCTGCGAGGTGTTCACCCCCGGGGTGTAGTCGATAATCTGACCGATGCTGGTGATGCCCCGTCGCTGGATTTCATCCGCCGTGAAAATGGACAGGCTCTGCGGCACATCCAAGATGGGCGTAGGCGCCTTCAAAGCGTTCACCTGATCAGCATAGAGATACTCTCCCGTAACGATAAATTCTTGGAGACGAACGACGTCTCGCGATTCGGCTTGCGCCGTGGGTTGGGCCCAAGTCGCAGAAAGAGCAAGCGTCATAAAAAGCGCCCCCATTCTTAGCTGGGATGAAGCAATAATTAGCCCCGGTTTGAGTTTTTTCTGGTTCAATTTCATAATAAATCGGTCTGCAAATGAGACCTGATAGCAGCAATTAAGGCTGTCAATTAATTATGATACTGAATCTCACTTTCACCGAGTTCGGGTAATCAGAAGGCGTCAAATCAGCCTGCCAATAGGTCAATTATGATGGCTCGGGCGCGCTTGGCCCGGAGCGGTGGAGACACCTGGTCCCACCGGTACTCCTGTTCTACATATCGTTACGCTGCAACTGCATAGGTATCTACCGTGACGTGCTGTAAGGGTTCGCGGTTGAACTCAACTCCGAGTCCGGGGCCTTCCGGGAGCCTGAGGATTCCGGCAACGATGGGCACCGGGTCACTCAGAATGGTCGGGCGCCTGCTGAACTCCAGCAGGCTCCTTACGGCGTAATCAAAATACGCGTGCAGACCAATATTCCTCGCCGGGGCGGGTCAATCCCGTCACGGCCGCGAGGTGGAGAAACGCAGTATTTCGAATGCCGAGAATACCAGATGAGCCCATGGCGTTCTCCCCGCCCGCAGCCTGGGCGGCATGAGCGATTTTCAAGGCGTTGGTCATGCTGCCTTGGTTGTGCGGATGCTGGTTGATGATATCGACGAGCGCCGGGCTGAGGGAGTGTTTCAGGTGGGGCCAGTAGCATTCCTTGTCGAGCATGGTGCGCCCGGACAGCTGCTTGTGGGCGAGGCGAAACGCATCTTCGTTACCGATCTGAAACAGATCCTCGATCACCGCGACCTCCGCTGCGTTGAGCCCCGCGATCACCGGCTGTGCCGCAGCGACGGTCTCGTAGGCTCCGTTGGCATCCACTTGGAGATTCATCCCCGGGCCCAGGGCTTGCCTGATCTTTTGGACGATCAACCCATCGCGATCGGCGTTGCCGCATCGTTTGATTTTAAGGAATCTCGAGCCCAGCGCGCGCCAATCCTCGGCCTCGGCGACCATGCCCTCGATCGGCCCTAAAGTGACCG
>Ga0208414_1001268_pt1 | contig 19949 bp, 33 predicted proteins | sample AntAceMetag02UKE_FD_184770 | JGI IMG/M metagenome (GOLD analysis project Ga0208414, IMG submission 184770) | Saline lake microbial communities from Ace Lake, Antarctica - Antarctic Ace Lake Metagenome 02UKE (SPAdes) (version 2) | ecosystem: Environmental > Aquatic > Non-marine Saline and... | reverse complement strand
ACGACCCTGTCGAGTTTCAGCGGTTGGATTTTCAGCGCCGTCAACTCGTCGAGAACAGAACAAACACAGTCCAGCGAATGATACACGCGCAACAGGAAGTCGCTCAGAAGCAGCATCAAGAGGGTGCCAGGCTGAAAGAGGAAGGACTCAAAGAGTTGGCGAAGGTCATACCAAACTGGAATGAAGATACAGCCAAAACCATATTTAAGTCAGGCATTGACACTTACGGTTTTAGCAAAGACGAGATGAGTAGCGTTTTAGACCCTCGAATGGTTCGAGTGTTGGACGACGCTCGTCGTTACAGAAACATCGTTGCCAAGTCAAAGAGCAACAAAGCCCCTAAGCCCGCCGAGGCTCAACCTGTCGCTTCTATCAAAGGCAAAAACGCAAAAGCAAGCGTTAACCCTGATAATTTGTCTGTTAAAGCATGGCAAGCATGGCGTGAGAAAGACCTCAAGGCAAAGGGTCGACGTTGACTGACTGGCACATTTTAGGATTAAATTGAAATGGCTAACACACTACTGACCGCGACCGCAGTTACCCGAGAGGCGCTGCGTATTCTTCACCAGAAGCTTAACTTTGTTGGCAAGACAAACCGCCAATACGATGACAGCTTTGCAAAAACAGGCGCTAAGATTGGCGACAGTCTTAAAATCCGCCTACCAAACGAGTACGTCGTTCGAACCGGCGCTGCATTGTCTGCTCAGGACACAACAGAAACATCTGTTGACCTTCAAGTCGCAACCCAAAAGGGCGTTGACTTGAACTTTACTTCTGTTGATCTGACGCTCGACATTGATGACTTCTCGGATCGTATCCTTGAGCCAGCAATGTCAGTGCTTGCCGCTAACGTCGAAGCCGACGCAATGAGCATGTTCAAAGATGTTTATAACCAAGTATCAGACGTCGGCGCATCGATTACGCTTGCTGACGTGCTTAATGGTGCTAAACAGCTGACAGACAACCTCGCACCAGTTTCCGAGCGTTGCTTGAACCTCAACACGACAGACAACGTTGACCTCGTGAGCGCTGTATCTGGTCTGTTCAACCCTAATACGAACGTGTCTAAGCAATACCGCGAAGGCATGGTTGCTAGCGAGTTTGTCGGTTATAAAGAAGTGTACCAAAACACACTTTGGCCGCAATTCACGTCAGGTACGGATGACGGAACAGGCGACTACCTGATTAACGGCGCGTCACAGACAGGCGCTTCTATTACCGTTGACACGGGCGCTGGAACGTTCACGAAAGGCGATATCATCTATATCGCTGGCGTTAACCGTGTTCACCCTGAGACTAAAGCTGACACAGGTCAGTTGCAGTCATTCGTTGTGACAGCGGCAACAGGCACAAGCGCCACGTCGATCGGCATTAGCCCGTCAATCGTGACTTCTGGTGGCCGTCAAAACGTTGTTGGCTCACCTGCCGATAACGCTGCAGTCCAGAAGCTTGAGAGCGACAAGTCTACAGCAATCGGCGCGAGTGCTGATTACGGTATTTCTTGTGGCTTCCATAAGGACGCTTTCGCATTTGCAACAGCCGATTTGATTATGCCGGACGGTGTCGATTTCGCCGCTCGCGAAGTCATGGACGGCATTTCGATGCGGGCAGTTCGTCAGTATACGATTGCTGATGATAAATTCCCGACTCGTCTTGACATTCTGTACGGCTACAAAACGATTCGCCCACAGTTGGCTTGTCGTTACGGTTTTAACTAGGCCACACGCTGCGGGGAGGGCTTCGGCTCTCCCCAATGCTTTTAGGATAAATTATGTCTAACTACGAAAAAAGAGTGTACAAAGTAATTGACGGAAAACTCACCAAAGCTTGGGACGGCCCAAAGGATGGCTGGTTCTCGGTAAAAGCGGACGCATTCGCTGACGGCGGGCCTGACGTAGCAAAGGAAGCTGCTGAAGAGATCAAAGAATACAAGCCAGCCGGAACGCTATCTTTGAAGAACAAACGCACCAAGAAAGGTTAAATCATGGCAATCACAACCTACGCAGAATTAAAGACGGCATTAGAGACGTATACAGGACGTGCTGACAGTGGGTTTGTGGCGCTTGTCCCTGACTTTATTTCTCAAGCGGAGAACTTTATCAATCGAAAGATCAATTGGAACCCAGGCATTACGGAAGTGTCTGTTTCTTTGTCTCAAGGGTCCGATACGGCGGCATTGCCAGCGGGTTTCCTTGAGATTATCGATATGAAGTATCCATCTAACGATTTTTTAATGGAACAACTCCCATTGTCGAAGCTCTTAGGGCTGCACGATGACAACGAGATCCGCCCTTATTATTACGCGGTAGCTGATACGTTCCGTTTTGAAGGCCCCTCAGACGCAACCTATACATTAGACTGTAATTACTACAAGAAGTGGGACATAGCCACTGACGGGACGAACGCGCTACTCACACAGTATGAAGACCTGTATTTAGACATGAGCCTTTGGCGCGCTTATAAATGGATGCGCAGCCCGGAAGAGGCAGCTACCAATTTCTCGACGGCTTCCGCCATCCTAGCAGACGTAAATCACACATACGGGCGCAACAAGAAGAACGCAGTTTCCACTGTTGATTCTGCCTTGCTGACGAACAACAAGAACGCGTTTAACATTTTCAACGGGTATTGATATGATTCCCTTCGCACAATACACGCCTGACCAGCCTGACTATGAAAACCAAGGCTCGGCACATATTAACAACGTAGTCCCTCGCACTGAGGCAAGCTATGCCCCGTTGTCTGGATTATCGTCTATATCTGGTGTTGTCGGGACTGGCGTTGTTCGTGGCGCTGGGTCGCTTCGAGATAACGACGGCGTTGTTTATAACTTCGCATCTGACGAAAAAGACTTCTTTCTTTTAAACACCGGGACATGGAGTAACGTTTCCGCGTCTGCTGGTGCTTACACGGTCAGCTCAGATTACCCTGTTGAATTTGTTGGGTTTGGCGAACGTTGCATAGCCGTCTTAGGCTTGAGCGATGACATGCAGACTTATTTAATGGGTACAGACAGCACGTTTTCACAGTTGAATAGTGATGCACCACGAGCAAGGGTTGCAGCGGTCATTGGCGATTTTGTTATGGTGGGAAATACTTTTGACGCGACAGATGGCGGCGTTCCTAACCGTGTGTGGTGGTCTGCATTCAATGACCCGACAGATTGGCCGAGCATTGGATCGTCCGACGCGGCTTCGAAGCAATCAGACTATAATGACATTGCGACAGGCAACACAGTCCAAGCCATTGTTGGTGCAATCGGCGGTACTGACGGCGCAGTTTTCTTAGAGAAAGCTATATACCGCATAGTATACGAAGGCCCGCCAACAATTTTCGGCTTTTATGAAATTGAGCGTGACAGGGGTGCGCACGCTAGGAACTCAGTTGTTAACGTGGGGACAGTAGCATTTTATCTGGACGAGTCAGGTTTCTTTGCGTTTGATGGCACAAAGTCAACGCCAATCGGTGATAGGCGCGTTGATAAGACATTCTTTGCTAACCTTAACCAGACATATATTGACAGAGTTTACGGGTCTGCTGACTCAATCAACAAGATTGTATTTTGGGCTTATCCGTCTGTGAACTCAACGTCGGGCGAGCCTGACACGCTTATTATGTATAATTGGGCTATCGATAGGTGGTCAACGGCAGACGTATCCATGCAATACCTGACAACAGGGTTGACGCCTGGCTACACGCTCGAACAGCTGGACGGCATTAGTAGCAATCTAGACTTGCTTCCTTTGTCTTTAGACTCTCGGTCATGGACCGGCGGCGAACGTTTACTATCAGCATTTGACACAGACGGTGACCTTGCACGATTTAGCGGAGACATTCTAGAAGCACAGCTTGAAACAACTGAGGCATCCGGCGCAGAAGGTACACGCATTCATATTAGCGGCATTAGGCCTTACGTTGACGGCGGAACAGTAACAACGCAGATCCGCTCACGCGACACACCGGGCGGCACGCCAAGTGACAGTGCATATGAGGCTGTCGGCACTGATGGAATGTCTCATTTCAACATTAGCACGAGGTACGGGCGCGCGCGCATTAAGATTGCAGCGGGCGGCACATGGACCCACGCGCAGGGCGTTGATGCTAAGACCAGACCGGACGGGGATTTGTAAATGGGCGCGCCTATTGGATACCCGACAGCTCCGCGATACCTGCCTGACAGCGACCAGCATAGACGGTTGCTTGGGGAACAGGCGCAGCGTCAGAACCAAGGCAAAACGAACAACGTCATCATTGTGACGATCAGAGCGAATGAGGCGACAACGACAATCACAGACGTTCGACTAAGCCCCGCGTCGTTCCTTGGCTTTATGCCTGAGACAGCGAACGCAGCGACGGCATTGGCAACGACATACGTTGCAGACACGAATAGACTATCCGGGTCGGTTGTTATCAACCACGCGAACAACGCCCAGACAGACAAAACATTCCGCGTGATTTTGGTAGGATAAGACAATGGACAGATACAACCAAATTTTACAAATGGCGCAAGGTTTAGGCCAAGCTAACCCACAAGGAAACCCGTACCAAGGCGGGCTTCTAGGCGGGCAAAACCCAATGCATCAACAGCAAGCGGGCGGGTTGTTTGACCTAACCCCACAACCTGCAATGCAATTTGGTGCGAGTCCTCAAGGTGGCGGGTTGCAAGACTATTTTGCATCTCTTCAACAGCAAGGGCCACAGACGGACCCCATGGCAGAAGCCAACGCATTGCTTGCCCAACGTCAACAAGACATTCAAGCGGCACTTGCACAAGCTCCAGAACCAGCGGTGGCCGTTGCAGATGAATACGTAGGCCCGACAGAGCAGGAGCTTTGGCAAAGACGATTTAATGAAATGCAACGCGTTAGCCAGCTTCCAGATAATCAAGGCCCGTAGAAAAGGCTTTAATTGTCCAAACTTTTTGTGTAGTATAACGTAGATAGGAATTTTATATGCCTTTGCCAATCAGACAAGTAGGCCCATTACAAGGACGAGCGCCAAATACAGGCGGCATCACTATGGGTTCGAATAACTTTGCGGCAAGCCCCGGCATGTCTACACCAATGCAACGCGCACCGGCCCAGCAAGATAACAGCGCCGCAAACGGCATGGCTGGCCTTAGTATGCTTAACGAAGCAGGCGCGCTTGACCCTTTGAAAAGTTTAGCTGGAGACGGATTTAGTGCTTTGCAAGCTGGTGTCGGGTATCACCCTGCTGGTGGACTTCCTGCAATGGCTGGTTCGTCGTTGCCTGGGACTGCTGGTTTAGCCTCTAACGCTGGTCTTGCTGGTTTGCAATCGGCTGGTGAATTCGGCGGTATGACAGCGGCCCAAATGGGCATTGGCGGAGCGGCTGGAAGTGCTATAACCCCTGCAATGACTGCATCTAGTGCGCCCATGATGGCAGCGGGAAGTTTAACAGGCGCGACAGCATTGCCAGCAAGCGCCCTTGTAGGCGGAGCTGCCCAAGGCGCGGGCCTAGCTGCTTCTGCCCCAGCATTTCTTGGGATGGGTCCATTAGGTTGGGCAGCTTTGGCGGGCGTTGGCCTGTTGACTGCTTTTGGTTAAGATTACAGGAATCCCGTCTGACGAAATAGACCTTTACTGGTCGGAAGCGGAGCCAATACTAAAACGAGCGACGGACAGGGGCGGGGATTATTTGCCCGTTGATTTATATAACAGGTTAATCTGGGGAGAGATGCAATTGTGGTTAGCCTTTGATAAAGAGAAAGTAAGGGCAGCTTGCACGACGCAAATAGTTTTTTATCCCCACATAAAGGTTTGCGCTGTAACGCACTTGGCAGGAACCGGATATAAAGACTGGATAAGGTTTAGTGAGTATATTGGGGTATGGGCCAAAGAGAACGGATGCTCTCACATTGAAGCACACGGAAGACGGGGCTGGATTAAAGTTTTAAAAGATTGGTCCGAGCGGTGGACCACTATTCGCAAGGAGTTATAGCCATGGCTGGCGGCGGCGGCAAACAACAAGAGATACCAGACACTCAGACGCAGAAGACTGAGCCATGGGATGAACAGAAAGGCTCGTTACAGACCATATTCGGTCTGCAAGCTGGCCTGACTGGTGTGCCAACTGATAACTTGCCTCAAGGCCAGCAAGACACGGCTTTGCAAGCGGGTGACTTCTCGAACGCGGCACAGCGTATGCAGTATTTCCCCGGTCAAACTTACGCGCCATTCGCAGGCGAGACTGAGGCCGCACTCCAAGGCCAAGCTGCACGGGGTTATCAAGGCTCACCAGTTAACCAAATGGCGCAAGCTCAGAACGTCGCAACCAATAGCGGGCAATTTCTTGACGCGGGCAACCCCTATTTTAGTCAAATGGCCGACCGTGTTACAGAGCAAGTAATGCCACAAGTCCAAGGCCAGTTCGCGCAATCAGGACGAACAAACTCAGGTCTTGCATCTCGCGCGTTAGGTCAGGGATTGGGTGATTCAATAGGCGCGCTTGGATATCAGAACTATTCAGACGAACGCAACAACCAAATGAACGCTATGCAGATGGCACCACAACTCGCGGCAACAGATTACAATGACTTCGCGGCCCTTGGTGAGGTTGGCCAAGCTCGTGAGGCTCTTAATCAACAAGGTATTAATGATGCAATCGAACGATTCAACTTTGAGCAGACGGAACCTTTCCAACGCCTTGCGATGTTTAACAACGCGGTTCAAGGCAACATGGGAGGCACGTCTATTGGCACTCAGACTTCAAGCGGTGGTGGTGGGAGTCGCCTCGGCTCAACTATTGGCAGCGGTTTGCTTGGTGCTGGCGCATTAGCGTCATTGGCTTCATAGGAGTATTTAGACATGGGCATTATCGATGATATATTCTCTTCAAGCAATCCAGCCAAATACAAAGCTGGATCTTACGCTAATCCGGGACAACCTGCGCCACAACAGGGCGGCGGTCTCTTAGACTACTTTGATGAGCCTGGCCGTATGCAGACAATCTCAAGCGCTTTAATGGGCGCAGGCCAAGGCATGTTGCAAGCACCGCAGAACGGCGGCAGCTTCGGGCAGGCTATGAGTGGACTTGCGGGCATGGCTGGCGGCATGGCACAGAACAAAAAGAGAGTTGAGCAAGAAGCTATGTTCGAGCAATTAGCTGGTGGCGACCCTCTCAAGTTGGCGTTTCTAAAGTCAAACCCAGAATTGGGTATGAAAATGATGATGGAACAGAAGTTCGCAAAGCCGACGGCGACGTTTAGCACAGTTCAAAGCCCATACAATAAAGGCGGCTATGGTCAGAAAAACTCTCTCACAGGGGAGATAATTAATTACCAAAGTGCACCAAAGGCCGCGAAACAAGGAAACCCGATTGAAGTCTTAGATATTGCTTCCGGCAATAACGTTATGATTCGCCCAGATAATTTTGATCCATCAAAGCATGGTCCATCGCCAAAAAAAGGGACAGATCCATTAGCAAAAGTAAATGCGCTGTTGGAGGGGATAAATTCATTTCCTGACGGCGACCCTCGGCGTAAGGCTTACGAAGCTATGTTAATTAAGGAGACTGAATCAAAAGGCATGAAACTTACAGTCGGACCTAATGGGGAGGTCACATTGACTGAAGGGTCTATGTCACCTGATGGCGGCGGCACAACTAATTCGATGACCACAGAGTTGCAAAAGCAGGCATCAAGTGCGTCTGCTATCATCGCAAACCTCAACAGGGCGAAGGCGAAGTTCAAGCCAGAGTACACAGGGTTCGGGGCAAGGGCAGAGCAGTCATGGCTTGCTTGGAAAGACAACCTCGTTGGCGTCACTGGTGCTGAAGCTGAAAAGTTAAAAGGCTACACTAGCTGGCGTTCGAGCGTTCAGAACAACTTGTCAACGACGATAAACGCGCTTGCTGGTGCGGCTGTGTCTGCGGAAGAAAAAGACCGCCTTATGTCATTCATTCCAAACGACGAAGATTCACCCATCCAGTTCCAAGCCAAGCTGGACGATGCGATAATGGCTGCGAAACTCATACGAGCGCGGGCAAGGTACTTCATGCGCGGCGACAACATCACCAAGGGCCGCACACCTGATTCAATGTACTTCGAGGAAATGCGCGATGTCATCGACGCAGAGGCTGCGACGAAAGAGCAAGACCTCCGCGCACAGTACCCTAACGCAAAAGACGCAGAGATCGACAAGCGACTATCTGCCTACATTAAACTGGTGTTTGGAATATGAGCGAAGTATCAAAACGCGTTGTGGACCGACTTCTAGGAAGTGAGGCTCCGACCTACTCAGCGCCCAAGCAGGGTGTCGACCTCATTGCTGACAAGGCGGGCATATCAGCGCAAGAGGCATCAAAGATTATACAGGACATCGCCAAAGAGACAGGCATGTCCGTCGACGAGGTTATCCGCAAGAATATAGAGCTGGCCCCAACTGGCGAATCCGGTGCAGGCGAAGTTGCTCAAGACCCATCCCAGCTACGCGCATTCTGGACGGGCGCTGTTGACACGATGGCGCTAGGCTACCAAGACGAGGCAGCGTCAGGTCTTGCTGCAGCGATCAACCCCCAGAATCTTCCGGGTGACTTCAGCGAGCGGTACAGGACGACACAGGACGCTATGCGGGCAAGAGATAAAGCTGACGAAGAAGCGTACCCAAAGACAAAAACCGCAGGCCAAATCGCTGGCGTTGCCCCTATGATTGCATCAGCCCCGGCCCGGATCGTAGGTAATATGATTGCGAAGGGGCCGACTGCTGTAAACAGAATGGCTCGCGCAACTGGCGTTGGCGGCACAACAGCCGCAGTTGCAGGCGGTGGCGGCAGCGAGAAGAAAGACGCATTTGGCATCGCAGAGGATGTGGCCACATCAGGTGTTGCGGGCGCTATCCTCGGGCCACTTGGACAAGGCGGTGGCGAGATAGGCCAAGGTCTTTGGAACACAGGCAAGAACTTCTTATCCAAACGCAGAGCAGGCGAGCATAGACTTGCCTTAGACGCTGCAGAGGAGATTGCCGGCGCAGGCACACCTGAAGGCATCGCAGCTATAAATAAAGCTGGCCCCCGTCGCATGATGGTTGACGCAAGCCCAGAGGCAATAAGTTTACTAGACGCAACGATGCAGTCATCCCCTCCAGCTAGGAAACTCGCTCGCAGCCGTTTGGAGCCTAGATACGCGGGCGCTTCTGACGACTTCACCAAGGCGCTAGATGACACGCTCGGCGCACCTGTTGGGCCTGACACACGCAAGAGGCTCGTCGCTAGGGAGACAGCGGCAGCGCGTTCAGAAGCATACGGCGAGGCTTACCACTCACCAATTAACTACGCATCTAAAGAAGGCGACGACCTGCTTGCGGTCATAGACAGAGTACCTGACAGCTTGCGCGAACGAGCAATGAAAGAAGCCAACGACGAGATGCGAATGGATGGCCTTAAAAACCTCCAAGTGAAAATCACCATCGACGACTTGACGGGTGAGGTGTCGTTCTCAGAGATGGACAACGTGCAGCAACTCGACTACTTGAAGCGGGCGTTGCAGCGGATCGGGAAAGAGACACAGGACGGCAAGGCAACATCTGCTGCGTCATCTGCGAACAGACTTGCCCGCGACTTGAGAGATTCCCTGTCGCGGCTTGTACCTTCTTATGGTGTAGCAGTCCAGCGCGGCGCTGACAAGATTGCGTTGGAAGATGCAGTCTCGCTAGGGTTCGACGCGCTCACTGGGAAAGTCAGGTTAGAGAACCTCTCTTATGCACTTGAAGGCATGCCTGACGTTGAACGCCAGATGGTGGCAAGCGCAATGCGGGACAAGATCGAAGGCGTAATGGCAGCGACAAAGAGAGGGGTGTCCCGCGCAGGCACACCCCAAGAAGTTGCTGAAGCAATGAAGGGCGTTCGAGAATTAAGTTCACGCGAGAACGAAGAAAAGATGCGGGCTATCATCGGTGACGAAGCTGCAGACAACCTGTACCGTGTTATCGATGAGACAATGGGAACCCTCGGATTGCGTGGCGGGCTTGCGACACAATCAAAGACAGCCCCGCGTCAGTTCTTAAACGACAGGGTCACATCAGGACTAACAGAGGGCGCATGGAACAAAGGTCTTATGGGCGAGGGCCTCAACTCATTAAGGTCTTTATGGAGAGAAGGCACTGGGCGAACACCAGAGGCGATCCAGAAGCTAAGCGACGAGCAGTTCACATTGATTGCAGACATATTGACAAGGCCAAACCCAGAGCGGGCATTGGCTGAGTTGGTTCGACGCGATGCGATCCCAGAAGCTGCAGCGACAGCCATAAGAGACGCAATCAGCAGGTCAACGCTTGCCACAACACCAACTGCAGGCGAGCAGACACGGACAACCATTAGAAAGCCGCAAGGCTTGTTAGGCGGAGGCTACTAATATGGCAACCTTTTATAACTGGTCCACAACCCCTGCATCAAACGCATCCGTCGGTAATATCGACTGGGCCGAAGGCATGGCACCGAGCCAGGTTAATAACTCAGCACGTCAAGAGATGGCAGACGTTGCGGCATGGCGTGACTTTTTCGGCGGGGCTAAAACCACGTCAGGCACAGATACTATAACTTTGACATCCGGCATGACAATCACGGCCTATGCTTCGAACCAATTATTTGTTGCGAAATTAGGCGGTACAAATACCGGCGCAGCAACACTTAATATTGACTCGCTTGGGACTAAGGCCGTCGAAATTAATGGATCAGCAGTAACGGCTGGCGAATTAGTTGCGGGCAAGTTTTATATGTTTGTTTACGACGGCACAGCATTTCAGGCATCTAGGGTTTCAGCGGAATCTGGATTTACCAACCCTATGACCACTCAAGGCGACATGATACGCGGTGGCGGGTCTGGTGTGGCGGAGCGTGTGGCAATTGGTGCGGCTAATACTGTTTTAATATCTGATGCGACGGACGCTGATTGGTCAAAGCTACCCATCGCCTCCCTTGCCAACGGCACAGACGGCGAGATCATCACATGGGACGCGGCGGGCGCTCCTGCTGTTGTTGCAACAGGCACAGCAGGTCAAATCCTTACATCAGGCGGCGCGGGCGTGGCACCTACTTTTGCGGCAGCACCAGCAAGCGGGATGACCCTCGGAACAGAACAAGCTACAACATCTGGCACTTCATTTAATTTTGGAAGTATTCCAGCAGGAACAACCCTGATCGCAGTTCTATTTGAGGGGGTGTCTTTCTCTTCAACCGTCAGCCCGCTCGTCCAGATTGGTGACGCTGGCGGCATCGAAACTAGCGGGTATGTCGGCGCGTCAAGTTATAACGGCCTACTTGCATCATTCACTTATGGCACATCGTTTCAAGTCGCGGGAGGTGGTGAAGCCCCTGAGGTGTTGTATCAAGGTATTATGTGGCTGGCGTTGAAAGACGCGACAAACTTCACATGGACAGAAAGTCATATTATGTATAGCGGCACACCGAACAGACAATATGGCGGCAGTGGAAACAAATCGCTGACTGCGGAGCTAACCCAAATCACAATAAGTGGCGGAACTTTCGACGGCGGCTCCATTAACATTATGTACCAGTAGGATATTGACATGAAGCTTTACATTGCAGTTGTCGGCGTTGTTGGTGGCAAAGTAACCAAATACGCAGACTTTGACACTCAGGCGGAGGCAGACGCCCACGTTGTAGCGTTCGGAGGATACTCCGCAGACAACCCTGGTGGTGTGTTAGATTATTGGTCTGCTGACAGTAGCGCAGAAACGTTAACGTATAACTCTGCGCTTGCCGCAACAGAAGCCGCGACAAAAGACATTAAGAACGAGATAACGCGGCTTGAAAAAGCCATGACCCCACGACGGATGCGTGAACGCGACACTGGTGACCCTGATGCTGTCGCATGGTGGGCCGCACAAGCTGTTTTGATTGATACTGAGCGGGCTAAGTTGTGAGCGAAGAACATACACGAAGAGGTGGCGACGAAGCAATACTTCAAATGCACACACAGTTGGCCGTTCTTGTGGACAACGTTACGTCTATCAAAGAGACAATGGAGCGCGTGCCATTGAATGCTCAAGACATACTCTTCCTCAAAGACCGGATGGCGCGTATTGAAACCGATATAGTGAACATTAAAACCGAGCAGAAAATAATTGAGACAGGCCATGCGCTATTTAAGGGCCTTAAGTACCTCGCTGGATTTATCGTTGTTGTCGGCGCTGCTTGGGCTGTCATTCACGGAGCGGCTAAGTAATTATTCCTTTCACTGCCATCATAACCGTTGTTTGGCTAATGTCCAATCCAGCCGCGCCATACGACCGGAGCGCGGTCATTTACAAAAAAAGTTTCCAAAGTGAGAAAATATGTCTTAAAGTGTTGGCATTAAAGGTTATTGAGGCTGAAAAAACCTATGGGGAAATTCGCACAGTAACGCTTGTCTCAGCCTGTGTGCCGACAGTGAGGTGATGTTATGCGTATTCTAGGTGTTTGTTTTGCTGCGTTAATAGTCTCAGCGTGTGCCACAGGCACAGTAAGCCAGCCGCAAGTCTCAATGTGCGGTGACGTTAAAAACGAGTTTTCAAATTGGCGGGCCGATTTATTCGCAAAAAACCCAACGGCACAAGAGCGCCCGCTCGACGCAAATGAGACTGAGGTTTTTATATCTGCCTATAATGCAACGCCTCCGGTTTCACATTTAAGCGCAGCGCATATAGCGGTTTACCATGTCGAAGGGTTCCCGCAAATGCTTGTCGTTTGGCTTGATGAATCGTCTTGCGTTCAAAATACGTCAATGATTCCTGTCGAACATATGAAGAAATTACTTAAAGGATATCCAGTCTATCCGACCAATCAAAAACAGACATAGGAGAAACAAAATGCCGTTCAAACTAGACCCGAACTTGCGTGAATACTCGACTGATTTACAATGGCTTAAGCATGAGGCGCTAGCAGAACATGGAACTCATCTCAAGGCTGCTGAATCTCTCGGGGTTGCTAAGTCCAACATCACAACAGCGATACTCGCGGTTAAAAAGAAAGCTGCAAGCCATGGATACTCCCCGGATCACGGATGGCAACACCCTGTTCCGGCTGGTTTCCTAGTCAAAGCGACAAGCACATTAAGGGACGCACAGACGGGCGAGGCAAAACTTGTCTGGGAAAAGACTGAGCGCGACAAAGAAGAACTTGAAATTGCAATGCATGAGGCAATTGAAGCCCTATGCGACGATATAAAGCCATTGCCTGCAATACAACGGCCTAAACAGGCAGATACCGACATGCTGTCAATTTATCCGGTCGGAGATCATCATATTGGCATGCTCGCATGGGATGAAGAAACGACTGACAATTATGACACTGGGAAAGCCGAGCATTTATTGCATGGCGCTATGGACTATCTCGTCGATGCAGCACCAAAATCAGGCGAGGCGTTAATCATCTTATTGGGTGATTTCCTGCACTATGATTCATACGTTCCGGTCACTGAAAAATCTAAAAATATCCTTGATGCAGACACGCGTTACCCTCGAATAGTCAGGGCTGCAATGAGAGCAACCCGTCACGCCGTTTCAAGGGCCTGTGAGAAGCACGACAAGGTTCGGGTCATAGTTGTGGCCGGAAACCATGATGCGTCCTCTATGGTCTTTCTACGGGAAGCTATGCATTGCCTTTATGAAGAAAACCCGCGTGTCGAAGTGGACCGTTCACCAAAGTTATTTCATTACCATCAATTCGGGCAGACATTAATAGGCGCGCACCACGGCGACAAAGTAAAGATGGCGGACCTACCCTTGTTGATGGCGACAGACCAGCCTGTATCATGGGGAGAAACAAAACATCGATATATTTATATCGGCCACGTTCACCACGATTCAGTCAAGGACTTTAATGGAGCCAAAGTTGAATCATTGCGTATTCTTGCGCCTGGAGATGCATACGCATACGGGGCAGGATACAGAACGCAGCGCGACATGAAGCGCATTGATATTCATTCAGAGTTTGGCGAAGTCGGTCGGCAAACCGTCACCCCGGATATGATAGGTTGATTTATGAGCATTACACTGATGTTCCAATCTCGGCTTGGCCCTCGGAGTTCTTTTCGACGCGTGAGATTGCGTGTAAGGGAACGGGCGAAATACTCATCAACGTTCCGGCTCTACAGGCGTTGGATGAATTCCGTCGTATTATCGGTGTGCCGTTTTCCCCGAATAGCGCTTATCGTTCTGCATATCATAATGCGCGTATTGGCGGTGCGCCTCTCTCTCAGCATCGCCTCGGCACGGCTTTCGATATCCCGCTATCTATCGGGACGAAAGAAGAAATCGAACGTATTGGACGGGCCGTGGGGTTTCGGGGGTTTGGATTGAAATACAATACATTCGTGCATATTGACATGGGTAGAGCGAGAACCTGGTGATGATGGATTTAATTACGTCTGCTCTGTTTGGTGCTGGCACTGGTGGCATCGGTCTTTTGTTCGGATTCGTGACAAAGGCGTTCACATGGTACGCAGAAGCCAAAGAGAAAGACGCGGAACATAAACGCGTTTTAGAGCTGACACGGCTTAACTCGGAGATCAGAGATAAAGAATTTGAGAATGAACGTGAGATTGCTTTGGATCAAGCCGCCGTTCAGCTTCGTAATGCGTCGTATGCACATGATAGCAACACGGGCAAAGCCTCACAGTGGGTTATTGATACGCTTCGGATGGTTCGCCCTTCTGTTACAGGCATTCTTATCATTCTGCTCGGAATCATTTATTTCACAATAGCGGATCTAGGTTCAAAGGCAGAGATTGTCAGTTCCGTAATTTACATGGCCACATCGTCAGTGACTTGGTGGTTTGGTGACAGAATGACTCAAAGGAAAAAATAATGACCGACAATATCATAGAATTCCAACCTTTCTCCATCGATAGTTCATGTCTCAGTCTCCTTTGTTGTGGGTTAGCTTGCTAGCCCTTTAAACGCCCAATAGGGCCACGTTACGGCGTAGAAAAGCCCGTAGTGTAGCCCGACCAAAAAATATAAAAGTGCTATCAAAGTAACTGTGCCATAGAATACTTCTCGAATTGCAAAATAAATTTTCATCGTCTATTCTCCTTTGTTGTGGGTTAGCTTTTCTTTACTTTGTTTAAACGTTCAACAGTGCAAGTTTAGCTTTTTCAAGTAGCCACATAACATCGCCACCATCTGCAAAGCTGGATGCAAAATATAGTTCTCCGTCCTTGTCCCATCCCAAGACCACAACCCTTTCACTGATATCCTCTTTCGCGGCATCCAAGACACGATCCACAGGTAAGTCTAGGCGGGTGATATTCCCAAGTGGTATAACGTTATCATTCTCCATTTATCTTCTCCTTTCCATGCCCACGAGGGGCTCCCTTACGAAATTGCGCGCCGGACTAATTCTGGCGCTGATACTTGTAGTGCCGCCGCAATGCTGACGATGGTTTCCAACGTTGGGTTTTTGCTCCTGCCATCTTCCAATTCCCAAACCTGTGTTTTGGATAGGCCTGCACGATCTCCGACCTGTTGAAGAGATAGACCGAGTTCCGACCTTCGCTGTTTGATAATGTTGGCTAAAGCCATGACCAGTTCTCGCTCCTTGCTTATGTCCACATTTCGCGCTTTTCGCGCACGTAATTTTCAATATCCAAAAGGTTGATCTTTAACTCTTCGTCGGTGCGATCTGGATCGACGTGTAGCTGATCCAGCGCGTCTAAGACCTCTTGCATTAGCTCGTCCACTTACGTAGCTGTATCTAGATGTGCATGCTTGTTCAGCCATCCGATCAGGTCAGATTTCCTTTGCGGTACGTCGTGTGGGTAGAGTGTACAGCTCTCATCTTTATGTACTTTCGCAATGCTTTTAGCTTCTCGCTTAGTACCCGACCACCTATTGAGTGCACCGACCGTATGATTAAACCACGTCACTTCATAAACTCGCATTACAAAACCCTCCTTTGTGCGATATCGTAATCGCGATATCGGCCTTGCTTTATTGGCCCAAAATCACCGGCTCTAAAAACCGTATCATGTTTGCTGGTGGTGTTTCAACTGCACCATCGCGCTATACCCTCCTTTAATCTAACGGCTTCCAATGTGTGACGCACTGCGCCGAAAGTTCAGCGTCAAGTGACGGCTTTGGATCACGACTGGCTAGGTATTCTACGTTAAGCGTTGCGCCGTTCTCGCCATCTATTATTACTGCTGCTGCAATTATCGTCATTAGCTTTCTCGCTCCTCAATAGTTGGTTAGTGACGTTGGCCCAAAGAACGCGGTCCAATCGCCGTTGGTGTACCTTTCGATGCAAGGCCATCGCCATACGTTCATATGCACTCTAAAACACACCATTAAATACACTCCTTTGTTCGTTCGTTGACGTGCGGACACGCAGCACAGCGCAAATGCCAGCAATGCGGATTGCCACACCATTTTGGGTCGATGCTCATATGTCATCGCCTTTAGGTAATACGGAGGTCTCTTGAAGAGCGGGCATGACGCGTTCTAGAAACGCTGCCTCGCATGCTGCTTTGGCCTGTTCCGGCGTTTCGTGGAAAGAGCCTTCCATCCAATCGCCGTGAGCGCCCCAACCCTTCGCCGGGGGCGTTGAGAAGCGCCTTCCATCATGGCTGGTAGGTGGAAATTTCACATTATCAAAGGCCTGATACCGAACGTCGCAGATTTCGGCTTCGAAAAAGCCGTCCTTTATCTCGACCCATTCTAATGGTCGGATCGTGTACGTTTTCATGAGTTATCCCCGGTAGCTTTTATGGACGGCGGTTGTGCTTCGCTCAGAAGGGTTAAGATTTTATCCGCCATTAGGGTATACGAACTCTCAGCACGCTCAGTACTCCTCTCAGCACACGCAGCACTCGCAGCACTCCTCTCAGCACTCCTCGCAGCATTCATAGCACTCCTCGCAGTACTCCACGCAGCACTCTCAGCACTCCTCGCAGCACTCCCAGCACTCCTCGCAGCACTCGCAGCACTCTCAGCACTCCTCGCAGCACTCTCAGCACTCTCAGCAGCACTCTCAGCACTCTCAGCAGCACTCTCAGCACTCTCAGCAGCACTCCACGCAGCACTCGCAGCACTCCTCGCAGCACTCCTCTCAGCATTCATAGCATTAGCAGCCTTTTGATCTACAGGTTGACCCTTAAGTGGTATCAAAACATCTGCACATTGCTTAATACTGTCTTTGACAAGAGGGTGATTGATACCGGGATTAACTTCTTCGTCAGTCAGTAACCAATATTGAAATTTCCAACCGACCAGTGACAAGTCAGCTCCGGGCTCAATAGCAGACATGAATCGTGTAGGCCACTTCATTGCCGCTTCGTTTGGTAATCCCTCGAAAATACGGTCTTCAAGCCGTGCCAGCATGACAGGAATGCCAAAGCGATCTTCATAATCCATGTGATTGCCAGAATGGATTGTGCACCCGACTGCACAGCCTTTGCCGTTTTTCCAATACTGGCCTTTTACGATTTGATCCGCAGACGCGTGGTCTGCTAATTGTGACAGAATGTCATTCTTTATTTTTGGATCGTTATAGTAAGCGAGCATAATTATATCCCTTCATGTGGTGTGCAGTATTTTCCGCCGCACTCTTGATAATCGATTTCATATTGCGCCTGAGTTTCAGCCATTGAAACAAAGACAATGAACATTAATGTTGATAACAATAACATCAAGCTAACGCCTAAAATAAACATTTTCATTTGAGAAGCGCCTCTGCTTGCTGGATTGATAGGCCGCCATGCAAGCAAAGCCAGGTAACAGCTTTAAAAGTTGTCACCTCGCCTCGTTCAATTTGGCCTTTTAAAATGTTTTGATATGTCATTCTGGTAATCCCTTTGTTTGTTGATAATCTACAATACACCCTTTGCACCAGATTGCAAACATTATTATTCTGGGTAATCCGGCATTGGCAATTTAATACCATGCTCGGCGGCAAACCGGTAAATAGAGTCTAGGTATTCTGCCATGGGTTTTACCGTTAATTTTCGAGTCGTGTAGACTTCAACAGGGCCATCTATCGTATCAACAATTTTAGGCATTAGGCCGATACGCATGAGCGCCTCGTGCATTTCGTCGGGCGTGTAACCTAGCTCACTTCCGAGAATGTCGTATAGCTTCCACATCAAAGCGTTTTGCTCAAGGCTCCTGTTTTTCTTATATGGCTTTATTGATATGTCCCAGACCGTTGTAATGTTTAGTGCATGGATACGGTCAATCGCGTGTTGGCGCTGGCGCTCTTCACGTATGATTATTCTTTGTGTCATTCAAGTTCCCCTTCTACTTGTAAGCGCCCTATTGAATCAATAACCCCGTCCAGTTCTTGAACAAGTTTAGCGTTTTCAACCCTCAATTTCTTTATTTCAAATGACGCTTCTTGTCGTTGGTTTACGCTATCCTGTGGATGTTTAATAGGACTATTTAACCTTATTAGGATATCAACCATATCAAAACACTTTCCAAAGGATAACCGCTACAAATAATAAATTTAATAGGCATAAAGATATAACATTCATCACAAAACCCCTTCATATTTCATGAGTTTCTGATTCAACAAAACAAGACTTCGTTTGCGTTGGTCTTTCGGTCCCATTGCCTTCGACATAAATCTCCGGAACCATGCCATATTGCCACCGTCAACGACCTCGCCTTCCTGCTTGCCACATTCGCTGCACTCAAGCTTATGTTCCAATGCGCAAGGCATAACCGCAACCCAGTCATAGCCACATTCCATGCAAGCCACGTACTGGTATTCGTGCGGTCTGTGGTCATCCAGTTTTACTACGCTCATTCCTCATTCTCCTTTTCTATTCCACATAACATGGAAAGATAACGGACCTAGAACCCACCACCGATATCCTATTATTTTACCAGTCGCCATCTTAGCCCATTCACAGTGCGGCGAGAAATCTATAGAGAAAGTGGGAGCATATATGTGTTGAGGGTTATCCTGTTCTTGATCAGTCATAATAATTCATCCTTATATGGTGATTTTTCAAAAAGTTCTAAAGCGTATTCTAGCCCATTAACCCCGCGAGATTCCAGAAAGCCGATTTCGGCCTCTGGGCCATGCACACCCCGCGCTAGATCATGCGAGTCTCTACATATCGGAATGACGTATTTGTCGTCACGACGCCCAATCTTATCTGATGGTTTATAATGAATTAGATGGTGCACTGCGATTTCACTGCGTCCACACACGCAACACGGATGCGTTGCGACCCAAGCAAGATGACGCGGACTCTTGCGGGCTTTGCGCTTGATGCGCTTATGCTTGAGTTTCTTGGGTATCATTTTTAGGGCTGAACACGTCTTCGTGGGTAGCATCATAAATGGCGCTTAAGTCAGAGATAATATCTTTTAAAATATCTAATTGCCAAATTCCTGATTCCATTTCAAAAGCCTCTGTGACTTCTGCTGACGCCTCGCCAGAGTCTACGTCTATTTTGATTTTTATATATTTACTCATTTATGAATATCCTATTTTGAAAAGTTGCCGGGATATTGTCCCGTCCCGGCGCGGGCGGTTTAGGTGTCAAAAGGTCGGGAAAACCTCAGCGATTGTTTCCGTACGCTCACCATGCCAATTCTGTGAGCTTATACCATTCCCGATATGTTAAAAAGGTATATCTAAGTCCGTATTGCTGGCTATGGCCGTTTCTTCACCACTATCATTATGCTCAGAACCGCCCATTAGTTTAACTTCTGAAACACGCAGCTCTAATGACGTTTTCGTCGTCCCGTCTTTCGCAACATATTCGTTGATAGTTGGTTCACCTGTAACAACAATCTTAGTTCCTTTTTTAATCCATGCAGAAAGTTTTTCTCCACGTTCTCCCCACATTGTGCACCGGACCCATGTCGTCTTTTTCTTGTCTCCGAATCCAGTGTCGCAAGCGACAGACCAGCTCGCGTTGCTCTTACCGGATTGAGTCGTTCTTATTTCGCTATCTCGACCGACATTCCCGGCCACCATTA
>Ga0208414_1001267_pt1 | contig 19949 bp, 16 predicted proteins | sample AntAceMetag02UKE_FD_184770 | JGI IMG/M metagenome (GOLD analysis project Ga0208414, IMG submission 184770) | Saline lake microbial communities from Ace Lake, Antarctica - Antarctic Ace Lake Metagenome 02UKE (SPAdes) (version 2) | ecosystem: Environmental > Aquatic > Non-marine Saline and... | reverse complement strand
TCACATCATGCCAAAATCCCGAGGAGGCATGGACACCTGGGAAAACCTGGTGGCTTGTTGCCTTGAGTGCAATAACTCAAAGGGAAACCGCACTCCGGCAGAGATCGGCTGGAACTTGAAGGTGCTGCCAAAAATGCCGACTGGAACCGTCTGGAGCGTTAGGGGTTCCGAGAGGCCACTTCCGGAGTGGAGCGAGTTTTTGGCGCTGCAAGCACGGGCCGCTTGATTGATTCAACTGAGAGCCCGGCCCCCGCTAAAAACTTTTCTAGCTTTAATACGAGGAGGTAACCCCTCACTACCAGCTAGGCTTTTTGCAGCAAATCATTTTTCAATTGAAAGTTAACAGCCTAAACAAAGGAAGTCAAAATGGATTCATCTGCACTTGTAGGAACTTGGAACACCCTAAGAAAAAGCATCATCAATTCACAAATGTCCTCAGTAATAATGCTTGCGGTCACGCTCGCATTGGTAGCTACCGGACAATTTGTTAACGCAACCGCCGAGGTGAAGCTCTTCGCAGTAATCGTCCTAGTTACCACTGGCGCACTGTCTCTGATTAATCAGTTTGCAGCTATTCGTGAGGGGTCGGCAGTCATTAAAGACATGAACGAGTCAGGATCTGCGCTAGAAGCTACGATTTCTTCTTCAGCGCGCTTTGTAAACCTTACTCAAGCGGCCATGGCAATCTTCGCTGCAGCCACAATCGTGTTGTTCGTAGTCGCTATTTACTAATCGCTTGACTGTACGCCGCACCGGGGAGTGGTTTCATTAGCAGAATCACGCTCTGGTGCGAATGGAAAGTATGACGAATCGTGTGTCGCCGAGTAGTCCGTGCAATCAATGATTTCTTGAAAATGTTCTACCGACAATCAGAATCTAAGCTCAATCAAGCAGCTCTAGTCCAAGTTTGGTTTCTTCCTTGTCTTGACGCCCTCCATGCCAACGGACTCCAGAGAGGGTTGATCCCAAATCAATCTCATTTCGGACATTGTTCGATCCATGATTGCTAATGTGGCGAGGCTGGCTTTTTCTTCGTTTCCAGCTTGTATCGCAACTGCTAATTCCAAATGGAGTTGGGGTCCCTCCGGCGACGGGGATTTGGGCATCAAGTTGTATTGTGTGCGTCCGAGGAGGACTTCTGCAATCAAATGATGGTGTTGTGTAAACATTTCGTTACCGGTCATCTCTAGGACCATGCTGTGAAACTGAATGTCCAAGAGTAGAAATTCGTCGATTTTTCCTTCCTTGCCTGATCTAATGAGTTCGCTCGCAAGTTGGACCAATTCGCTTGCCTGATAAGGACTCGCTCTCACTGCTGCCATTCGTGCTGCAGATGGTTCGATTGCCATCCTCAGTTCGGTTAAAGAACGCAGTTGAGCGACCCTGCTGCTACCTTCAAGTCGCCATCGAATTACACGAATGTCGAACACACTCCAGTAGCTAATTGGCAGGACGGTAATTCCAACCCGGCGCTTCGGCGAAATCATTCCGAGCGCTTCCAGTGCTCTGAGTGCCTCACGCACCACCGGTCGAGACACGTGGAACCGAATCCCTATGGAATCAGTAGAGAATAATGACCCCGGAGCTAGAGTGTTGCCGCAAATCTCTCCACCCAAGGTGTCCAAAACCAAGTCTCGAAGTTCGCTTATAGAGGCGTGAGCGGTCAGTGATTTACGGATGTGTCGATAAGGATCTGATTCGGGAGTAATCACAATACAGAACTGTATCATTTCGATAACGTAAATGAATAGTATTACCATTTGTTATAGGTTTATAGAAACACGGCACACGCATCGAGGCGTGAGTCGCGGATCGTCGTCAATGGTTGCGCGATCCAAGAAAGGAATACTGTGAATTCAAGCCAACTAGCTCTAAAATCTTTGGGAGCTTTAGCAGCAGCTGTTTTAGTTGCTTCTGTCGCTGGATGTGCTGGCGCTGAGACAACCTCAGAGACTAGCGAGACTACTCCGTCAGCCCAGGGTATCCAGGGGCAAACTGTTCGCGTTACCTTGGCAAACCACGTTTGGACAGAAGCTGTCAAAGAATTGATACCTCAGTTTGAAGAGCAGACGGGAGCGACTGTTGTGATATCGCAGCTTGCTGAAGACCAATTGTCTGATCAGTACAACGTAAAGCTAAATGCAGGTACGGATGAAATTGACGTAATGATGTACCGACCTCTGCAGGAAAATAAACTCTTTGCAGGTAACGGGTATCTCAAGGACCTAACTAGCCTTGCAGATAACGCAACTGATTGGGATTGGGCAGACTTTCAGCCGGGTCCCGCAGCTCTGACTAGCTTCGAAGGCGCCATTGTAGGCGTGCCCATGATCACCGAACGCACCACACTTTACTACCGTAAGGATCTTCTTGAGGCAGTAGGGGTGGAAGTGCCCACCACGCTAGATGAGCTATCCGCAGCTGCGGCCGCCATCCATGCTGCCTACCCTGATGTTGCGGGTTATGTCGGAAGAACAGGTAAGTCTGCTGCTGTCACCCAGTTCAATGCCTTTTTGCATAGCTTCGGAGGCACCTGGATCAACGATGACGGCACTTCTGCCATAGGTTCCCCCGAAGCTCGTACCGCCTACAAGTACTACGGCGATCTAATCAGGAATCACACCAACGCAACCGTGAATCCAGAGATGAGCTGGCCTGAGGCGGCTGCGCTTATGCAACAAGGACAAGCTGCATTTATGGCCGACGCTGACAGCCTTTACAAAAACTTCACTGACCCGGAGAAATCCACAGTCACTGAAAGTATTGGCTTCGCACCGTTCCCAGCCGGTCCAGCTGGATCGAGGCCGTACAATGTCGCCGCATGGGCATTGGGAATCAATGCGGACACAGCTAACGGCGATGCCGCGTGGGAGTTTGTCAAATGGGCCACGTCCAAAGACATAACTCTTGCACTAACCAAGCTTGGAGTTCCTGGAGCTCGAGCTTCGGTTTGGGCGGACCCGTCAGCTACTGCGGATTATCCTGCTGAGCTCGTCACCGCCATTCAGATTAATGGACAAAATGGTGTAGGCCTGGACCGTCCGTTGGTAATCGGAGTTTCTGTGGCCCGCGAGATAGTGGGAGGCCCGATTGTCACGGCTGTAGCTGGCGGTGATGTTGATGCGGAAATTGATAAAGCTAACGATGCGTTCAACGAGTTCCTTCTCGACGACGCTAGGTAGTCTCCAATAAAGACGTGAGCCTTGCCCCGCTGCGAATGCAGTTGGGGCAAGGCTTCATAATAGTAGGGTGTTGATTGTGACCAATGACAGCAAGAAGGCAGAGCCTTTAAGGCGCGAGCAGTTCAGCAAATGGGCTAACAAGAATCGCAAGTGGGTCCTCGCAGGTCCTTCCATGATATTCGTTGGTCTTTTACTGCTAATACCAATCGGATGGACATTGCTTCTGAGCTTCTCCAACGCACGCCGCTCTGTGCGAAGGCCGTTTGAATTCATTGGAGCGGACAACTACCTGGAGATTCTTTCCGACATGGATCGCTTTTGGCCATCAGTTGGGCGTACTTTTGCGTTTACGGGAGGAGCACTTTTTTTTCAGCTGGTTCTTGGAATGGCCGTGGCACTTTTGCTCTGGAAACCGTTCAGGGCTCAGGGGATTGTTCGAACCATAGTTTTACTTCCACTAGTGGCAACCCCAGTCGCAGTCGGAATGATGTGGCGGTTACTTTTTGAACCAAATATTGGCTTTATCAACGAATTTATTGGCTGGTTTGGGATACCTCCTCAGCCTTGGTTAGCCGACCCTTCAACCTCGCTCGCAACGCTTGCCTTTGTCGATGTTTGGCAATGGACACCCATGGTGGCACTGATCCTTCTTGCCGGGCTCACCAGCCTACCTGAGGAGCCGTTGGAAGCTGCAAGGGTTGATGGGGCAAGCGCATGGCAAAGATTATGGCTGATTGTCATACCCCTAATGCGGCCGGTAATAGGTGCGGCCGTTGTTCTTCGCGGTATCGATGCGCTCAAGACTTTCGACCTTCTTTACGCCACGAAGGGCAAGGGTGGAGGATCTTTTAATGATGTTGAGACACTGAATATTTACGCATACGGTCTCAGCTTTGACTATAACGAGTATGGAATTGCGTCCGCGGTCTTAATTTTCTTTTTTCTCATGATCCTTGCAGCTATTTGGGGTCTACAAATGATCAGGAAGGTTAACTAATGACTTCAACAATTAAGTCGTCGAAACCTGTCGCCGCTCGTCGGCGCCGCCGATTCAAGTGGGGTGGTTTTGGTCGTGCTGTTGCGATAATCCTGATGGTTATTTTTTTCCTGGGGCCGATTGCATGGATGATTTCGGCAAGCTTAAAATTTAACGTTCAGATTTACGACACTAGCCAAGCGTTTATTTTTACGCCAACACTTAGTAACTATGACACCGTCTTTGATCCCAACAGGGGTAACTACCTAATTTTTATATGGAACTCTTTTTTCATTGCTCTTATGGCAACAGCCCTGTCTTTAGTCTTTGCAGTGCCGGCAGCATATTCGATGAGCCGCTTCATAATGCGTAAATCGGCCATGACGGTATTGCTCGCGAGAATTATCCCCGGTGTAAGTCTTTTGGTCCCGTGGTATTTTATTTTTGCACAATTAGAAATAACTGGAGGTTATCTTCCCTTAATTCTTTCTCACATGTTCGTTTCTATGCCATTGATTCTGTACATTATGATGTCGTTTTTCGAACAGCTGCCTGAAGAGCTGGAGGAATCTGGACAGGTTGACGGCCTCACAGCAATAGGTGCGTTCCTTAGGATAAGCCTTCGTTTATCCGTGCCCGGGATCGCGACGGCCACAATCTTGTCATTTATTTTTTCGTGGAACAACTTCATGTTTGCTCTCGTGCTTTCTGGCCCAGCGACAAAGACTCTTCCTGTAGCGGTCTTTGACTTCATCGGATACGCAAGCATAGATTGGGGTGCACTGATGGCCGCGTCGGTGGTCGTCACTACGCCAATCATGCTCATCGCTCTATTCACTCAGAGGTACATCGTGTCTGGACTAACAGCTGGTGCGACGAAGGGCTAAATCTTGTCACATGAATTAGCATTGGCGATCGTGGTTATGGGCGTGCAGGGGAGCGGGAAGACGACTATAGGGCAGCTGCTGGCGCAAAACTACCGAGTCCCTTTTGTTGATGGAGATCGACTTCACCCTAAAAGAAATGTAGCGCTTATGGCTTCTGGGCAGCCACTTAATGACCATGACCGGGAACCTTGGCTCCGTAGGGTTGGTGAAACCTTTTTAGAGCAAACCAGTGCTGCCGGAGTTGTTGTTGCGTGTTCTTCTCTGAAGCGAAGCTACAGAGATATTATTCGTGCATATTGTCCAAATATCTTTTTCGTGGAACTTCACGCACCGATTGCTCTAGTTTTAGAACGTATTGGAAGCCGACAGCATGAGTTCATGCCGCTGAGTTTATTACAGTCCCAATACGAAACACTGCAATCACTTGCGAAAGATGAAATTGGCTTGAGAGTAGCTGCTGAGTTGTCTCCCGCCGATATTCTGGCTCTGGTCGCAACTGCTTACGAGCTTGAAATTGAGAACATCAGTTGAGCACTATTAGTCGAATCGAAGCGTTTCCAGTGGCTCCACGTTGGGTATTCGTAAGAATAGAAACGGATGACGGGCTGGTGGGGTGGGGTGAGGCGTCTCTTGAAGGCCACGCAGATATTGTCGTAACTGCGGTTAGACAATTTGCTGAGTACCTTGTTGGAAAAGATCCGGGTCGAATTGAGGACCACTGGCAAGTTATGACGAAGAGCCAGTTCTATCGGGGTGGTCCAGTTTTAGCTAGCGCAGTCGCAGGAGTTGATCAGGCCCTGTGGGACCTTCTCGGAAAGCGTCTGGGGGTTCCGGTCCACGAATTACTGGGCGGGGCAGTTCGTGATCGCATTCGGGCTTATGGGTGGGTTGGTGGAGACGACCCTTCAGAGGTAGCAGATCACATATCAAGACAGATGGAAGATGGATTGACAGCTGTCAAAATGAATGCTTCAGGTCGCATGAGCCGGAGTGCTTCTGTTTACGAACTCGATGCTGTTGTGGCCCGAGTGGCAAGTGCGAGGCAAGTTCTCGGAACTGATGGGGACGTGGCGGTTGATTGTCATGGAAGATTCAGCCTGGCTGCGGCTCGGCGTCTTGCTCCACTGATTGAGCCGTTCCACCCTTTTTTCATCGAGGAACCGGTGATTCCTGAAAACTCCCACATGATTGGTAAAATAGTGGAGTCAACAACAATCCCAATCGCCACCGGAGAACGACTCTACTCAAGGCAAGAATTCTTGCCGGTTCTGCAGGCTGGCGTTGCAATAGTTCAGCCTGATATTTGTCATGCTGGAGGCATTTCGGAAGTTCGACGAATTGCTTCTCTTGCTGAAACATTCGATGCGGTTATAGCTCCCCACTGCCCATTGGGACCGATCGCCTTAGCCGCATCCTTGCAGGTTGGCTTTGCAACTTCGAATTATCTAATTCAGGAACAATCAATTGGCATTCATTACAACCAGGGTGCGGAAGTGCTTGACTACTTAATAGACACCTCTCCACTGATCTTTGTTGACGGCCATTTTGAGATTATGCGGGCACCAGGTCTAGGAATAGAAATAGACGAAGCTGCAGTTCGTTCTGCATCGGCAAAATGGGACGGCTGGCAAAATCCACTGTGGCGACACCCAGACGGGTCGTTGGCCGAATGGTGAATCTTGACAACGTGACGCTTCAGGCTCGAATTAATTCCGAGCGTCTTATAGCGATTATCCGAAGCAACACTGTTGAAGGGGCGGTTTTGACTGCCGACACCCTATTCAAGGCAGGAATACGTGCTCTTGAGGTGACTTTGACATTAAAAGAAGCCGCTCAAGCTATTCGGCAAATTGTTTCTTTCGCTCCGACTGATGCGATAGTCGGTGCTGGAACAGTTCTAACTCGGTCTCAGGTTGACTATTCGATTGACGCTGGGGCGCAGTTCATCGTGACACCTTCCATGGGTGAATCTGTTTCTTATGCGCTTCAGGAAGATATTGGGGTGATAGCTGGAGCATATACACCAACCGAAATTTACTCTGCTCTTGCTAACGGCGCCGCCGCGGTCAAACTTTTTCCAGCCAGCTCAGTTGGGCCGCAATTTGTCAAAGCTATTTGTGAACCATTTCCGCACGCCAGAATTGTTCCTGTTGGCGGAGTGTCACTTGAAAACATTAGCGAGTACTTTGATGCAGGGGCTTTTGCGGTTGGTGTTGGTGGCCCCCTAGTCGGAGACGCGGTAACTCCAAGCGGTGATCATGAAGCTCTTAGTCAGCGAGCGCGTCTGTTCCTCAAAGGATCGCAGCGATGAGAGCCCCTGAGCTCTTGACATTCGGCGAGAGTATGATTTCGCTCAGAGCATCAGGTTTAATTCGACTCGGTTCTAATTTCTCATCTTCAGTGGCTGGCGCCGAGTCAAATGTGGCAATCGGGCTCTCACGTCTCGGGCACTCAGCGGTTTGGGTTGGAGCGGTCGGGTCTGATGAGCAAGGTGCTCTAATTATGAGAACCTTGAGAGCGGAGAACGTATTAATTCTCAATCGCGTTGACGATTCCCGCGCTACTGGACTAATGATGATCGAACAAAGGCTCGGGTCAAATTCTTTGGTTTCCTATTACCGTGCCAATTCAGCTGGGTCCCAGATTTCGTGGTCTGATGTCGAACCAGCACTCACAGCTGATGTACGTATACTTCATCTGACTGGCGTCACTCCGGCACTTTCCGAATTGGCACATGACGCGGTCTTGAAAGCGGCAAAAAAATCTCGAGAACTTGGCGTAACCGTGAGTTTCGATGTAAATTACCGTTCCCTCCTTTGGTCCAAAGGTCAAGCAGCAAAGACACTTGGCCCGTTGGCAGCTCTAGCTGACATTCTCATTTCATCAGAGGATGAGCTTGCACTATTAGGAAACGGGACAGAAGCGGCAATTGTAAAGCAAGTGTTAAGTGGCAATACCTCGACTGTGGTTATCAAGCGAGGAGCCAAAGGTGTGACATTAATTACGGCAAGTCAAACCATTGACGTTCCAGCCCACCGTGTGAGAGTTGTTGACACAGTTGGAGCGGGCGACGCCTTCTGTACCGGATTCCTGTCCGGGGTTCTCGACGATATCGGTCTCGAAGCTGCGTCGAGACGCGGTGTCTTGACGTCCGCTTTCAACGTCTCATCGCTTGGCGACTGGGAAGGCCTACCTAATCGAAATGAACTTAAATTGATCACACTCGAAGCTGGAGGGGCCTTAAGATGAAAATTAAATCTTCTCTAAATTCTCAACAAATTTTCTATTCAAAAGGAGAAGTATGAAGACCCCCATGATGCGTGCGGTAGTTAAGAAAGGCCCCGGTGTCCAAGGAATAGAAATCCTCGACGTTCCGATCCCAACTGCAGGTCCGGGTCAAGCAGTAGTAAAAATTCTGGCTACTGGAATTTGTGGAACGGACGTGCACATCGCGCACGATGAGTATGCGCACGAATGCCCAGTTGTTCTTGGCCATGAAGTTTTGGGGGTGGTTGAGTCCGTGGGTTCCGAAGAAAATTCGTCTTGGATAGGTGCGAAAGTGGCAATTGAAACATATTTCTCGGCTTGTGAAGAGTGTGATGCGTGTCGTGATGGACGTCGAAACCTCTGCGTCCGTCGTCGCTCGATTGGTTCTTTTCGAAACGGTGGTTTTGCATCCCACCTTCTAGTGCCCATTATTAATCTTCATTGGTTACCGGAATTGCAAGGGGTTTATGATGGAGTTTTGAGTGAGCCGCTCGCATGCATTACTCAGTGCTTACTTGATCCCGCGGCAGTTCAACCAGGTGACCGCGTACTAGTAACTGGGCCAGGTACCATGGGTCTGTTGGCTGCACAGGTGGCACGGGCGTCGGGGGGTTTTGTGACGCTTCTGGGCCTTCCTGCTGACAAGGCCCGCCTCAGTGTTGCTGCCTCGCTTGGGTTTTCAACTCTCATGACAACCCCCGGAGAGGGGGTTTACGATGTTGTGATCGAGTGTTCTGGGAGTGCCGGGGGTGCGGCAACGGGGCTTCGTGCCGCTCGACCCGGAGCAAGATATGTTCAAGTCGGAATTTTCGGTCGCGAAGTCTCATTACCTTTTGATCTAATACTTCTAAAGGAACTCATTGTCACGAGCGGTTTTGCTTCTACTCCGACTTCCTGGCGCGCCGCGATGCGTCTGATTGAATCCGGAAGCATCGCAATGACGCCACTCATCACAAGACAGGTGCCACTGGAGGATTTCTTTCTTGCTCTTGATGCGGCTGAACGTGGTGAAGGACTCAAAACAATCGTCTTGGGTCAGTAGGCCCTAGATTTCATTCAGAACCAAAGGCATCAACCTTGGTTACGCAAGGGTCTAAGCATTGGCCCTAAAAACATTGCAGTTTAGTATTTCGTCAACTGAAAAGGAACTAGAGGAATGAATCAAATAGTTTGGACACAATGGGATGACCTTGTCGCTCCGGAGGGTATTACTTTGTTGGGCCCGGCAACGGCGCCCTTGGAAAGCGAGTTGATTTCTGAGGTCACATTTTATGTTCCGCCATACATGTCGGGTCCTTCTGGCTTGGAACCAAGCCGGCGTATGTTGAACTTACAGTACATGCAGATGCCCAATGCTGGGTATGACGATACGCACCCTTTTAGACGAGAGGGTTTGTCAATATGTAATGCCCGAGGCGTTCACGACGTTTCCACTGCGGAACTAGCCTTGGCACTCACCATCTCATCCTTGCGCGGACTCGATGATTTTATCAGGGCCCAGACTAGTGGGACTTGGCATACTGGAACTCGTACCTCTTTGGCCTACAGTCGCGTTGGCCTTGTCGGGTTCGGATCTATCGGCAAGCGGATTGCGGAAATGCTGAAACCTTTTGAGGTGGATCTAGTTGCTTTCACCCGAAGTGGAAGCTCAGGCACTAAGAGCATGAGCGAATTTGACGACCTGCTCCCTACTTTCGATGTGGTTATTTTGATAATTCCGGCAAACCCACAGTCAGTAAATCTCTTCAACAAAGAACGGTTGGCCCTGATGAAGAACGGCTCTTTATTGGTGAATATGGCGCGTGGGGTCATAGTTGACATTGATGCCCTGGTCAGTGAACTTTCGACCGGTCGGATAAGAGCGGCTTTAGATGTCACCAATCCTGAGCCACTTCCTGCCGATCACCCGTTATGGCAGCAACCGGGTGTCATTATTTCCCCGCATGTGGGGGGGAATTCGTCCGCATTCCCACGCGCAATGAAGGCCTTGTTGGGAGCACAATTTAAGCGCCTCGTCACTGGTGAAGAACCACTTAACATTGTCTTACGCGGGGTCTAAGAGTCGAAGACCTCAGGGGAGTAAGAACGGTCGCTTGAATTCCGGAGTACGTGGGTTGTCAAGATTTACGTGGCCTAGACAGTGAAACTGGCTAAGGTAACGCCACTTTAACTGTCGGGCAAATCCGGATAGGTAATTTTTACAGCATGGACCCGAGAAGCCGCTTCGGCGAGGACTGCGCCTAGGTCTCCCGATGCAGGAGTGAAGGTCCTGCCATCGATCGCAAGTGGCGCTCCAAATACTACAACGGGCGCACCAATTTCCGGGCAACCAACTGCTTGATCAATGGTTAGCCCGCCAACTGCTTGTACTGGAACCGAAGTGGCGGCGATGATACTTTTCAGTTCAGTAAGCGGGCTGAGTCCTAGCTCTGGGTGTCTATTGCGATGATCGTAGCCGATGTGGTGAATAACCATGCCTACACCCAGTTTTTCCATTCTGACACACGCGGAAACTCGGTCGTCTTCGGCTAAATCGTCACCCATAACCAGCATGCCAAACTCCTCACCTGCGGCGATGACTGCTTCAATGGTCGCGTCGTGAGCTCGTGCCATAACAACGACCCCATTGGCTCCAGCATCCCCCATCATCTCCGCTTCGAGGTAACCTCCATCCATTGTTTTTAAGTCAACGATAATGGGGTGATTTGGGAATTCACGGCGTAATGCACGAACTGCGTGAAGGCCTTCTGCCAGCACGAGCGGCGTACCGACCTCAATCCAGTCAAAACCCGCCTCGACGGCAACTGTTGCTGTCCGAAGGGCCTCTTCGACATTAGTAAGATCTAGAGAAATTTGCACGAGTGGTGTTGTCAGATTCTCACGATTAATAGATCGGATTGCACTTGACATAGGAGTCCTTAGCTGCGTTCGTTTTACCTGCGGTTCATCGGAGGGTTTCTCCGGTGAATTTTATTTTCTGGACCTTATAAATAGCCAGACTCATGGCATCCATCCTTAACGGTGTCCTTTGGGTCAATCATGTTGGCAAAAAAACATTCGTGCATCTTCACTTTGAGGCTTCGGGGAAAGGAATGCTTGCTTTGTTGCCCAGGTCTCTGAGTTCGAGTACTGTGGCCTCGGCAAGAGGGATACCGCTTTTCATCCGCATGGCAGCGACCCGATCTTCCGGCTCACCAGGAACCATGACCTCAGAAAAGCCGGGAGCTGGCTCAATTCCTCTGGCTTCTGCGGCAAGCGCATCCATCCTCTTTATGAAGTCCTCATAGGGTAAGAATCGACTGATGTCTATCCCAATCATGAAGTGTCCAACATCCTGGGGGCGTTCAAAATCGCTATACATGTTTCCGATGCCCTGAGTTACCGCTGCCCCAGTAAGTACCCCGCTGAGAATTTCCACAAGAAATCCAAGTCCGTAGCCTTTAGGTCCAGCAGCCGGCAGAAGTGTTGTGATCGAATTCGGATCAGTGGTGGGTGTTCCGTCGATACTAATTCCCCAATCGGACGGAACGCTTCGCCCCTCCTGCCGAGCAAGAATGACCTTCCCCATTGCCGAAGTTGACGTGGCCATGTCGATACTGATTGGTTCTTCGCTGGTGGGGGCTGCAAAAGCCAGTGGGTTGGTGCCAAATAGAGGCGCTCGACCGCCGAACGGTACTACCACCGGCTCGGAGTTTGAGAAGACCAGTCCAATCACATTCCGCGCCGCCAGCCAGCGGGCGTAGTATCCAGCTGCGCCGAAGTGGGTGCTGCCGAAGACTGAAACTGCTGCAACCCCGTTTGTTAGCGCGGACTCCAGAACTGCCTGCGAGGCGCTGCGAGCGGCTATTTGTCCGACTGCCCCGTTGGCGTCTACGCGAAGAGCAGTCCCTTCCCCACTGACCATTGGTATAGCGAGCGGGTCTGCAAGGCCACGCTCAATCCGCTTTTGATAGGCGGCTAGCCGTATGACTCCGTGAGAATCGACGCCCCGCAGATTAGCATCCACGAGGGTGTCTGCCAGGTAGCTAGCATCATTCTTTGAGAAATTCCAGGTAGTCAGAAGTTCAGTGACCCAAGACTTTAGCTGACCCGCATAAATTCTCAAGACATTTCCTCTTTCCAGACTTACTTTTGCACTTACAAGTGATTATGTCATACTATTGAGAGACATTGCACTTGTCTAGTTGGAACGTAAGTCTCGACAAGCACACGTTCTTATCTGAGTTGATTTAACCAAAGAGGATGAAATGAGAATAAGCGTATTCCCTAAGGGGGATCTAGATGCTTTGTCCGTGAAGCGGACGATGACCGTTTTTGAATGGATAACAAAGGCTGGGACATTGCCAGCCGATGGCCTGGAGCTTTACTCTGGGGTATTCTGGCAAACCGACCAAGACTATTTTGACGCAATCGGGGAAGCTCTGCAGGTTGAGGGTTTTGAGATGCCCATGCTTTGCACCTCTCCTGATTTTACGAATCCAGACGCCGACACTCGGGAATCTGAATTTGATCGCCAAATTGAAATGATGAAAATCACCCGTCATCTTGCTGGATCGGGTGGTAGTGCACGCTTGTTGTCTGGGCAAAAACACCCTGGAGTTTCTCGGGGGCAGGGAGTCGAGTGGGTAGTCGATTTCTATCAGCGGTTACTCCCCATTGCTCGTGAACTTGACGTGACTCTTGCAATGGAAAACCACTACAAGGACGGTGCTTGGGAGTACGCGGAGTTTGCTCAGAGAAGCGAGATTTTCTTGGAAATTGTTCAGAGTATTGAGGACCGAGTGCACTTTGGAGTGCAATTTGACCCATCTAACGCACTTGTGGCTGGGGACGACTCCGCAGACTTTTTAGAGAAAGTAATTGATCGAGTCGTGACAATGCAGGCTTCTGACCGGTTCCTCGCACCAGGCACTTCGCTAGACGACCTTCGAGAGGCAGATGGAACAATCGGCTATTCTCCAGCTTTGCAACATGGGGTCATTGGGAAAGGCCTCAATGACTACGATCGCATTTTCACAACTCTCTCAACAAACGGATACGACGGCTGGATTAGCATCGAGGATGGAGTTAACGGAATGGACGAGATGCTCGAATCAGTGTTATTTCTGCGCGACGCCCGAGATACGTATTGGGGAGGCTCGACTGCAGTTCGGGTCGAAACTCAAGAAGCCGCAAGGCTGGCGGCGGGGCTTGAGAGCTTGGCACGACCGGTACTGGAGCAAGACGTGCTTGCACCAGGGAGAAAGTGGAGCATATGAAGGCACTGGTAAAATTTTCAATGGAAGATGGGGCTCTTGAGATTCGAAACGTGGCCGACCCAACGCTGCAGCTGGGAAACGTCCTTATTTCTACAAGAGCAGTAGGGGTTTGCGGTTCAGATTTGCACATGTGGCGCAACTCTCAGAGCTGGGAAGTAAAGCTTCCACTCGTGCTTGGACATGAGACTGCTGGGGTTATTTCGGCTGTCGCCGATGATGTCACCGACTGGAAAGTCGGAGATCGCGTTGTGTGTGAGACCGCCGCAAAAATTTGTGGTGTCTGCGCACTGTGCAGAACTGGCCGCTACAATCTCTGCCCGAAAAGGGAGGGCTACGGTGCAATGCGAGATGGCGCTTTCGGCCAGCTTTTACTAGCCGAGACTAGGCTTTTGCACAGAATTCCGGACAACGTTAGTTTCGAGCAAGCTGCTATGACGGAACCTTTTGCGGTTGCCTACACTGCCATTGTTGAGAGGACTGAAATTAAGCCTGGGGATCTCGTTGTTGTTCAAGGTGCGGGCACAATCGGGCAGCTTTCAGCCCAAATGGCAAGGTTACGCGGCGCCGGAACGATAGTTATGTTGGGAACAACGACTGATTCCGCTCGATTGGCGAAGGCTCGTGAACTCGGTGTCGATCACACCCTAGATACTGAGAAGGACGACGTTGAGACCTTTATAGGCTCACTTGGTGATGGCCTTGGGGCTCATGTGGTTGTAGACGCAACGGGAGTCAGTATCGCACTGAAGCAAGCTCTAGAAATCGTCAGACCTTACGGCACGATTGTTAAGGTTGGCTGGGGCCCGCAGCCTCTTGGCTTTAGTCTCGACCCTCTTGTTGCCAAAGCTGTGACCCTAGTAGGTTCGTTTTCGCACACTTGGACAACATGGGAGGCTGTCTTGTCTATGTTCTCGACTGGCGGCTTGGATGCTCAGAAAGTGCTGGGTGGTGTTTTTTCGCTCGAAGACTGGGAATCCGCATTTGAAGCGATGGAATCGGGTCGCAACATCAAATCTGTGATTGTGTTTACATAGGGCAGCCTCTTGCCCGTTGTTCGTTTGGATTTACGATAAACATCCAGTTGTTGAGGACGAGATTATCCCTTGGCTGAACGTTAGTTTTGGGTTTTATAAATCATTGGCTCAATCATATGTGAGCGGTTTTATTCCTTCTTCAACCGCTAGCTCATATGCCAGTCGAGGAACTTGTGTTGCAAGCTTCCCTCCACTGATGTCTATTAGGGTGCCTGTAATGTATCGTGCTTGATCAGAAGCCAGAAAGCAAACCAGGTTGGCAATGTCCTTCTTTTCACCCCATGAGCGCAGGGACAGGGTGTCTAGCAGTCGCGACTGTTCTTTCTGGGCCAGCAAATCAAATTTGTTAAGCGTTGTAGGCACCATTCCTGGAGCATATGCATTGACGGTGATGTTGTACGGTCCGACCTCTCCGGCTAAGCCGCGCGTGAAATGCGCGACGGCAGCTTTTGACGAAGCGTAGGCGACTGAACCAACAATCGGAACGATAGCGGCAAATGAGGAGGCATTTATTATGCGCCCGCGAAGCTGTCGCTTCATCGCGGGCAGCACCGCCTGGGAGGCAAGGAAGGTTCCCTTTAGATTCACGTCGTGGCTCAGGTCCCAAACCTCTTCAGGAAGATCGGAGATAAGGCCATTTCCAGCAACGCCGGCATTATTTACAAGAATATCGATTCGGCCGTACCGCTCGTCTACCTCCCGGACAATCTCACGAATCCGGGCTCCGTCGCGTACATCCCCAACGTACTGAGAGTGCTCGCCACCGATTTTACTTAATTCAGCCTTGAGGTTATCGAGGTCAGCTGCATTAGTGTCAACCCCAATGGTTTTTGCTCCCTCTAGGGCCAGACGAATCAAAACATCGCGGCCAATTCCCTTCCCCGCTCCAGTAACAATGGCTATGTTTCCTGTTAGATCTATATTCAAGATTAGCCTCTCATGCGTGACCCTTAAAACTGTACCACCCTCAGTCTAGCCATCTTCAAAAATAGGAATCTAATCCTGCTCAAGGCGAATCTTCTCTCACTTTATCCAACGCGAATGGGCGTAATAATCTCAAACTTAAGGGCTTCAGCCCCAAGCAAAGCAAGAGCAAGTGAGTACTAACCGCTCCTGAAAAAGTGTAGAAATTTTGACTGAATCCTAACGTTAGCTCCCTAGAGCCACCTTGGCTTACGTGTCTTATTTGTTGCTTTCCCCCATGCACCCAATGTTGGCTCGATGATATCGCAGAGACAGCGGCTGTTGTAGTTAGAACCGAGCCTCAAGCAGGAGCACTGATCAGTCGAGAAACTGTAGTGACAATCTTCGTTGGGCCTAGTTCCTAATTTTTGCCTAGTCTGGCTAGAAACAACTTAGTCGCTCCTGAGCTATCGGCCGTTCGGGGGCTAGGGGCATAGCCCCACAAGTGGCAAAAAGCATCCATACGCAAATCTTTTCTTCAGACAAGGCTTTGGAAACTGAGTGTTAATAGCTTCAGTTGATTGTGAAGGGGTCGTCATGATGACACTCGATTGTTCAATTACAGGCAGCTAGCGGCAGTAATTCCATCGCAAGAAGTGGCCCCGAGGTGAATCGAACACCCGACACACGGTTTAGGAAACCGTTGCTCTATCCACTGAGCTACGGGGCCAGCAGCGGTTATAGGTTACTAGCTATTGGTCATGCGCAAATTTCCTGAATCCTTGGGCCGCTAAGGTTCCTTCGAGTACAAGTTGTCTGCAATTTAATCAGCATTATTTGGCAATTTAGAGACCATCGGGCTCTGCGAGCAGTTACCGCTAAGCGGGCAAGGCAACCTCTGGTTTTTTGGGTTCGCTTCTAGTATTTTCACGTGGAACGTAATGAGTTATTAGAGCTTTGGCATAAGCAGCGACTGAGCATTGGCGGCACTAACCCGCTGGTGCAGTTTGAGCCATCTAGCTTCGGGCAAGTTGATTTGATCAGGTCCCATCCAGGTGGACTAGCTCAACTTGCTTCCGCTCGCGTCTCCACAATTTCCAACCTCGTCAGAGACGGGGTTGCCCAGTCAAGAGCACTGAATACTTCTCGCAGGATTCTAAAAAAAGCCCACCGTATCGAACGTAATTTTGGCATTGATGCTCTGTTCATCGCTGGGGGTCTGGTTTCTATTGGCAACAGCAGAATGCCAATTTTGTTGTGGCGAAGTCATTTGCTACCAAAGGGCGAAGACTTTGAAATACGGGTGAACCCAAACCCGAGGATCAACCCAGCACTGGTAAGCCTGATTAAAACCTATCGCAGCGACTTCAGAGTCTCGGACCTTGTGGCCGTGAGTCAAGGCCAAACTGATCTCATTCCGACGGGCGTGCTTTCTCTGGTTTCGGAGTTGATCGAGAGCCCAGACGTTGAAATAGAAAAACTCTTGGTGCTAGGCAATTTTGTTCCAGACCTGACGCTAATTCAGCAATCGGAGCCTAAAACATCTTCCCCTGTGATCATGCAATTGACCGGAAAGATTCCTGCGCCGAGCGTCGAACTCTCCTCAAAGCCCTGCACGTTGGTGCTGAACGCAGATGCGGACCAGCAACGGGTTATAGACAGAGCGCTTTCGGGAAATAGCTTTGCAGTTGAGACCCTGCCTGGCTGTGGCTACCTTCAGACTGTGGTCAACCTGATTGCGAACCTAGCGATATCTCAAAAGCGCGCCTTAATTATCGCCCCTCGTCAGCAGACCCTTGATGAAGTGGCAGAAAGACTAAGTGCTTCGAAACTTCCGGGCTTAGCGGTTAGGCAAAGTGACAGCTGGGGCGACGCCGTTGCGGCAATTTCCAGAAACGAGAAGGCAACCCCCGGTAATCTCGAGTCAGCCAGAGACCTAGTTGCCCGAAGACAAGTTCATGTGGAGCAGTACTTTTCGGTCGTGCAATCCAGGCAAAACAGCCTTGGTGTGAGCGTTATCGAAGCTCTTGAAAATTTGGCCACTCTAGCTTCGCTGCCTTCGGCCCCGGTCAACAGCGCCAGAATTAGGCCCGAGATTTTGCCGACAATTCGCAGTGATGCTGCGGAGCTACTTAGCCGTGCTCACGAGGCCGGACTGTTTGCAACCTCCCCTATAGACGGCCCTTGGTTTCAGGCCAAATTTGATTCCGAAGCGCAGATTAGTGAAGCTCTTTTGGCAGTCAGATCGATTGCGGGCGAAGAATTTCGAATACTCAGTTATCAAATAAGCCTTTACTTGTCCGACCTGAATCTTTCGCCGAGCAAAAAAGTTGAGGACTGGTCTCACCGGCTGAATCTGCTAATTGGAATTCGGGAAACTCTGGACAAGTTTAAACCAGAAATATTTGATCGGTCTCTCCAGGAAATGATCAGCGCAACTGCCCCAAGGGGAGACCGGGGTGAGCTCTCCGGCGCCCAGCGCAGGAGATTCAGGAACCTGGCAAAGGGTTACCTTCGACCGGGAGCTGCGGTCGCGAATCTTCACCAGGCACTGGTTGAGGCCGAGAGGCAAAGAGTAACTTGGTCCCAGCTCAATCTAACCCAAGCTCCGCCAACCGTACCGCTAGGACTAAGCGACGTTCAGTCTAAGTTTCAGCAAATTTATCGAGTGCTTGAGATTCTTCAGCGGCACCTGAATCCGGACCCAGACATAGAGCTGTTGACTCGAATGGACTTAGATCAATTGGCTGTCACTCTTGAAGACTTAGGGAAAAAGACCGACGGCCTAGACCACTACATGCAACGGCTGCCTATTTCTAAAGAGTTAGTGGACATGGGCTTGGGTCAGTTTACAAAGGAAGTTAGTAAATCCAGACCCGAATTCGAGCGACTGCAGCGGGAATTCGAGCTCACTTGGTGGCAGTCCGCGCTGGAGGCAATTATTCAGTCTGACTCCAGGATTTTGGAATACACCGCGGAGGCCATTGCAACCCTGGAGAGGGACTTCGAGCAAGCCAACGATGACCTTATCGCTCAGGGTCTTTTGGATGTGAGGCATCAATTGGCACAGGTTTGGCATGCGGCGATTGCAAAGCAACCCGCTCAGGCCGATGCTCTGAGAGCTCAACTAAGAACCAAAAAGCTAGAACTAAAGGCCGCTTCTCAAGTCGGTGGAGATTTGTATAGGGCACTTGTTCCGGCTGTTTTGGTCTCTCCCTACCGAATACACGAACTCGACCCAGCTGAAAAGTTTGATTTGGTTATAGTTTTGGATGCATCCTCCACGGGTTTGGCTGAATCTCAGCAGGCGTTATCAATGGCTGAGCAAGTGCTTGCGTTCGGAGACCCCGTTCTTGCGACTCCTGAGAACTTTGACACTGTGGCAAGGGCCAACCAAACTCACGTCGAAACCGATCGGGGATCGGTGTTTGACCTGGTTGCGGAAGTTTTCGGCTCCTTGGCAATCAGTCGTAATTATCGAATCGAGGGCCAAGTGCTCGGTAAGTACTTGAACGATAATTTCTATGGTTCGCGTCTAGTTATAGAGCCTGCAGCTGGGCAACTTTTTGGATCCCATAATTTTGAGCAGATAGAAATTACCGACGATGCCAACGCCTCAAGCACAATTGAGGGATCTACTGAGTCCTTAGATTCTGAGGTTAGTAAGATTGCGGAGTTGGTAATGAGCCACGCCAGATGGACTCCTGAAGATTCACTTATGGTCGTGACAGCATCAAGAACGCACGCCGAACGCATTGACCAATTAGTTCGCCAGGAGACCTATAAGCAGCCTCAGCTAGCCGAGTTTTTTGATGCTCACGGAAGAGAAAAGTTTGAGTGCATAAGCATGAGCGAATTAACTCACCGGCTTGCCGATCGAGTGATATTTTCGGTCGGGTTTGGCCGAACTCCAGAAGGAAAAATCTCTGGAACCCTGGGAGACTTTAATTTTGCAAATGTCAGTGGCTGGATGGTCAACCAAATTGTCTCGGCCAGAAAACGCATGACAGTTGTTTCTTGCTATAACTTTGAGGACTTCGCAGCCGGGGGGCTCCCAGAGAATCAGCGCTGGTTAAAAGATCTAATTGCGCCAAGCTTTATGAGTGACATTTCAGAAGGCCAGGCAGACCCATTGCTTAGAGATTTGGCTCTTAGGCTTGAGAAGCTGGGCCTCAAAGTTGCACTAAATTTCGGCGGCCGCATCGGCTTGGCTGTTTCCTTTGGAAAAAAAGCGGCGGTTGTCGACCCGGACTGGGCGCTCGTGGGCGAGAACTGGGACGAAAAGCTTCGAGTGAGACCTGGGCTATTGAGAGCAATGGGCTGGGACTACCAGCGTATTCACGCTCTTGAGATATTCGCTAAGCCCCAAGATGTGGCAAACCGAATTGCAATGTCACTGGGGGTTGACCTGATTAGTCGGGCTCAACCGCTATTTGAGGATC
>Ga0208414_1001265_pt1 | contig 19979 bp, 25 predicted proteins | sample AntAceMetag02UKE_FD_184770 | JGI IMG/M metagenome (GOLD analysis project Ga0208414, IMG submission 184770) | Saline lake microbial communities from Ace Lake, Antarctica - Antarctic Ace Lake Metagenome 02UKE (SPAdes) (version 2) | ecosystem: Environmental > Aquatic > Non-marine Saline and... | reverse complement strand
TATAACTGTTGTCTGCGCCCAGCATGGGCATCCATTTCTATCGCAATATAGAAATTTTATAGAGGGTGCAAGTCCTTGGTAGGCGAGGGCTGTGACTTGAACCATTAGTAAGTTGCAAAGGGTTAGGTGTGAACCTAGAACTGAAGATTATTTGGGAAAGCAAATACCAATTAAATTCTCAGTACTAACTCTCCGACAAGCTCGGAATAAACCAAGTAGGAAGCTAATACGGAGCCATCTACTGATTGTCTGAAGTCTTTTTAACCAAGATAAAATTACGTTACCAATTGTTCTATTCTTTTAAAAATTTGCATTTCAGATTGAATATATTCAGTGATGTCAGACAAGAATCGTTGGTTAAAACAGCCATTAATTATATTTCTAAAATATTACTTCGAATTTTGAATTACAAACTCACTAAGATCAATTAAAATGTCTTTGACGAATGCTTGCTTTCCAAATAATTCTAATTTAATTAAAAAACCAATCCCCAGATGCAAATCATTAAAATATTTACTTTTCAATAGGCCGTGTTCTGCTTCTGGATATATTTTTAATTGGTAATTATCAGTATTATTTGTTGAAAAAATACGCTCATACGTTTGATGAGATTCTTCAAAGTCTACATTCAAATCCTTTGCTCCAAATACACCAAAAATAGGGCATCGAATATTTTTCAAATCTTGCTCTGCGTCGCTTGAAATATTTTTTTTGACAAAATAAAATCGCTCTTCGCTCATAAAGTCACAATCCTCTTTTTGTTCATTTTTACATGCCTCTTTCTGGTATGCTACATATTCGGAATAAATAATAGTGTCATTAAAAATATTGAAATCAATTTCATTTTGTCTAACTGCTGCTTCAATCGCGTCTTCATTAGCACCTTCAAGCTTCATTCTTGTTCGAGTTAAATAGTTGCTTTGTCGTTTCCAATTAATCGCACCGGATACACTAATGATAAAATCAGGATAATCCGATAAGGTCGCCACTCTTGGCATTACCCATCCTGCTTGACTAAAGCCAATCAATCCTATAGAAGAAAAATCAAAACCTGTATCTGCTTGAATAAAGTCAATAGCGGCAATCACTTGATTTGCACGGTCTTCCATGGATTGATTGAGCCATTTTCCGGTACTTTGTCCTATGCCTTTTTTATCCCAAGACATACTTGCAATACCTTTTTTAGCCAATTCATTCCAGATAGGTTCGTAATACCCATGGGCATCTCGTCTTAGTTCTCCGTCGCCATGAACGAAGATAACCAAAGGGGTTTTCTCTTCAAGTGTATATTTTTTATTGGGTAAATTCACGACTCCTTCAATGGTGTCAGACTGAAATTGAAAACGGATAACTTGACTTTGATAATTCGTTTTTCCCCACAAGAAATTAGTGGTAACTAGGAGTAAAACTGTGATGGAAATTATTTTTGATATTCTATTCATTATATGAATTCAAGTAATAAATGCAACTTTTTAGATGCACTAATTTAGAGTAATTTTCAGTTTTCTATGTTTGCTAAGGGACATAGTTTACACAAGTTAAAGATCATACTTTACACTAAGTTTTGACTAAGTCTTATTGCTGTTTGTCTAATCAACAAAGTATTCTAATTCATCTTTAGCTGATTGTGGTCTACTTTCTAAATCAAATTTTATTCTAATCAATTTTTGAACACGCTCAACCTTGTTTAATAGCTCGAAGGATAAATTAGGCTCAGTAAACGCTTGTTTTATCCATTTAGGATTTTTATTTAAGGATAACTTTCCAAGCCAGTCAATCAATTGCTGTATTTCAAATGTTGTCAACGTTGGGTCAGTGGTCTGCCAATTTCAAAATTTACTTTTTACATTTATATATATGTTAAGCCAATTCCCGTTCCAATCTCGGTCATTGGAGTTTGGGAACTGATAATTTAACACCTTCAATTCAATTCAATTGATTGTCTATCCCTTCAAATGTCATTTTCTTAAAAATCGTTTTCTGAAAATTATTAGAGATATCGATAAAGTAATAGAAAGCCCTAATATAATTTCAAGTGTATTTATTGTTTGACATAAATCCGCTCCTGTAACAAGAGAAATGCAATCTTCTGGATCTTCAGTTTCGTATTTCAGGCTTACCATTGTATTAATTATTCCGAAAATGAATAATGGAATACCTAGAATGCTAAACGAAAGTAATATATAGTAAAATATTCTATTCATAGTTGAGCTAGCATACAACGGTTAGTACAAGAATAGTAAGTGATTAAAATGCACTTACTTTCGGATTTAGCACTTAGCCCTTATTGTTTTTATACCTGGTTAGCAAATGTTATTGTTAATTCTTAGTTTTCTGCGACAGTTATTATTTTCAGGTAGAGATTAGGCTTATCCTGATAATAACTATTATCATTTACTGTTTTATTTACTCCATTAGCTCCATTTGAACAAGTGTTTTCTATAGAGGCTTGGTCTATTTCTGGACCGAATTCAGTCCATAAAAACGTCTTTGAGTTATTGTCATATGATACGTTTGCAGCTGCATTGTAGTGTAAATGTGTATTTGAATTATGATTATCTCCTTCAGCTGTTCTGCTCCAAATTTGGCATTCTTCTTTTGAATCAAAAATTAATTCATTTCCTGTCGCTGTGTAAGTTCCATTGTCTAAGGTAAACGCTCCTATGGTTATTGTCCAAGTAGTATCTGTTTCATTAGTAATGGAATCGTCATCCTTTGAGCAAGCAAAAAGGCTAAGCATCAATACTGTTATCGTGAAGGATTTAGTTAATTTTTTCATTGTCATTTTTTTATTTTGCTAACGATTTTATATACAGTGTTATAGCCATTTTTAGTTAATGTCTAATTGATTAAATTTTTCGATAATCATACTGTGATAGCTTTCTTTAAATTCGTTGGAGAGAAAACTTAAATCAATAAAAATATGCCATTTATCTTGTAGTTTCTCAAATTTTTTGAATACATTTTCAATTGATTTATCGTTCATTCCACTTGTTTTCATTGCAATTGAAAAATCTTTTTTATTTATCTTTTTCTTTTTACCATTCAAGTTAAGTGCTAATTCTTCTTCATCACCTTCAACAACTAATTCAGATGCTACTAAATCATATGCTGGACATAAGTTATAATTTAGATTCACATTTTTCAGTAAAGAGAAATTTTTAAGATGCATGTCGTTGTTACCTGTTAGAAAGCAGAATAATATTAGTTCATAGAAACTAACAATATCAAAACCTGGATTAGTTGAAAAAGCTTTTATTGTTTTTGCAACTTGTTCATTAGAGCCTTTGTATTTGTGCTCAGTTTGTCTTTCTGTTAATTGACACATATCTTCCATGTGTAACTTTTTATCCTTTATTCTATCAATCCTTTTAGTAATATATGCAAGTTCTCCGGATTTCAATCGTATTAAAGAGTGTTCTACTGTTTTTACTTTAGATAATTCCGCAAGATTCATTGTTAAATCTTCAATTTCAGGAAGTTGTTCGTATCGTTCTGTCTGAGGTTTCAATATGTATTTAGCCCACAGACCTACAATTGTAAACCCTTCGACAACTGAATTTTCAGTCATTTTGACACTGTTTAGGGAAAGCTTGGGTTGCACGCCTGTTACCGTTCTTTGACTTTTAACAACTTTCTCAGCTAATTCTAGCATTTCACTCAAAGTATATTCTATGATTGGTGGTTTGTTCTTACCAAAGAATTTTTTACTACATGACTTATGAAATTCATGATTTACATATTCTTTATCCGTTATTTCTTGATAACAAAACAGGCATTTACTCATCTTCTTTTGGTTTTATTGGATGAATTGATACCGCACCGATACAATCTCTGCAGGTTAAAAGTAAGATGTTCATTCTATCTCTCGTGTCTAGTTTCCAATTCTTTTCTGCAATATCTAGTAGCCATCCTTCAGGTATTAGTCCGTCAAAAAAAGGGAATAATATTTTACTTGAATATTTGGGTGACTTTAGAGGGAGAGTTAAACTTATTGGTTCGGCATTGTCATTCTTTAGATATTCTTCTTCATAAGTGTAATGAAAACCCTCATCATCTTCAATAAGTGTACCTGCCCAGTTTTCGTGCATATATACTTTAGCTTTCTTCATTGTCTCGATTAACTTTTGTGGATTCTACCGGACCTAATTCAAAACCAAATAAATCAAGTACTTGATTTATTTTATCCATTTTGAGTGTTTCTTTACCTCTTTCTAGTTCTCTTATAAATCTAATTCCAACACCAGATTTTTCAGACATTTCTTTCTGTGTCATACTTAAAGCCTTTCGTTTTTGACGGACAAATTCTCTTAAAGACATTAATTTCTTTTCCATATGATACCTTTTCGGGTATAAATATAAAGTAAAATTACAAATATGTACCCTTTTGGGTATAATAATTAAAGTTTGTCCTTTTAATGTACCTTTTCGGGTATATTTTATGATATTTTTCGAGTGATTGTACCTCTTTGGGTATAATAATTAATTATTTAGCCTCTGGCGTACCTGTTCGGGTATATTTTAGGATGTGTTTTGGGAAAAAAACGTACCTCTTTGGGTGTGAAGTGGTTTGTATTAATTAGTGATTGGCTACAACGGTTAGTATATAAAATGTAGGCGATTTCGTAGCACAAAACTTTCGGTTAAGCATAAAGTTGGAAAAGAGCCAAAATTTTTCAATTTACAACTGTTTCGACTATTTTTTATATACATTGTTAGGCACATTTTTCAGTTCTTTTCTAATTTAAATCCATGGAATACCATTATCTTAATAAACCCAAGAGCTATTCATAAATAATATCATAACGATATACAATATTTGTTCCATCAAAACGCTCCAGTTCGGAGTCTTCTTTTTGGGTGATTAGAGTGTTTTGAGTTAAAAGTCGCTCATGTGGATTTTGAATTCCTTTAAAAAGTTCGTAGCGTTCATAGTAATTAAACGTGTGAAAGGGGTCAGTAAATAATCCATTCAATTTATTGATTACGCTGCCATCTTGTGCTACTTTAAACGTAGTCATTTTGTTTCTGGATTTTTCATTAGTATTACCACGAAAGTAGTCCCTGTAGATAAAACAATCCGGAATCCCATCTTTAGAAATCCATTGATAGCTTTCATTCCTAATTACTTCATTGCTATCAGAAGTGTATGTTGTATTAGATTGAATATCATTCTTTATATCGTATGATCTTGTATGGTAGTAACTGGAATTTATCGTGCGCGATATCGTTCTATAAACAATGCTGTCTGCCGTAGCTCTTGTCTCTCGCACTAGTTCTTCTTTTTGCCATATCTTATAGAATAGTTCGTTTTCTTTTGTTCTAGCAACTAGTTGTCGCTCCAACACATCACCTGACGGAGTGATTCTATTGATTTCAGAAAAAGTATTTCCAGATTTGTAGCGATATATATATATATCATAATTAATGGTATCACCCATGAAATTATACATTGAGTCAATCAGGCCTTTCGGGTTTATAAAATAGGTAGCGAACTTCATTGGGGTTCTATCTAAATATTCTTTCGATACCTCTTTCTTAAATTTATTTTCTCTCTGGATAGCTGTCTTAGTAACCTGGATTTTTTTCACTCCATTTGTGGCCAACACTTCTGATTTAGCAAGTGAATATTGTGCGAAAGCCTTTTGCTGACCAATTAACATACCTAAGACTAAAATGAAAGTGAATACTTGAGGAAATATTGATTTATTCATCCTTATATAAATTTTAATAGGTTCAATTCAACCACTTAATCGAGCACAATAATGTTCGTTAAGGGACATAGTTTACACAAGTTAAAGATCATACTTTACACTAAGTTTTGACTAAGCCTTATTGATGTTTGTTTATCTCTTACGTTAATATCATCAAAGTATCCTAAAAATACATCATAATAATATATCCTCCAAATCCCATTTCCTAATTCTTGCACACCGACATATTTTCCCTTGAGAGCTACAGTTAAATATACCCAGTGATACGACTTCCATCTTATAGCTCCATTTTGTGTAACCTTCATAATTTTGAAGTTGGGATGATATTGAAATTCTTTAATTCTTTCAGGAAATGGACGGGTAGAGAATTTATGAACTGAAGCAGGAGTTTTCATATCTAAAGCTTCGTGAGGCCGAACGTGATTATACTCCTTTACAAAGTGATTTAAACGCCTTTGTTGCCCTTTTAAGTCTTGCGCCGAAGGCTTTGCGCAAGCGGCCTTTAAATCACGGTGCATTCGCTCATGTCTTCCATTTTGTTCTGGGTGAGCTGGATCAGAGAAAACAGGCATAATTCCTAGCTCAATAAACCAGTAGGATAGTTGCGTAAATCGCTGGATTGCTCTTACAGATCCAAAAGGACTTCCATTATCCGTGTGCATTTGTTTTGGTATACCATAAGTCCTGAAAACCTTTGTGAACTCAGCTTTTGCGTTTTTTAGGGTCTCATTGTAATGTCCTTTAGCAGAGAACACAAATCTACTTTTAGAGTCCGCAATAGTGAGTGGATGACAATAGATTTTATTGCCCATTAAGAACTTTCCTTTATAGTCAGCACTCCATACTTCATTACATTCTTTAGGGTCAAAAACAGGGAAGATTGGCTGGACTCTTTTGCACCTTTTTTGAGGTATGACCAAACCGTTTTTTAATAAGATATTATGAACTGTAACCACACTTGGAATATCTTTTTCAGAACAAAGGTTAAACAACAATATTCTGATTTTTTTCGCTCCCCAAAGCTTGTGTTTATCTTTCAGTTTTAGGATCTTTTTCACAACTTCATCCTTTGTGCTATTGGGATGTTTTTGAGGTGCTTTAGAATGTTCTTTTAAGCCTTCAAGTCCGTCTTTTTCGAACCTATAAATGAGCTTGTAAGCAGTAGGTCTCGAAATATTAAAAACTTTACATAACTCTGTAATCGAGTACTTTTGAGTTCTCCATTCACAGATAAATTCTACTTTTTGTTCCATAGTTGTCGTTTCTTTCCAAGGCATAATTCCTGATTTTACTCAGAAAATTAGTCTTTAAAAAGTGTAAACGATGTCCCTTTAACTTTGTAAACGATGTGCCTTTACCGCACCAAATTACCGCTAACGGTTAGTATATGAAAAGTAGGCGATTACGAAGCACGAAACTTTCGGTTAAACACAAAGTTTGATACGAGCCAAAAGCCTTAAATTTACTACTGTTTCGCCTGTTTTTTATATACATTGTTATGCCCTTTTTTCATTCTTCTCATATCAAATCGTTAATGTCGTCTTGAAAAACATATTTTCTGTGATAATCTAAATATTGCTCACGTTTCTCTGGATATATTCTCAATACATTTTTAGCATTTGGATTTATACTTAATCGTTCCCAAGTATAAGGTGTCAATTGAGTACCACAAACGAGTTCGCCTTTATCCGTAAAAGTTATATATCCCTGGTCAAAAAGCTTATCATAAGTTGGCGATAAGGCAAGACCATTCAAATAATCAATTGCTTCTTCAATATTATTTTCATTTATACAGGTTCTGTAAGGTTTAATATGACTAGCAATTAATAACCTTTCGTCTGATATTTTCGTGAAAGGACATTGTGGCATATGTTCAATTACTTGCTTTCTATATTTTTGAGCACCTTCTCTCGAAGGTGTTCTTTTAGCAATTTTATTTTCTTTTTCTATTACTTCTATTTCGGTTGAAGAAACTGAAAGTTTTGGGTGAACAATTGAACGAAATTGATAATCTACTAAAATTCTGAAGTAGAAGAGTGGTTTTGAAATTTCGCCATTATTAACAATTGGAATTAGTTTTAATATTGATAAGTAGCTAATTTTTGGTAAAATCAATTTTCTCCATAAATCCCAAATTTCATTATCCGAACGAATGTAACCTCTATTTCTTTTTTCATCTTTCACTAAATCTGAAACGTCATAAATAGAGAAGAAGATTTTATCTTCTTCTAAAGCATCTATTTTATTTAGGTTATCCGTGTAAAATTCAGAAATGTCAAAGTTGTAAACTTGCTCTTGTTTTTGATATTCAATTCGAGAGTCATAAAGATATTTCAATAAGTTCGATTTACTGAAAAAGCAATTTTCTTGTATGATTGGATAAGTTCTTTCTCCATTAACTTCTGTTTCTCCCCATTTACTATACTCAAAAAAATCACTTAATCTTTCTCCTTTACTACCGGTATAACTGCCAACATATTTTCTTGATTCTCCATTTCCTTTGAACATTGTCAACTTATTTTTTCTATAAATAAAGCTGTCTTCTGCTCTTAAGTTTTGGATAGAATCGATTATATAATACTCTAATCCAGCAATTTTTATTTTTTGAAAATTTCCCATTTATTTCTCCGTGAATTTTGTAATATCCATTTGTTTTAAAACGGCAATTAAAACGTCTACAACTATGCTATTTCCTGCTTGTCTATACATTTGTGTGTCGCTTACAACTTGTTTGAAATCATCTCTAAATCCCATTAGACGTAAACACTCTTTTGGTGTTAGCTTTCTAATTCTACCTTTGTTATGTGTTACATAATTATCGACTCCAGCTCTGTGCATTTTGTGCATTGATTGTAGCAAAGGTCTTGCGACTTCAAGGTCAGTTTTAATTCTTGTTTTGAAGTTTTTTGTACCTTCTGAAAGCACATATTTTGTTGTTTTTTCAGAGAGGTAATACTTTTCTTCAACTTCGTTTAGGTCAAAAATAAATTCGTCAAATTCTTTGGTGTCTTGACTTTCAAATACAAAATCTCCGTGCCAATTAAATTGCTGATTTGCCTTTTGGCAAATTGCAATATCTCCGTTTATTTGGGTGTATCTTTTTTTTCTGTTTTTTGAACTTGTAACAAATTTTACTCCTTTTTCTTTGAGGTAGTACTTGCTATCTGTGTAATCTTCAAGAAAATCTTGCATTTTATGTTCTAAATCAATCGGTTCTGGAAATTCAAAATTTATTGATTTGTCTTTAAATCCAATTACAAAAATGCGCTCTCTATGTTGAGGCATTCCGTAATTTTTTGCATTCATTACTTGATAAAAGTATTTGTAGCCAAGTTCATCAAAAGTTGCTTTTATAGTTTCAAAAGTATTTCCTTTATCGTGATTTATTAAACCTTTTACGTTTTCAAAAATGAATACTTTTGGTTGGCTTTCTTTTACAATTCTTGCAAATTCATAAAATAAAGTTCCTCTTGTGTCTTTAAATCCTTTTCTTTTACCAACCATTGAAAATGATTGACAAGGACTCCCACCAACTAAAAGGTCAATTTTCCCTTTGTATTTTTTACCATTAACGTTTTTTACGTCATCATACCATCTACTTTCATCAATGTCGTAATTTTCAAAATAACTTTGTTTAGCGAATTTATCTATGTCGCATGCGAATACAATTTCTGTTTTTAGATTTAATCTTTTAAAGGCATATTCAATACCTCCAATTCCTGAAAATAGTGTTGCAACTCTTGTGGTGCTTTTTGGATTTTCAAATTCTTTTTCAGTCCATTCTTTTTGGAAAGAAAGACGTATTTGATTAGAAACATATAATTCCATATGTTCATTTACAATATTCAAAACGTCTTTATAGTCTGTGTATTCTTTTAGTTCTTGAATCACTTTTGAAGAATAGTAATGATCAAGCAAAACTTTTTGTTCGGTTTTTAAAATGTCCGCCAATGGATAAATAAGTTCATTTGATAAAACTCTTTCCTCACGTTCTATTTTCCCCAAAGTGGAAGTGTCAATATCTAAATGAGAGGCGACCTTTCTTAAAGGGAATCCGAGTTCGGTTCTTCTTTGCTTTATGTATTCTCCAAATGTACTAACCATATTTTTCGACAAATTAATTAGGACAAATTTAGTCCAAAAATATGGAATATTTTGTTTTTTATGATTTTTCTTTGAAGTACGGGTGTTTTTTTAATTGGGCATAACGGATGGGTATATGAAAAGTTGGGCATTTCGGAGCAATTCACTGTCAAACAACGCAAAGTTAAATGCGAGCTAAACACTTCAATTTTAGCACCATCTGCCCAATTTTTTATATACCGTGTTACCAACTGGGCGTTCTTGGCTGTCAATGGTTTGAGATGTTTTTTCAATTCAGTCATTCCGTTTTCTCTGTCTTAAAGAATTAGTTTTTTTGGTGTCGGCAAAGTTAGCTGTGGAAAATAGACAAGCTCTATGGCAGGTTTTGGCTTTAGCGTAGGCTTGTGCGACCTGCCATTGTGCTTGGCAATGTGGGTCGCCTTTCAATAATATTTTGTGATAATTTTCATTCAACCTCAATCTTTTTTATATAAATAAACAGCATTCGCACTCCTTCATCTATATCGAAATTTGTTAATAGTTCTAACCCATTGACAAATCCAACCGAATTCTCTTTTATTTTTTCGATAGTTTCAACCGTTGTTTTTACTTCAGAACTATCTGCTTTTTCTTCAGTTGTTTTAATAATAAATTCCGAGGTTATTAATGCTCCATTAAAAAATGTACTCACTTGGCGTTGTGCTTTTGTTTGGGCTACTCTTGTCATTATACTACTGCTCGTGTATTTAGCTTTTTCAAGCGATAAAACTGAGATTATATATTTATTATCATAATCTTCAACCAGTTTTACTCCTTCAAATGGTGAACTGTTATACATTCTCTTTAAAAAGTTAGAGAAGGCCGTTTTGTCTTCGTTGAAACCTTGACCGAATGATGAGAAAGTAAAACCAATAAATAATAGCAATAGTAATTTTTTCATATTATAATTTTGGTAAGTGTTTTTTATACCAATAGACTCTGAAAGCATCATAATCATTTTGAACTTCCCTTCCCAATTTCCATTCTTTATATTCTTTAATTCTAGAGGAACTTATTCTTGATTTGGGAGAGGGTGAGAAAAGATCGATCAGTTTTATTTTCCTATCGAAAATTTCAATATTATTAACATGGTCGTTAGAAATTTGACATACTTTCTTGAACTCACTTTTATACCACTTTTTGAATAGATTTTTTGCAGAATTCGTGCCTCCAAAGCTTGTAAAGTAAATTACTTCAACCTTACTCTCTTTTAACCATTTACTTAAGTATGGATTTAAGTGTTTTGGATTTAATACCCCCATTTCTTTATCCGTGTTGAATTTTTCCAATTTCGTTTTGTAGACTAAATCGGTTATTGAGAATTTGCTTTTATCAAGAAACCTAACAATATCATCAAGTTTTGGACAGCCATTTAAATAAAGCATATGGCCGGGATAAACCAAATCAAGAAACCTCCAAAATTCGCTCATGTTCCCATAATAAAATTCAAGTTTACCACAATATGGCATAGGTGGATGGGTGCCAAGTATTAAATACTTAGCGTCTTGTTTTATGGGATGATCGTCAAGCCAAGGATGATTATTCATTGATAGTTACTTAAGTTGTTCAACTGATATTTTTGTAATTTTCGAGATTTCTTCTTCTGAATAAATTGCTAAGTATTTACAGTAATAATCAATTTTCGCTAAATTAATATTTCCTATATTTTTTTTATGTATACCAGGAAACAGATTAAATGGATATTCTGGCCAACTATAATGTGCAGGATTGCCATTTTCTTTATAAAATGATCCGTTTTGCGTAAAATAGTTATTTGATTCAAATAGTATTTCATTATTTCTTAACCAAAGAAGATATTCAAAATATGTTCTCCAGGAAGATAATTTACGACTTTCATGAACAAAATTAAATTGAGGGTATCCTGAGTTATTGTTCTTAGATCCATAAGGCGAGTAGGCACTGTTACCACTATTCAAATGCCATATTTCGGGTTTCGAATAGGTGTAGTGCATATTTTGACTTCCTAATACACTGTTATAATCGAAACAACAAGTATTAACAGTAATGGTGTCTAAATTAGACACAACTTTATAATTGTGTAAATATTGATTTGACTTGAGAAAAAGATTCTGTAAAGCAATTGCAACACTTGGATTCCTGAAGAAATATTTTTCATCGTTATTCACAGTTAAATAATAGATTTCTTTATTTAATTTTATATAATTTTCCTGTTCAGTAACTGGCATTGAAATAGTTTTTATACTTGAGTAGAAATAATTAACGAATTGATCGAAGTTTTTATTTGGAGATAATTTTATAGTAAATAAAATCTGATAGTCATTTGGTTGAGCATTAAAACTCCTCATGCTGTTTGCTTTAACTGGTTCATCAACTTCAATTGAATAATCAATTGAATTAGATAATATTTGGTTTGAAACTTCACATAGATTAATTATCGCTTTCAACTCGGCATTTTCATTCATACTTTGCTGCCTCAGATTTGCTCCAAAAAGAGAACCTTTGAATTCAATTTCAATCCCTTTGCTCTCAACAAACGAAGTCAATTTAGTAACAGAAACTGTTGCTTTTAAAGTAGTGGCATAACCTACTTCGGGCACCTCAACTTCCGAGATAACCTCAAACCTCTGAATATTACCATTGGCTACCGAAACTATTTCATCTTTTACCAAATTGTCGTTTAAAATTTCTGTTTTAGAAGAAATAAAGGTTCCAAATGCCTGCTCAATGGCACTTCGCAAAGCGTTCTGTTTGGCTTCGTCTTGCGTTGCTCCTTGACCACTTACAGTCAAGGTTACGGTTTTGTCATCTTGGGCATTTGCAGTTAAAGTAAATGCAAGGGTTAGGAGTAATAGGAGTTTTTTCATTTTTATTTGATTAATGATTTGTATTTCTTTTTTGCTTCTTCGGTTACATTAGCCGCTACATGATATCTGTGAGAAAATGTCTCAATTACTTTTAGCCAATAAGCATGACTACATTTTTTAGTGTTCGAAGGTTTGTTATTTTTAAGGTTTAGTGCATACCTTACTTTTGCTGCAATGCAAGGTGAAATTTGTGTTTTTTTATCTTTGAAATAGTCCATAATTATCTCCAATAAACATTGTTGTAAGTAACTGTTTTAGGTTGATTTTTCGCATGTTCTACAGCAATTTCACGCGAGTTATTAGAATGTATTTTATCCAACTCATAATTGCGAGAAGATTGATTTTCTCGGTAGACATCATCTCTTTCCCCTTTTTCTTCAGCAATTCGCACTTGTTCTTTTTGTGCGGCAATTTTATCGGCATATTGCTTCATTTTAAATTGCCATCTTGCTTTTTCATCTGCTTTTAGTTTGGCATCAATTGTTTTAATAAATGCAGACACTTCTGTTTGGCAACTCGCCATAGGGTTGATGGTGCTTAAAACATCTCCGGCTTTTTCTGCTCCTGCTGGGTTTTGAGCAGCTGTCCATGTAGTTTTTGCGTCATTGAATTTTATTTTACAATCAGCATCAATTTTTTGCTGGTAAATACTAGAAAGCGTATCCAAACATTTAAAATAACATTCCTGGCAAACCTCAGGTACCAAAGCAAGTTGGTAAATGGCCTCATCGTATTTTTCTTGTTTTACCAAAGTTTGTGCATCCTTAATAATAAAATCACATTGTGTAGCGTAGTACCCTATAATTTTATTTTTGCCCTCTTCTAAAAAAGCTACCACCTCTTTATTTTTCGGGTTAATCGTTTTTAAGGCCTCTATAAATGCTTTATTTTCATTAGTTCCTGCCCCTTTTAAACTGAGTGTTACGTTGGAGAAAATGGTGTTGCTTAATGCATCACCTACAAAAAGAGTAATGTCTATATTTTGAGCAATCATTTGAGGAGGGCCTGCAATAATATCTTTTGTTCCAACATTTACATTAGCGGTAATGATAAAACGAGGATTTGCCTGACTACCGCCCATACCATTGTTACTGGTAATTTGGTTCAGTTTTGTCGTAAGCAAATTCTTGGCTTCAGCAGGTGCTGCAATGTTATCGGGCAAATAAGTGTTCAGAATTATTCTGCCGAAGTCATCTAATCTAACTTGTGCTTCGCTATTAAAGGCCAGTGTAGTTATGTAAATAAATAGAATTAGTTTTTTCATAATTTTTTATTTTTCGCCCAATACTAGAATTGCTTCTCCTAGTCCGCGGGTCATTAGTTTTACTTCAAAATTAAATGGGGTTGCTTTCAAATATTTTTGCAAACCTTTGGCAAATTGTCTTGCATCTATTGCATTGTTATTAGCATCGTACAATGGTATTCTTACTTGGTCGCAACGGATAATATTTTCAGATGCATCTGCCATACTAAATCTTCCTTTCACTGTATTTTTTTGCATCCATTCATTTACATGATCAGTTATTTCTTTTCCATCAATTTCGGTTTCCATATCATTTTCCCAACTGTTCCATTTTTTTACGGTCAATAAAATTTCTCTCCCATTATTAAACATATCATCAAAGTGGGCTTGCAATTGAGCTGCAAACGGATCGATATTGGCAAGAATAGCATTTTGCAATAAAACAGGAACAATATCAGTATTGTTGGCTGCACTATTACCTGTTGAAGAAGCAATTCTTTTACTTGTATAAGCATCAAATGCTTCTAAAACAAAAGATATAACTTTACCATTGTCTGTTTTGGTAACCTTCCACCAAATTTGTATGATGATATCCGCTTTGGCTTTGTTCTTTAATTTATCTAAAGGACTTTCAGAAATTGATGAACCGGAGGTTGTACTCGTTGTCATATTATCTTCAGCAGTTCTCGCTTCTATTGCTTTCAATTCTTGCTCAACATCTTTTAGTGGAAATCCACGCTCAATCATCAATGAGCCAATCTTGCTGATTACTTGCCCTAACTCGGTATCCTCTTGAAATGCCTGCTTATAATTGGGCACTTTTTGTTTTGTTCCTTGGTTATCAAATTCAGTCATAAAAATGCGTTGTTCGCACCAATTATCACTTGGCAAAATCATTAAGGTTGGCTTTTTTGCCTGACCGAAAACGATTACTGTAAATAGTAATCCAATTATTGTAAAATATATTCTATTCATCATAAATGGTTTTAAAATCCTGTATTGAGTGATTTAATAATTTTATGCTCTTCGAGATATTTTCGAAGTAAATCTTTTGAAATAGAAACCTGATAGACTTTCCATTTTTTGTCTCCTATCTGCTGTGGTAATGTATTAGCTACACTAGCTTCTCGGGTATATTTGCTCCATTCCCCATTCTTAGAAAAAAAGTCATTCTCAATCTTTTTAAATGCTTCTATTGATTCAGGAGTAGAAAGTAACGGTTTTTGTGTTACACATCCATTACTACCTGACACACCTGAAAATAATATAGCGTGAACCGCATCTTTACGCGCTTGCAACTGAGAATACTTTTTGCCCTTTTTAGTATTCCAAATTTTAATTGTGACAGAACCACTATTTTCAACCGAAATACATTCAACCTGGTAAGCAAATTGCTTTTGGGCATAAGTTGGCAGCGATAATATTATTAAGCTAAAAAAAAGTAAGATGAATTTTTTCATGATTTTCCTATTTAGATTTAGTTTACAAGATTAGTCTTGTAAATCAAATTTTGTTTTTACATAATTTAAGGCAGCATTTAATGCATTATTTGCGGTTTTAAATACTGCAATTTCACCTGTCTGATTTTTAACAAGTTCACCTAACACTAAAATTGACGGTTCTTTGAAATTAAAAAAACATATAAATTCATCGTCCTTTTCAATTAGGTTCTGAGTTTCATCATAATAACGAATGTTATCAATGACGAACCATACAGTCAATTTACCTTGATTAAACCTTTCAGTAACAATTTTTTCCATTTTATCTTCCATTTTTATTTTAGTTGGTTTAACAATTTGCTTACACGTGATTTTTCTATTTGCATTTCTTGTATAAATTCATCTTTTAAACGTTCAAAAAAATGATTCCATTCAGTAATTTCTGGATGTTCATTTTGATACCTGTTAAAAGTATCAATTTGCTCCTTCTCTGTTTTATCAAGCTCTTCAAGCCATTTTAAGAATACTTTTTTATCCATGTTTTTGATTTTTATTGTTTTAAATTATTTAGTGTGCAGAGCAAGAATTGGCTCTTTGACTTTTGCGAAGCATTGGATTGTGCGTTGGGCAAAAGGCAATGTGCCAATTGTGTGTCGGCATACCTTTCCTCTTTCTGCGGGTCGGCAAAAAAAAACTAAATCTTTTTTCTTTAATTGTATTTCTATCTTTCATTCTCAAACCATTATTTCTGTCACTTTCGTTGTCGCTGTCTTTTTCTTCGCCTTGTTGGTAACGATTTGGCTATGCGTAGTGCGGGATTTTATAGTACTTAACTTTCAGCCTACCTAAATGTAATTTAAATGTTCGTACTTTCAATTTACTACTAAAGCCCGCATTACGTATAGCTTTTGTTGTGCTTTCGTGCTTTTTCTTTTCTCTCGTCTTTCGGTTGGATAAGGCACACTCTTTTGCAATTTTTGGTCTGTGCGTTGGCTTGTGCGAATTGCAAATGTGTGTGTCCGCTGTGCGTTGGATTTGGTGTTTAGAACAATTAGAAAATATTCGCAGTTCAAATGCAACAATGTTGCAATAAGTTTCTATCTTTGCAGCATTCATAAATCAAAAAAAAAGTCAAAATGAAGAAAATCAATTTATTGCTCGTTTTAGGAGTTCTCTCTGTGTTGTTCATCACTTCCTGTAAAAAAGATGAACCAGAAGACCCTATTATTCCAAATGAAGAAGAGGTTATTACGACACTTAATTTCACATTAACTCCAGATGGAGGTGGAACTCCTGTCGTATTTACTTTTCAAGATTTAGATGGCGATGGAGGCAACTCGCCAACAATTACCGGAGGTACACTTGATACCAATGCTACATATACTGGGTCTTTGGAGTTGTTAAATGAATTGGAGAGCCCAGCAGGGGATATAACCGAAGAGGTACAAGAAGAAGCTGAAGAACACCAATTCTTTTTTCAAACATCTGCAAGTGGGATAAACATTGCGTATGATGATATGGATGTGAACAGCAATCCCATTGGTATATCAACAATTGTAACCACAAATGGAGCAAGCACAGGAACTATAACAGTTACTTTGAGACATAAACCAAACAAAGATGCTTCTGGTGTCTCAACAGGCGACATCACGAATGCTGGAGGTGAAACAGACATAGAAGTTATATTTAATGTGGAAGTTCAGTAAATATGTAATAGTCTGTTCTGTTATTTTAGTTTTACCTGTACTCACTTCCGCTCAAAATTGCAATTTGGCTATTTCTGGGTTTGTTAAAGATGTGAGTACGGGCATTCCTATTTCATATGCCAACATCTTTGTAAAGGAATTAAAATCGGGAGATATTACAGATAGTCTTGGCTATTTTAATATTAAAGCGATGTGCGCTGGAAAATATCATATTTCCATCAGTCACATTGGATGTGAAACACAGGAACTGTATTTGAATGTTTCGAGTGATACCACAATAAACGTGTTTTTAGACCATAATAGCCAGCTTTTGAACGAAGTGGCGATAGTAGGTCAAGGAGGAAAAGTTACAACCCAAGAAACTCAGTCGCTGAATTCAGAAAGTATTGCCCAAAATTCTGATAAGAATTTAGCAACAATGCTTGAAAATATTTCGGGCGTAAGTATCATTAAAAACGGCAGTGGAATTGCAAAACCAGTAGTTCACGGACTATACGGAAACAGACTTACTATTTTAAACAATGGAATTGCACAGAGCGGACAGCAATGGGGAGTAGACCATAGTCCTGAGATTGACCCTTTAGTTGCCAATAGAATTACTGTGATAAAAGGGGTCGGGGCATTGGAATATCAGGGGAGTTCTTTAGGAAGTGTTATACTGGTTGAGCCAAAAAAAATAGCCCGAGAACCACATCTGCATGGAGAAGGACGATACTTTTTTGAGTCTAACGGCTTGGGTAATGGTCTTAATCTTGAATTGCAACAATACCGTAAATTATTGGCTTGGCGAGTGGTTTGAACGCTAAAAAAAAGTGGTGATAACCGAACTTCAAAATACTTTCTACGAAATACGGGTAATCAAGAAGCCAACATAGCCTTGCAATTCGAGAAGTCATGGAATAAAAAGTGGTACAGCGATTTATACTTTAGCTCTTTTAATGCTGAGTTGGGCGTTTTACGAGGTTCGCATATTGGTAACCTTACTGATTTAGAAGAAGCTCTTGAGCGTGATGTTCCGTTTTTTACAGAAGATAACTTTTCCTATTCCATCAGTTCCCCTTACCAAAAGGTAAATCATCATTTGCTAAAGTTCCATACAAAATACAGCATAAGTGAGAAGCAGTGGTTTGATGTTACCTATGCTGGTCAATATAATTTGAGAAAAGAGTTTGATGTCCGAAGAAGCGGAAGGTCTGACATACCCGCTTTGAGTTTAAAGCAAGTTTCAAATTTTGTTGAAGTCAAATACCAAAACTACTTACCAAGAAATTGGGAATTTAAAAGTGGTGTTCAGATGAATAGGGTAGATAATGCCAATCTTCCAGAAACGGGCATATTGCCGCTAATTCCTGATTACATTTCGTATGAGTATGGGGTGTTTGGTTTAGTTTCCAAAAGTGTTGAGAAAACTACCATTGAGTTTGGAGGACGCTATGATTTTGAAAATAGAAATGTAGCTGCAATTTCTATAAGCGTTCCAAGAGAAATTATCAGATATGAAATTGAATATCATAATCTGAGTGCTATGGGTGGAGTTACACATGAGTTCGGTAAGGGTTGGAAAGCGACCTATAACATTGGTTATGCAGCAAGAAATCCAGAGGTGAATGAGCTTTACAGCAATGGGTTGCACCAAGGGGTTAGCGGAATTGAAGAAGGAGACCCAAATCTTGATAAGGAGATTTCAGTTAAAAATACCTTGTCTATAAAAGGCAATATGAAGAATAAGTTGTTTTTTGAAGGCTTATTTTATTATCAGAAAATTGACAATTACATTTTTCTTAATCCACAAGATGAAATTCGGTTAACTATTCGTGGAGCTTTTCCCGTATTCAAATACGAACAAACAGATGCCCGACTAATCGGATTTGATATAGCTGCAACTTATATGGCAACTGAGCGATTTAACATTACTGGCAAATACAGTTATCTAAATGGATATGACCTGACAAATAGCTTGCCTTTGGTCTATATGCCATCAAATAATCTTTATGCAGCGTTAAACTATCAGATTCCAAAATTTAAGAAATTCCAAAATTTGGAGGTTCAGATTAATAACAGGTTCGTCTTTGAACAAAAAAACCTGCTTCCTTCCCAAGATTTTGTAGCTCCACCCAATTCGTATTACTTGGTTGGTTTAAAGGTGTCAGCTGAAAAGCAATTAAATAAGCTCAGATTAAACATGTTTGTAAGAGCAGAAAACTTACTCAATGAAACATACCGTGACTATCTCAATCGTCAACGGTATTTTGCTGATGATTTGGGATTTAACTTGATAGTAGGTGTAAATATTTCATTTTAATAAATTACCTGATATGGAAAAAAATATTCATTTAGCGGAGCTTTTAAGAGAACGAAAATTAAAAGCTACATCTACTCGATTGGAGGTTCTGTCAGTAATTTCCGATTACAACAAAGCCATTCCATTTTCTGAAATTCAAAATGCACTTCGTAATTTTGACCGTGTTACACTGTATCGCACAATTCATGCACTAATGGAAAATGGGATTATACATAAAGCATTGATAGAAGAGAAAGAAACTTTTTTTGCGGTGTGTAGCAATAGTTGTTCATCAGATTGTCATAATCATAAACACATTCATTTTAAATGTTCAAGTTGTCAAGCGGTAACTTGTGTTCAAGCTGATAGACCTATTAGTTTTTCTATCCCAGGCCATTCAATAGAGAATTTTGAGATTGAAGCGACAGGTGTCTGCGCATCGTGCAATTATTGAATACTTGACTGTTTCCTTTTTTTGAGGGTGGCAAGAAATAGCTCTTTTGGTTTTTGAAGTATTGGCATTGCGTGTCGGCAAAACCAAATGTGTTATTTGTGCGGTTGGCTTTTTTTGCATGAAGCACAACAATTCGGTATACCACACAGTGTGGTATATTTCTATTTTGTCCTT
>Ga0208414_1001244_pt1 | contig 20314 bp, 17 predicted proteins | sample AntAceMetag02UKE_FD_184770 | JGI IMG/M metagenome (GOLD analysis project Ga0208414, IMG submission 184770) | Saline lake microbial communities from Ace Lake, Antarctica - Antarctic Ace Lake Metagenome 02UKE (SPAdes) (version 2) | ecosystem: Environmental > Aquatic > Non-marine Saline and... | reverse complement strand
AAAGAAGGACACCAAGACGTTGTGGTCGGTTCTTTATTTGGTAAGTATAAAACAGCGGTTACCTTTTACGAAGATAATAATGAAAGAGCGAAATATTATATCACCTAATTATAATGTCTAATGTAACTCCGGCAAACGCAACGAATGTAAAAGACGCCGTAATGAGCGCCGTAACGCCTATAAAAGATGCCCTTATGAAAGCCGCGAATTCTGTAAAAGAACCCGCGAAAGAATCCGTGAAAGCATTAAATTCTAAAGATACTTCCTTTTTGCAAGTCAATACCACTATAAGTAAATTTGTATTTATACTATTGATGCTGATTGTATTCGTATTATTGTTTCAATTTGGAATGTTTCTATTAGAACATACGTACGGGACAAAAAGAACGCCTTACGTGATGAAAGGTATGATCGATAGCGATAGTGTTCATGTTGTATCCAGCAATCCGAATGTATCTAAATCCATACCGATTCTTCGGTCGGTCAACGAACTCACAGGAATAGAATACACGTGGGCGTTATGGGTCTATATAGAAGACCCGTATCTAAACGCCGACCAAAGACACAAACGTATTTTTTCCAAAGGGACGTATACGATGAGCGATTCTATCAAAAACAAACTATACGATATTGCCTTTTTAAATAATTCACCCGGATTATATTACAACGCCGAAGACAATAAAATAGTATTGGTTATAAATACATATTCTGACAATGAAAATATTTACGAAACCATCGAGGTAGATAATATGCCCATAGAAAAATGGGTTAGCTGTGTCATTACTTTAAAAGATAGAAAAATAAATATATTTATCAATGGCAATATGTCCAAAGAATATATATTGAAATTTGTTCCAAAACAAAACTATTACGACACGATTCTTGGAGACAAAAAAGGATTTGGTGGCTTTATTTCAAACTTGCGTTATTACGACCACGCGATTAGTAGCGACGCCATACAAAGCATTATGCACGACGGACCCGATACCAAGAAAGAAGTCTCTTCTAAAGTATACGATGCGCCGCCGTGGTTATCTATGAATTGGTATTACAACTAATTCCTCCACCACGCGACTCCAGTCGAAGGGGGCGTGTTGACGTAGTAGAGTCATCTTTGGATACCACCTGGTAGTCTTTTCTTTGCCCCAACGCCAATCACAACCAGCCGTTAACAAGGTGTAACAAGGTACATCCAGAGTCCCACACATATGTGCCAACGAAGTATCGGTCGTTATGACCGCGTCTACAGATAGTATAATAGACATACTATGTCTAAAACATTCTTTTTTATCTACCTCTAAAATAACGACCTTGTGTTCGCGCAATAGTTCCCTTTCGTGCGAAGTGATATCTTTGGCGATCGTGATACATTGAACGTCGGTGCGTTTGAACAACGGCACCAGCAAGTCCAGTTTTATTTGTCGATTGTGTTCTTCGTGCTCGTTTTGAGGATTCCCTTTCCAATGGACAATTATATGTTTTTTATCTTTGGGTAGTTCGTCCATAGGATAATACGGCAAAGGCGGGAAATACTCTATATAAATATCTTTGTAATCCAATTGTAACAAGACGTATAGCCTTGAAATATTGATATGGTAATCAAATGGTGGTAATAGATGTTTATTACTGTAACGCCAGGTTTCAATAGAGTTGGAATCTTTATGGATCGACTCGTATATCCAATATAATTCATCGTATATTAAAAATAAAATGCGTTGGTCGGAAAATGTCTCGCCTAGTTTTTTCATAAAGCGCGCATACATAATATTATCACCCAAACCGCCGCTCATATACACCAAAAGAGTTTTGCCCTTGTCGCCTGGTTTAAACCCGCTCATGGTGTCCGGACGAATATTTAAATGGTCTACTTTGACCTGGTTCATATAAATCGTATATGTATACGATTCTTTATAACATTGTCGGTTTAACAAATACAGCCCGTAATTTAAAAACACATTTTCTTTCCACTCTTTTTCTACTTCAAAAAAACGAATATATTGGTCTAATTTATAAGCATATTCGTTTTTTACATTTAAATATTGGCATATCGTATTATGTCTAAAATATAAAGTGATAGAAAAAATACGATTCAAATGTGTGTTTTTATATTTACAAGCCAAATAGCGGCTAAGGCGCAAGGAATCCATCGTATTTTGTTTATTTCCAATACACAACGCGTTTAAACAGGCTTCGTCATGTTCGGTCGGCGGGTCGTGTGTGTATAGAATAGGCTCGTTAAGCGTATTGTAGACATCTTTACCTAACATGTATTTTATTTATATATCTTTTCTTCTATAATATACGAGTCATATAATTCATTTATGTGTCTTTTCAGTCTATATCTTTTGTCATTTTGGACATGTATATTTTCCGCGATGGAAATATACTCTTCGTCGTATTCTTTGGATTTGCTTTTTTGTCGTATTTTATCTTCACAATCCCATAAAGTTTGATTGATCGTATATAACTCCATATATAACTCATGGAAAGACGCGTCGTGTTTCTTATAAGGAGCGAGCAACTCGTATTCGTTTTGTATCGATTTGTTTTCTGGCGCGTGTAATTTCTTCAGCTCTAATATAGTTATTTTGTCTACAATTTCTCCATACGAACAATAGATCTTAAACATAATGTAGGTTATTTTCTTTTTTCTACTAGAATGAACGAAAGAATATAGACTAATTTGTCTCTTTTACAGAAGGTCGTTTAATATTTAGCGTATAACCAATTCTAATATCGAAAAAGAACCGATTTACACCTTTGAACATTAAAACGCCGATTTTATCTTTGTATTATATAAATGAAATCAAGTTTATATAAAAGACAAATTATTATGTTTATCGTAATGGTGATTATTGGTATGCTATTCAATCCTATGAACATATTAGCATATAGATTTACAGACTTATATATATCACAAACACTATTTTATGGTGGTTTATTAATGGCTTCAAATATGATATGGGCACACGAGATTATTCATTATTTATCAATGGGGCATTTTAATATGTTAGTTTTCTCTGTTGGAATTATTTTATCTATTGGTGTATCAATACTATTACGACAACAATTATTCGTTGATGATAAACAATGGTTAAAAAGAATGATTAGTCATCATTCTACCGCATTAACAACGTCGCATAAAATATATAATAAAACAAGTAATCCCAAATTAAAAAAATTAGCAAAAGAAATCATTGATACACAAGAAAATGAAATACAATTAATGAAATCTATGTTATAAATAATTGGTGTCTTTATGATTCCGTATATTAATATTTTGATGAATGAATGTATCCATACTAATAATAATTGTGAATAATAAAATATTTGGTAGAGTTCTTTCTTTTTTATTAACAAAGAATACATACAATATGTATATCACTAATAATAATAAAATATTATGCATCATACCTTCCCATTTTGACCATTCGTAAAAATTTTTTAATGTATTTTTCATCTATAACATATCTAATATAGAAAGGAGCATCGTGTTTATAATCTTCAATATCTAAAATATAATTAGCAGTTATGCAATATTGCCGATTGGATACTTTATTAGGTCGGCGTTTTAAATGTTCAAAGGTGTAAAATATATTCAGGTCCTTAATCCTTTCGTATTGTTCCATAGGTTGAAAACGAGGTGTATTTAACATAGACATGAAACGAATTTTAATGATAGGTCTATATAGGTTGAATATATTCTATTCGTCTTTGGCGGCTTTCTTGGATTACATATTTTTTCTTTGAAATATTTGGGCATAAAGACTATTTTATAGTTTTTTGGTCGGGGTTATAGGGCTAGCCATTCTAGAATATCCATATGCGATGACCTATGTTTCTAATCCTATGCTAGTCCATTTGTTCATCAATACAATCAGTATATTGGTTACCTTTGTGCTTAGTTTGCTGTTCTTACAACTGAAATCGTTTCATATAGTTTATTTTTTGTTAGGTATAGTATTTCTGCGGGTTTAGGTTGTATACAATATTCTTATATATTTAAAGATTAAAAATAATCACTATATAATGAATACATTATTTATTTTTAGAAGAGACTTTCGTGTTCAAGATAATATAGGCTTAGCCTACGCGATGCGGCACTTCACCAATATAATCCCTATATTTATATTTACCCCCGAACAAATTGACAACAATACATATTTTTCAAACCCTAGCGTACAATTTTTATGTGAATGTTTGGAAGAACTAAAAGAAAAAATAGGTCTCCATATTTTTTATGGAGATTATATGAGCGTCATACAATCGATCCATACACAACATACGTTGTCTCATGTAATATTCAATAAAGATTACACCCCCTATTCTAGAAAAAGAGATCACACCATCGAACAATGGTGTCAATCCGAACAAATCGAGTGTATCATGACCGAAGATTATTTATTACAACCCATGGGAACGTTCAACAAAAAGGACGGGACGCCTTATGTGGTGTATACGCCATTTAAAGCCAATCTTGTAAATCATACTATACCAGCGCCTATAAAAAGCGTCGTCAAATCTATTAAAAAAATACACTTTAAATCCAATCCTTATTATAAAGAAGCACTTGATTATTATATACCCAACGTGCATAACTTGGTAAAGGGAGGTCGTAAACACGGATTAAAACAATTGAAAAAATCGCACACCATATACGAAAGAAATAAGCTAAGCACCGAGACCACGCATCTATCTTCGTACATTAAATATGGTTGTGTAAGCATACGCGAAGTCTATCATAGTTTTAAACACGCGGACTTGAAGGCGCAACTGATATGGCGCGAATTTTTTTATTATATAAATTATTATAACCCACACCTGATTGAAAAATCAAAATCGTTTCAACCCAAATACGACGCTATCCAATGGGTGAAACATAAACCGCATTTGGAAGCTTGGAAAAAGGGTCTTACGGGGTTTCCGGTCGTAGACGCCTGTATGCGTCAATTAAATCATAGCGGGTATATGCATAATCGCGGGCGTCTTATTGTCGCCAATTTTTTAAATCGTATATTGGGAATGGATTGGCGCGTCGGTGAATTATATTTTGCGCAAAGGCTGATTGATTATGATCCTTGTGTAAATAACGCCAACTGGCAATGGGTCTCATCTGTCGGCGTGGATACAAAACCATCGAATCAGCGAATATTTAATCCTTGGTTACAGAGCAAGCGATTCGATGCCCAAGCCGAGTATATTAAAACGTGGATACCAGAATTGTCTGAGGTTGATCCAAAAGATATTCATCAATGGGACCAAGGATGTAAACACTATAGTGTAAAATATCCGTGCCCAATTGTAGATTATGCGTTGTGTCGCGAAAGAAGTTTAAAGATGTATAAATTATAATTTAAATGTAAATAATAACCTTTATATAATGTCAGGATTAGTCAATCTTGGGAATACGTGTTATATAAATTCTGTATTACAAATACTTCACGCCTTGGATGAATTAAACGACTACATACACACGGGTCAACCGAAAAACCTAGACGACGCCATCTTCCCAATGGAGTGGAATGATTTGAGACAAATTATGGATAAAAAGGTGACCATTTCACCGAAACTCTTTATTCATAAAAATAAGATATTATTTGAAAAGAAACATAGAACAGAATTTCTACACCACGCCCAGGGCGACGCAAGTGAATATTTTATGTTTGCTCTAGAGTGTATTCACAATAGTTATAATTTAAACGACGTTAACCCAGCAAAGGCAGTAAAAGACTACGAGAAAAAAGAATATTCTATTGTTACACGTTTATTTTTATCTATGTTAGAAGTAAGCTACGCCGACAAAGTAAAGGTCGTGTCCACCAACCACGAAGCTCAGTGGGCAATGGATTTGCCTTTGCCAGACCAATCCGCGTTGTCTTTATACGATTGTTTAGACGCGTATTTTAAAGAAGAATATTTGAACGGAGACAATCGGTGGTACGATGAAAAAGAAGACGTAAAAAAGGAAGTGACCAGGCGGTCGGTGCTGGTACATTGCCCGGTTATTTTAGTCCTGAATTTAAAACGTTGGCTAGGGTTTACCAAGAAAAATAATAGTCTTGTTTCATTGCGACCCTATTTGGATATGTCCAACTATGCGTCGGAAAAAGTTGGATATGAGTTGTTCGGCATTATAAATCACATCGGAACTCTTCGAGGGGGTCATTATTATGTATGTATTAAAAAAAAGCAGTCGTGGTATAATATCAACGACGAACACATTACGCCCATAGCGTTCGACCGCGTCGTTTGTCCAAACAATTATTGTCTTTTTTATAGAAAATTAAAATAACTCCATCTATACATATGGAAATAGACGTAAATACTACAAGTTATTTACCGCAGTTTTATACGGATTTATTTAGTTCCTTATTAGACCGTAGCAAGATATCGTATATATTAATATTCGGACTGGTTCTATTTTTATTTGTGGGGGTCTTTGTCTTCTTCGGAAATGCTACGGGCGGAAATACCCCGATTATGTTGTTCATAGAAGTTATATTATGGGTAGTGTTTCTATATGTAGTCGTGATGAACATTCAGCATATGGATTATAATTTTACAACCGAATTAAAAAACTTATTTAGTTCAGATACGACTACCTTAGACGTTAACGTATCTAAAAAAGACGCCTCTGACAACGACGCCGACGACGCCGACGCCTCTGGGTGCGACACAAGCGACGGCGAAGTATTCCATATTCCTAACAATAAATACTCCTATATTGAGTCTCGCGAAGTATGTAATAAATATAGCGCGCGACTGGCGACGTATACAGAAGTAGAAGACTCGTATAAGAAAGGCGCAAATTGGTGTAGTTATGGTTGGTCCGAAGACCAATTGGCATTGTTTCCCACCCAAAAAGAGATCTATAATGGTTTAAAACTTATACCGGGACACGAACACGATTGTGGACGGCAGGGTGTCAACGGTGGATATATTGATAATATACATGTAAAATTTGGCGTCAATTGTTTCGGTAAAAAGCCAGAAAAAACAGACGAAGACGAAGCGTATATGAAGCGATTATCCTTGTCGTATTCTCCCGCCATCGACCAAGACGAACTGGACCGGATCTCTTCTGAAAAAAACGCGTTGCTTATCTCTCCCTTTAACAAAGACAAGTGGACGATTCAATAATTTTTTTTTGTTTTAGTTCGCTTTTTGGGCTGCGTCTTTAAAGACATCTTCTTAGGACGCTTGTGGTCATAGACTTTATCTAAGAGCTGCTTTTCAAATTCAAAACTAAATCCTTTTTTAATACATAAAAAGTGCGTTGGTTTTAAGTGGGTCATATTTAGTCCAATTGGAAAACAAACTTTATTCATTATTATAGTCTAATATTTTTATTTCTTGATGTATATGCACCGCGCGACTGTCTTTTAAATGTTTCATAATGTGCGTTAAAGATTCGCGGTCTATCCACTCCCCCAAGCGTTGTTCAATATATTTAAAACTAAAAGGCTGATAGGTTTTTGTCTCGGTGTATTTTATTTTTTTATGGTTTAAGATAAATACTTTATGTTGTAAATGTTCGTTTAAAATACATTGCTTGACGTATTCTTCCGTTTCGCGTTTCGATTTTTTTAGGTCGTTTATTTTTTCGTTCAGTGCCTTTATTTCAGTATCGTAGAGGATTAATTGGGTTAGGTGCTCTTTCATAATCTATCGCGTCATAATATTTTTATTTATTTAACCCATAATATAAATGAATGTATTAGAACATTATGAAGAAAATCTCGTTGGTTTAGGAGAACCCGAGACAAGCGACAATGAAAATTATTATTGTTCGTTGACTTATAACGATTCGCCTTTTATCATACAAACCAACCGCGTATGTTATTCTTTCAAAGAATTATCGGACACGATTTGCGTTTCTTTAGTGAGTCAAGAGTATGCCTTATGGATGGAGACCCTCTATTTGTATTGTATCGAATTAGTGTATGCTAAAAGTTCAGACTGGTTTGAAGAAGAACTATCCCACGACGACATAGAAAGTTCCTTTTTATCCCCTCTTAAAAGCAACATTCAAAACAGCTGTTATGATATTCAGTGCTCGATTGAAAAAAACAACGTCATTATGGTAGACAAAGAAGGGCGTATTGTAAATAAAAACAATTTAAAAAATTATAAAATTGTACCTACCATACATATCAAAGGAATACAATTCAATAGTAAACACTTTGGGCTAGATTTATCATTAAAATCGGTGATTGTTTTAGAAGAAAACACACGCACGAACGAAGCGCCTGCGCCTGCGCCTGCGCCTGTGCCTGCGCCTGTGCCTGTGCCTGTGCCTGCGCCTGTGCCTGTGCCTGTGCCTGCGCCTGTGCATGCGCCTGTGCCTGTGCCTGTGCCTGCGCCTGTGCATGCGCCTGTGCCTGTGCATACGCCTGTGCCTGTGCATACGCCTGTGCCTGCGCCGGTGTACGACGAACCTTACGACGAACCTTACGACGAATATTACGACGAACCTTTGACCGAGGTCGACGTCGAGTTACAAGACGAATTATACGAAATGGATTTAAAAGGATTTAAACCAGACGGCGATCAATTTATAAAAAATCATAATTTTGCGAACATTTATGAATTTATGGATAAAAAAATTAAAGAAGATGTATTAGAGCATTTAAAGATTATGTTATTAAAAAAAAAAATAAAACTCCATATAGATTTGAATGAACTATTTGAAGAAGATATAGACAGTGAGGAAGATTAATTCTATCGGAATTATATGAACTGCTTGATTCTTTTTTTAACACTAGTTATTTTTTTTAAATGGTTTCAAAGAGAGGGGCTTTATGATTTGAATAAATTCAAATTTAATCAGACTATGCCCGATGTCTCGCAATTAAATGACACGGGTATTTCCACAGACTTTTTAATAAATACCTACGATAAACGCGATGTACATATTATGGATGCCCAAATCGACGATTTAAGTAATAGTTTGGCGTATATTATTTAATTCATAAAATAATTTATATTATACTTATATAATGAATTTTGGTAAAATGAATAAAGATAAAAAGGCGCTTACATTCAATGTTTTATTTGTATTGGCGATTTTAATCTTAGGCGTCGTATTTATGAAATACAACCGCGATAAAGTATCGGTCAAAGATTCTTTAACCATGTTGAATCCTTCTTCGTTGAACGGAGAACCAGAAGAAGAAAAATATTCTAAGGTGGAAGGTTTAGGCACAAAAGTAAGCACGGCGAAAACTTGCAACGAAGCGACCAACCCGTCCGATTTACTACCAAAACATACCAACAACGAATGGAGTTCGATGAATCCGGTAACCGCCGATTTGAAAAATATTAATTTATTGAGTGCGGGTGCAAACTATGGAATCAATACGGTGGGCAGTTCTTTAAGAAACCCAAATTTACAATTGCGTTCTGAGCCCATCATCCCTAAAACCAACACAGGACCGTGGAACAATACCACGATCGAGGCAGATACGTATCGCCGGGCTTTAGAAATCGACGGATGCGATTAAAATAAATCAATATACTATATGAAAGACGACTTATTAGGATATGTCATTGTATTGTTTGTCTTATGTATAGGATACAAAATGTATTTAGACTCTGATTTTTTTCATTTGACCTGCGTGTTGTCTAAAGTCGACGGCGAAACGTATTGCGTTCGGGAACGAAAAAATATACACAAGGCAAGCGACTTATTAGCCAAAACGGCGAATAAAATGAATACCTTGGTGGAGTATTTAAAAAACAAATATAAGAACAATGAAATGGTCGACCGCTTGGTGGAGCGGTTCAATCCTAAAAAGATTGTTGAAATATTACCCAATAGCGAATATACGGCGTATAGCGAAAACAAAGGTCGCAAGATTGCCTTTTGTTTGAACATAGAAAAGAAGAACGACGACCACTTGATTGACGAAAATACGCTTATGTTTGTAGCTTTACACGAAATGAGCCATATTGCCACGACGTCTATAGGTCACAAAGACGATTTTTGGAATAACTTTAAATTTCTCATTCACGAAGCGTCTGAATGTGGTGTATACACCTTAGAAGATTATTCGAAACAACCGAAAGAATATTGCAGTATGTCTATCAAAGACAACCCTTATTATGATTTATAATATTTTTACAATAAATATTATAATATTTATATGAGTGAATATACCCTACTTTTATTAAACTATAAAGACTCTATAGTAGAAGAAACACCCATAGATGTACATTTATATCGCGACGACAATATAGAAGAATTAAAGTATAAAGTGTCTCTAGAATTAGACCTAAAAGACACTCGCCAATATTATTTTTTTTATAAAAAAAAAACAACCTTGAAACCTTACGCCGAGCTAAAAAAATATTTCAATCGTAATTATGTCATTACGAAAGAAGCCTTAGGTATATTTTTAAGCAACTACGAACTAGTCCTAGAGATTCCGTCACAAGACACCTATACGATGGACGATTTGGTTAAAATAAATTTTCCGATGCTACAAACCGAATTAGAACCTTTAGGTATACAGATAAGAGAAAAAATCTATTCCGTAAATCCGTTTTTACACGATTCCCTATATGATAGCTTATCTGAAGCCTTGCCCACCCGGTTACTCTTAGATTACCCCAATATGAATACGATTTATCTTGTGAAAATAGGCGACCTGAGTAAATACATAAGTCAACACATTAAAACGTTCAGTAAAGTATATTTCCCCGACCTATACAAATCAAAGGATTTTGAATTGGAGGCTGTCGTGAATCCAGATTATAGTCTGAAGGTGGGGTCTATCACGAAACACAAAGCCTTTTTTAACGATAGTATAGAGTTCAAAGAAAATATTAAATCGCTGTCGTGCCTTATGTATCCGAAAGAAGACGTGTATATCCCGGTTGATTTGCTTTTTAAGGTAATGCATAGTACGGCAGACTATCCGATGGTCCAATTGAAATTAGAACGCGAACAAGAACAAATGTTGAGATTGTTTACAAACGATTATTCCACCAATCACATGGCAATACCCTTTTTACCAAAAACATCCGTTGTTACGCTGTCCAAACACGTTCGGAAACAAACACTTCAAATCGTTATAAACGGACCCAATCAAATGACCTTTGAAATCAACCACGACGGGCAAATCCTCCTTCACATTGGACGTAATACTATACAACAAGACTTGGAACAATGGATTCAAGAGAAAACCTCCGCCTTAATCGATATCATCATTCAACAATTTGACCCCGGTCAAAATATTTTTAGGAAGTTTAACGGGTTTTCCAGCAAACATATTGAATTGATTAAAATGAATTACGATTATGAGTTGCGCCTTACGCGCAAAATAGATCCTACGAATATCAAAAATTATTTTAACTATATTTTCAATTACAACGGAGACAGCCACGAACTCTTTCTGAAATATATACGGGTAGCCAATTATATGGAATCGGATAATATCCGAAGTAGGATTTTATATTTAATACGCGAAAATTATGACACCGATACCATATTAAAAAATGTAAGAACGCAATTCCCAAACGTAGACGTCGAAAAGAAAATGAAAGAAGTATACGAATTGACGGATATGAAAGAAGGCGTCCGCCGAAAAAAACGGGCTATGATTAGTCCGGGCATTGATATCGTGATAAAATATAAAAAAATGGATGGCGACCTTTATGTCTATCATGTGGAAATTATGGATATAACCAACTATAGTTATATAGACGTCATCAAGGTCTATTTGTCTAATTTATTCCGTATTTTAATCGGCGAATCACCCACGGGATTAGTCGAAACTGAAAAAATAAATCCCCCTATGGAGTACATAAAAAGTGAAGTGGTATATTCTGAGGAAGAGTCAGAAAATTCAGACGATGTCTCCGACGTGTCTGACGTTCCAGACGATGTGTCCGACGTGTCCGATGTACCCGACGCTCCAGATGACGTGTCCGATGTGCCCGACGAAGAAGTAATAGAAATAGAAGTGGAAGAGCCTCCCAAGCCATTGGAAGATATAAACGAAGATTCTAATACAAATTCATTTAATGTTTTAGCGCAATATAAAAGAGGAGGCGCCCCACAAGACGTGGTGACTCGTTTCAAAAATAGATATCCATTTCTATCCGCTTTGAAAAAAAGCGACAACAAGATGTTTGGTGACGATTATTCCCGCAAGTGTCCAGCCCAAGAACGACGACAACCGATCGTCTTGACGAACGAAGAAAAGAAGAAAATAGAATCGGTGTTTATGAAAGAAAAACAAAGCAAAGAGGCGGTGATACATAAATTGAAACGCAACGAGAAGTGGACGGACGCCGACAAGAAAATACTAAAGGACAATCTATATGAAAAAGACTATATTAAAATCAAAGACAAAATCACATTAGATTCAAGCGACAAACAAATGATTTACGACCAATTGTCTCACGAAGAAAAAATCCCGTCGCATAGTATTACTGAAATAAACAATAAACATTATATGTGTTCTTTGTATTGGGACTTTAAGAAAGATGTCCCTATGAGCCAGACCAAAGCCAATAAATTAGCCAAGCACATATTCAGCGAGACCAAATACAATCTTAAAAATCCTATACCAGACGACAAATATATCTTTAAAATATTTAGGGACCAATTCCCCAACAAGGACACCGTCGGTTTATTAAAAGGGAATCGCCCCTGTTGTTTTTTGAAACCCAAAACAGAGACGGTCGTTTCGTCTTGGATTTTGGATCATTCTAAAATCATATTGGACGAAAATCGTCTGGGGCACTTGACGGAGAATTTGTCTACTTTTTTCAAGTACGATTCTAGAAAAAAAATAAACGATAAACACGAACTCATCGAAGATTGTCTCTTGCGGAAAGGCATGGGCGCGGAAAATACTTTTTTAAAGTCTATCGCTAAAATATTCGGGTATAGCGATACAAATTATTTGATAGAATCCATCGTCGAAAAAGTTAATTTGGACACCCTATTGACGTTTCACAACGGCAAACTTCCGTCGTTGTTTTATAACGCACAAGGCATCATGCGCACACCAAACGTGTATACACCCTTAGACGACGCGTATGTTGTGGCGAATTACAGCTCTTATGCGCTGTATAAAAAAATGATACACAATAAAAAAGGATTGTATCGGATCATCAACGGACTGGAAAACTTCCATATTCAATTATATAAATATATGGATTATGTATACGTATGGGATATTATTGCGTCGGGTGTACTGCGATTGGACGAGCCAGACGTGCCCATCAATATGATTCTATTGAACGATGTAAATGACGATACGACCCATAAGATAGAATTGATTTGTCCGAGGTCGGATTATTCCAACTATATGTTTGATACAGATAAATACAGTAGTTTTATTTTATATCTTGTAAAAGACAACTATCAACCGATCGTTCTGAAAAAGAAAAAAGAAAAAAAGAAAGAAATCGATGAACTCTATATATTTAAAGAAAATACTATGGTGCAACAATTGACCAAATTTTTAAAACAAATCAATTACGACAAATGTGGACCGCGACGAAAAACCGACGATTATAAAATGAATATTACCTTTGGTGAGATTATGACACTATTGCCCGAAGATTATAAAGTAAAACGCCAATTGGTGAACTACAACGGGCAAGTCATTGCGGGTCTCATAGAATATAAAGACGAACTCTTTTATTTACCGTGTAGACCGACCAGTATTCTGCCCGAGATTCCGTATTACGTTATGGGACAACCCGACGAACATATATTTAACGACTACGCGTCTACGTTTACCTTTTTGAAAGAATTAAAAAGAAAGGTGCCCGACATTTTATGCGACCTGGTCCTCAAAGTAAAACACGAAGGAAAAATAATAGGATTTTTAACCGAGACCAATCAGTTTATTGGATTGTCTCTCGAAGAAGAAGATATGCACGACGATGGTTTGGAGGTATTAGAAGACCGCTCTTATTTAGAATACGATAAAGTCGTTTCGGAAGAAAAAACCGAGCCTTGGAATGGATTATTCCGATTAAAATTAGAAGAGCGATTTTATGCTTTGTTTTTTCAGAAATTGAAGATACTTTTATCCGACCTTAAATTATTTGTTAAAAAGCGATCCATAATGGATATTATAACCCAAGACAGCCTGAGTTTAAATGAAAAAATAGACAAAATACACGCCCAATTAGAAGAATATATACATATGTATTTTGAATTTACCGACATAGACGCACCTCTTGTAGAGGATTTAATCGCACAACTACAAAAGGAATTGCCGTATAAAGACGGAACGCGAGATATTATAGATGATCTGAATAAACAAACCTACACAGAAAACGATTGCTTCCTTGAGACACCGGACAAAAAATGTATTCTTCCGTTGTATAATTTATATACCAAAGAACCCAACCATACAAAATATATAAAAGTATTCGCAGAAAATATAATCCGAAATTATAAAATATATAAGTCCTTTTTTTATGAATCCTATATTGTAAATCCGGTGAAATCGTATAGGCTAAATAAAAATGAAATATTATTGTTTCAAAGTAATTTAGAGCAATATTACGAACAATTAGAAGATATAAATAAATATAAAAAATATTATGATATTTCACCCACCAAGTTTGAGGCATTTTTAGACTATGCTCAAAAAACTCGTGATCGTTATCGCGAGGCATTGAACCGAGATGAGAGACGCGCCGACGGACCCGACACACGCGCCGACACACGAACGGACACACGAACGGACACACAAACGGACACACGCGCTAATATAATACCTGAATCACGACCCGAGATACGCGCCGACACACGAATGGACACACGCGCTAATATAATACCTGAATCACGACCCGAGATACGCGCCGACACACGAATGGACACACGCGCTAATATAATACCTGAATCACGACCGGACACACGTGCCGACACACGACCCGAGACGCGAGAATCACCGGCTAAGATAAGCCCTGAGACGCGCATTGAACAAAACGAGGCACCGATTGACGTGGCGCGTTTGGACGATCGGCTCGAGTCCTCGTGTAAAGTGTTTACAGAAGACCTTCACCGCGCGGACACCGAAAGTGAATATAAAGAATTGATAAAAGACGATTGTGTGGAAAAAAACTATTTTGGAAATAAAACGAAATGGAAAATATATTTTCCAAAATATACAACGTATTTGCGATTTCATACAAGCACAAACGATTGTAATTATCTTTTATTAAACTATATTGATAAATGTCAAATGCTTGAAACAACCCAAAAACAAATGATTAAGGCGCGGTTGTTAAAAATCTATGAAAAAATAAATTTCGACAAACTATTGCCCTATTTAAAAGCAGACGGTAAAACGATCACCGACAAAGCATTTATTCAAGACGAAACGTACGCGTTGACCCTAACCGATATGATTCTATATTGTTATTTTTATCAATTACCTGTGGTATTTTGTCGTTTAGAGCGTGTCTCAAGAACAAAAAAATTTGATGTGGTTTTGTACGATTACGGGTTTACCCAATCGCCGTTTCGTTATTATATACGCATTATGAATAATAAACAATTTGATTTATTGTATTATTACAAGAGCGGTATAAAAATAAGCGGGGATATATTTGGTGATACGAAACCTGTGTTTAAATATCTAAAACAACCCATAGAAGACTCTATCGGGCAATTATATGTCTAATTCGTAGGCGTTGTCTTTGTAAGTTTCCAGTTCGCCTTGTTTTAAATTGTGCGTCATTTTTAGGTTCTCTATCGTGCAAACGCCTGTGCTTAAATATAATTTCATTTCTTCTGACTTTTTTTCTTTTTCACTTACATGTTCGAAGTTAGATACTTCGTTCATATTCAAGTATACGGAAAAGGCACTTGTTCCATAGAACCCGTCTTGTCCGCACATTACGTTGGCAGAAACACCGCGCATTTCGTCTAGTTCGCCGTGTCTGGCGGCGCGTAGGAACATTTCGGTCGTTTCTTCGAACGATGCTTTCGCGATAGGTCCGATGTCGTCGTTGTTAATACCGTGTCTAAAAATGGACACCATATTATAATTGGTGGTCATTCTATCGCACAATAGATAAATATGATGGTGGTTGATGTAGCTACCGCCGAACTCCATTACTTCTCGTATTTCATTGAATAAACATTTCCGGGCAGCTTCAATACCCAATACATCGCGCATCTCGACGATGTTGTTTGAAAAGGTTCGTTTATAATCCAGAAAATCAAGGGTTAGTATTTCGGCTAAATTAGAACCAATCGTATCTAATACATATATTTTATGTTTGGTGTACGCCTCGCCATCGTAATTGATATAGTTGTTTATTTCACGAATGTTTACCTTTTTGATATTATGAATGCCCCGCAAGACAATGTTATTTAATATTTTCTCTTGGAAACTCTTAATCAAATAAATATTGTCGGTTTCGTCTTTATACACCTGATTTAAGGTTTTCATTATTTTAATTTTGAAAATGATTTCTTTTTCATTCATATCGCTATAATAACACGAAATGGTATTATTATATATTTTATTCAGCGTAAAATTAATTTCTTGGATGGTTAAGTTATAATCAAACATCGCTTGTTTGTCTAAATAAAACCGTATGACCCAACTATTGAATTTTTCTACTTCCATTTCGGAGACACCCATCAACAATTCGCTTACTTCGTTGTAATACTTCATAAACGGCTCGTCTGTGTCGGCGTCATTCAAGGGCTTGTAATAGATTTCGCATTTATTTACAATGTCTTTGAATTTAATGTGTTCAATACGGGTGAGCGTTTCATAGGTTTTTTCTTTGTTGGTTTCAAATTCCTTTTTCATAAACACCGTCAACGAAGGGTTTTTAATGTTGTTCGTCAAAGACAATAACTCTTCCATTCGGGGAACACCGCGCGTGACGTTGGACTTACTCGCTACCCCTGCGTAGTGGAACGTATTCAAGGTCATTTGGGTGGTGGGTTCGCCGATGGACTGGGCTGAAATCATACCAACCATTTCGCCTGGGTTCACAATGGATTTCTTATATTTATACATAATTTGTTCTAACAAGAACAAGAGTGCGCCTTTGTTATATTTGTGTTTTGTAATCAATCCATACGGATTTAAGTAATATTTAAACGCAAGATTAAATAACCGACACGGTTTATACACCTGGTTCAGTGTCTCCAAATACGAATCTAGAATGTTGTACATCTCCATAGGAGATAGGTCGCTTATAGTGTTTTTGTCTAATTCAAATTGATGCTTTACATTATGAATAAACTGCATAAACGGGACCGACAAATAAATAGTATTGTCGCTGTTGTATTCCAATACGGATTTAATATAATGGTCGCGTTCGTCCGCCATGAATTGTATCTCGGATTTAATGCGATCCATTAATATTTTTTTTTGGTCTTTGAATAATTTGTAAGACTCTTTGGTATAAAAGACTTTATCTTCTTTGAATTTGTAATCGTATAAATGAATAATCTCTTCAATACTTTTGCCCAATAGATCGAACTGAATATTTTCAATATGAACCGTGTCCATATTGGTAGACCCATAGGCGAACTGGATAATTTTATGTTTATTGTTACGAACCGTCCTGTCGTAACATACTTGTATATCTTCTAAACCTTTAATCAGTCTCCTTTGAATATAACCGGTGGTACTCGTTTTCACCGCCGTATCGATCAGACCGACGCGCCCACCCATCGCGTGGAAAAACAATTCTTCCGGACTTAGACCTTCGATGAAAGAACTTTCTACAAATCCGCGCGCCACCGGGTTGTCGTCGAACTGCTTGTAATGGGGTAGCGTGCGATTGGAAAAACTATAGGGGATACGTTTATTTTCTACGTTTTGTTGCCCTAAACAAGCGATCATTTGAGACATGTTTAATTCGTTGCCTTTTGAACCGCATGTAATGATGGTGACAAACCGATTCTCTGGGTCTAAATGTTTCATACTAATGTCTCCTGCTTCTTTTGAGGCTTCGTTTAAAATATTATTGATTTCGCTTTCAAAATAATCCTTGTTGCTAATGCCTGTTTTATTTTCAAATATACCTTGTTGAACGTCGTCGATTAAATTCGCCACTTTATTTTTCTTTTCTACAATGATTCGTTTGACATTTTCTACCGTAGCCGAAGTCGCGACCAAATCACTCATACCCACGCTAAACCCAGTGGTTTTCATATATTCCGTCACGATCGCTTGTATGTCGTCGATAAACTTCTGGCAATGGATGGGAGAGTAATCGTTGTATAGACGCTGGATTAGACCTTTTCCTGATTTGCCGTATACACCTTTGTCGAGTTGTCCTTTTAACATTTTACCATTTTCAATCCATATGTGGTTCGTATCTTCGGTTGACTCGTCGTCTTTTTTATAATTCAAAGAGATAGCCGGCAAAATCGTGCTAATGAGTTCGTGTGGTGTAAAACTCTGCTTTTTATCATCCAAAAATATATTTACATTGGGTTTGGATGTTTTCGATATCAGATTCATCGCTTCTTTTCGGGTGAATTGAATGTCTTTACGCGTAAATAAATAACTTCCTAATAAAGAATCTTGGAAAATACCAATGATACTATTGTTGTTGGCTGGGCTGATAATTTGATACGGAATCGCCGCCAAGTGCTTTAATTCCATTTCGGCTTCATCGTTTTGAGGCATATGCATATTCATTTCATCGCCATCAAAATCGGCGTTGTAGGGCTTTGTATCGGCAACATTCATTCGGAACGTATCCCCTTTGAATAACACTTTCACGACGTGCGCCATCATAGACATCCGGTGAAGGGTGGGTTGACGATTGAATAACACATAATCGCCGTCCATCATGTGTCTATGGACAATATCCCCTTCAAATAACATAACATTTTCGCGGTCTACGTACCGCAAAGATATATTTTCATTGTTTTTCTTTTGTAATATTTTCGCGCCTGGATACACGTCCGGACCATTTTTAATTAAATACAATAAGTAATTTTTATTTTCGTTGGTGACATACACGGGCTTCGTTATGTTCATAGCAATTTTAATCGGGACGCCCAATTCTACGATAGATAGTTCGGGGTCTGGCGTAATGACGGAACGCGCGCTGAAATCCACGCGCTTGCCCATAAGATTGCCACGTACGCGCCCCGTTTTACCCTTATGTCGTTCGGTAATGGATTTTAGCGCGCGTCCAGAACGTTGGGTCACCGGCGACGTGCCTGGAATATTGTTGTCGACAAGGGTCGCGATATAATATTGTAACAAACACGTCCAGTCTTCGATGATTTTATTGTTGCTATCTGGATCCGCCATCTTTTCTTTTAAACTATTATTGAATTTAATGATATTGATAATAATGTGTGTGATGTCGTCTTCGCTCCGCTGTTGGGAGTCTTGTTTCACCGAAGGTCTTACACTTGGCGGTGGAACGGCGAACGTCTGACATATCATCCACTCTGGTCTAGACCATTTGGAAGAAAACCCCATAAAATCAACGTCTTCGTTCGTTATTTTTTTGAATATTTTAATCACCATTTCGGGCGTGTATTTAATCGTCATAGTTTCTTTATTTTCGTTCGTCCATTCTGCCATCAAGGTGGAATAGCCTTCTTTTTTGATTTTTGGCTGAAGACACCCGCAACCATTTTTTGTAAATTCACCACAACGTCTCGGTTTAAGATTGTTCACGATTTGGAAAAACGCGTCCCATCGGTCGTTGTATTTATAATTCAAAATTTGTTTATACTCTTCTTTTGCGATGAGGAGTTTCGAACATTTAAAACATATACATTTTAGAATTTTAGCCACCGTCGAAAAATATTGAATATAAAAGACCGGTTTGGCTAAAATAATATGCCCAAAATACCCGGGGCAATGGATATAGTTTTCTCCGTCGGTCGGGCATATCATACCTGGATCTAACACCCCCATACGCGGGTCAAACAATCCACCGATTTTTGGCTTAATCCCATTGTAAGTGTCTTTGCTGGTGATTTCCGCGACTGAATTTCGCACGATTTCTTCCGGGCTTAAAATGCTAAACTGAATGCCGATGATCTTCGAAGAAAGTTTATCCATCCTTTATTTAAATACATATATTTATATTAAATCAATTTTTATATAAATATATACAAACATAACCTGTATGACGGATAACGAAGATTCAGAAAGCGAATACATTGAAGCCAGCGAAGCCAGCGAAGAAGCCAGCGAAGAAGTCAGCGAAGAAGTCAGCGAAGAAGTCAGCGAAGAAGCAAGCGACGAAGAAATTATTCACGATTCCGCTATAGAAGACCTATCTGGTATCGAACCGATTATACACGAGAAAAAAAATGAAAATTTAAGCAAAT
>Ga0208414_1001242_pt1 | contig 20347 bp, 16 predicted proteins | sample AntAceMetag02UKE_FD_184770 | JGI IMG/M metagenome (GOLD analysis project Ga0208414, IMG submission 184770) | Saline lake microbial communities from Ace Lake, Antarctica - Antarctic Ace Lake Metagenome 02UKE (SPAdes) (version 2) | ecosystem: Environmental > Aquatic > Non-marine Saline and... | reverse complement strand
ATCCGAGGTGTTATCTTTAGCAATCAGGAGGAGAAGAAATGAAATCAGGACGCAGACCCGGCAACACGTTTATACCCAAGCAGTTCACTGACTACTACGAATCACCCAAGAAAAGCTCACGTCTAATCACCAATATGTTGGCTAATGTTGTTGAAGCCACAAACGAAGAACTTGCAGAACAAACGGGATTGGCGCGTAGCACGGTGAAAAACTTAACACGAGAGATGCGACACTACAAGTTCATCTATGTCAGTGGCTGGCGTGATACCGTTGGCAAAGGACGTGCTCCTGTATACAGTATTGGAAATACGGCTGACGCGCCTCGAAACAATAAGAAGTCAAAGTCGGTAGCAATTTACGCCAAAGTTAAGAGCCACGCGGTTAAGCAACAGACCGCTGAACAGTTGTTAGCAGAAAGATGTATACAGATAGCGGCACTACTCATACCTACACGTACTGAAGAACAACGCCGTGAAGTGAACCGACAGTACTTGAACCACATCAGTGGAGGTGCATATGGATAACGATTATTTGGCGGTTTTAGTAGGCCACCCACCAGAATACATTATGGACTACACAATACATGATCTTATTAGTGACGAGGCACACGTAAGTTTTTATCTACCATGTATGTGGTCGGGTGATGACGGTATCGGGAACCCGTGCCCAGACGACCCGATGACTATATATTGGACGGCAGACGTAACCGTAGGTGACGATAGGATTACATATAAAACTACACTTACTAGCTTAATAGACGAAGTGATTGATATGCACGTAATACTGCGTGAAGCCCCAAAAGCTATAGGAGACAGCTCCGTGCCGTTGTTTATAAGTATGCGTGGGGCTCTACAAAAAGAAATAGACAAGTTAAATTTTTGGGTTGATAACGCCGAACCAGATGGCAAAGATAAATAAATGGAGGTGCGTATGGATAAGACAGATATGCTAGGTGGTGAGTTACATAGAAGAGTCATCGAGAGGAACGAAGCCTTGAATCAACCACAGACACTAAAAGACATAATCAAAGATAAGTTCGACACAGCTATCGGGGACAAGTCCGTGCTCAAAGAGGCGCAGACTATTATCTATGGCGACAGAGAGAAGACATACGGACACCCATCTAAGAACCTGAGGGCAATTGCCTCGATGTGGAATGCGTACTTGAAGTCTGTTGGAGACAGGGAGTTAGACGCGCAGGACGTTTGCGTGATGATGGTCCTACTGAAAGGTGCGCGGCTAGCCAACGACCCAAGCCACCGAGATTCAGTTGTGGACATATGCGGATACGCGGCTTTGATCGAACGGTGTGGGGAGGTGTGATGGACACAATCAATGAGTATAGGGTGAAAGTATCGGTACGTAACAACTTGATATTGCAAGCTATAGAGGACGCTGGGTATGTATCGGTTGCTGGGTTTTGCCGGGCCATGGGCATACACAAAAATAAAAATCAGTTGAACGCATTAATAACTTTCCGTACGAAACCAATAAATAATGACGGGAGGTTCAAAGCCACTGCCATTGCGCTTATGGAAGCATTGGGTGCGGCACCAGCTGATTTATGGACAGCGGAGCAACTTAATTTAAGACTGACATCCAACAGTGCGCTTACTTACGTGGCTCAAGATGATATACGCGGGTATTTGGGTATGCAGGAGTCGACGATAGCAGCTATAGAGAACCCCGAACAAGTCTTGCTTAACAAAGAACGTGCGGAGGCTGTAGTGGGTATGCTTGAAGTACTTACACCTAGAGAAGCTAAAGTTTTACAACTGCGGTTTGGGATCGAAGGTTCTAACCAAGAGCACACGCTCAAGGAAGTAGGGGAAATGATGTACTTGTCTCCTGAGCGTATTAGGCAGATCGAACAAAAAGCGTTCCGAAAAATACGTAGGTTTCGCCCTGCCGATGAGCTGCTCGAAACCGGAGTACTCCAATGGACATAATCACAGTTGACTTTGAAACATACTACGCTAAAGATTTCAGCCTCACTAAGCTAACCACGGAAGAGTACATCCGTTCGCGTGACTTCGAGGTGATTGGGTTAGCCGTAAAGGTAGACGAGCAAGAGACGGAATGGTTTAGCGGTACTCATAAACAGATATCAGTATGGTTGAACCAGTTCGATTGGGATCACTCGCTAGTACTCGCACACAACACGCAGTTCGATGGGGCCATTCTTAATTGGCATTTTGGTATTACTCCTATGGGCTGGTTAGATACTTTGTGCATGGCACGGGCGGTCCACGGTGTAGAAGCCGGTGGTTCACTGGCTAAATTGGCAGAGCGGTATGCTGTAGGAGTCAAAGGCACTGAGGTTAATGATGCGCTAGGCAAGCGGCGTATAGATTTTGCGCCGGACGATTTAGATAGATATGGTGAGTATTGCCGCAACGACGTAGAACTCACGCACCAGTTGTGTAAGATATTTATACAGAACGGTTTCCCAAAGATAGAACTAAAAGTTATTGATGTGACATTGCGTATGTTTATCGAGCCCGAGCTTGAGCTTGACCTGCCTTTACTAGAGCAGCACTTGCAGGACGTGAAGGACAAAAAAGATAAGTTGCTCGAAGCTTGTGTGGCAGACAAAGACACTTTAATGTCAAACGATAAGTTTGCGTATTTACTGATACAGCTTGGGGTTACGCCGCCGGTTAAAGTTAGCCCCCGCACAGGTAAGGAGGCATGGGCGTTTGCTAAGACAGATGAGGGTTTTAAGGCGTTACAAAGTCATACCTCAGCTAGAGTCCAAGCGCTTGTTGCTGCTCGGCTAGGCAATAAAACAACTTTGGAAGAGACCCGCACACAACGTCTTATAGACATAGCCAAACGCGGCAAGCTACCTGTACCGATTAAGTATTACGCCGCACATACCGGACGTTGGGGTGGTGAGGACAAGATAAACCTGCAGAACTTACCTAGTCGTGGGGCGAACGCTAACAGACTCAAGAAATCAATCGTGGCCCCTGAAGGGTACGTTGTTATTGATTCTGACTCGTCACAGATTGAGGCTAGAGTACTGGCTTGGTTGTCTGGGCAACAAGACTTGGTGAATGCGTTTGAGAATAAAGAAGATGTTTACAAGATTATGGCCTCGCAGATATATGGCAAGCCCGCAGATGAAGTGACGGACTCTGAACGTTTTGTGGGTAAGACGACTATTTTGGGGTGCGGTTACGGTATGGGGGCGCAGCGGTTCCAAGATCAGCTAAAGATAGCTGGTGTTGAGCTAGGGTTTGACGAATGCCTGCATATTATTGATACGTACCGTAAAACTTTCTTATGCATACCACAGCTCTGGGATCAAGCTCAGGCTTGTATATCGGGTATATATACAAAGAGCCATGTCGATTTCGGGGCTGTACCCGTACTAGAGTTTTCTGCTGAGGATATGGGTTTTAAATTACCTAACGGTTTATGGCAAAGGTACGACACGCTAACCAAAAGAAAAACGGAAAATAATCGGTACGAGTTTGTATACACAACCCGTAAGGGCAACGTAAAGTTGTATGGGGGTAAGCTCGTTGAGAATTTGTGTCAGGCCATAGCAAGGTGTGTTATCGCGGAACAAATGATTAAGATATCTAAGCGGTACAAGGTTGTCTTGACTGTGCATGATGCCGTAGCTTGCATCGCGCTAAAAGAAGAAGCTGTTGAAGCCCAACAGTATGTAGAGTTGTGTATGCGTTGGCGGCCTAAGTGGGCGGAGACGCTACCTCTAAATTGTGAGTCAGGTATGGGTAATTCTTACGGAGATTGTTGATGGAAGACTATGTATCGTACAAATTGAAAGCACGTTTGAAGTTGAAAGAGGTAGATAAACAGCTACTTAAAAATGATTTTACTGGGGCTGTAGCAGGGATAGAAGAAGCTATTGTTGAACTACGGTTAACTAAAGCGGCTATAACGGACCTAAATGAGCGTATAAATATCATAAAGGATATACACTATAGGATTGTCTAAAATATAGACACCCTCACTCAACTATTGGATGGTTAAAGCGCTATGGCTTCAGTTACGTGGTCTTACTCTTCGCTCAAAACTTTTGAACAGTGCCCCAAAAAATACTACCACTTGCGCATAGTAAAGGACGTAAAAGACGAGGGTGGGGAGGCTATGTCTTATGGCACTGAAATGCACAAAGCCGCAGAAGACTACGTGAAATTAGATACGCCGCTACCCCCAAAATTCAAAGTGTTTAAACCCCTGCTGGAATCGGTCAAGAACATAAAAGGTAAAAAGTATTGCGAACTCAAACTAGGTGTCAAGCAAACGCAGGGTGGGTATGAGCCTTGTGGGTTTTTTGATAAGGACGTTTGGTGGAGAGGGGTTGCTGATTTAGTATCTATAGAGGGAAATGTGGCGTACTCCATAGACTACAAGACTGGCAAAAACGCTAAGTACGCGGACACTAAGCAGCTTGATGCAATAGCAGCGGCACTGTTTACGCACTTCCCGGAAGTAAAGCGGATCAAGTCAGCGTTGTTGTACGTGGTTAGTGAAGAGTTTGTGCCTAAAGAGCATGTAGCACAAGATAAGGATAAATATTTTGAGGCGTTCCAACCAGAGCTAGACCGGCTTGCTATGGCTCAAGACTCTGGGGTATGGAATGCGGTATCGGGCCCCTTGTGTCGCTACTGCCCAGTTGAAACTTGTGAACACAATAGTAAAAAATACAAACGATAAAGGAGTTGTTATGGCTTACGTAAACAAAGATCGTCCCTACAAAAAAGAATACGACGAATACCACAGTTCAGAAGAACAAAAGAAGAATCGCGCTAAACGCAACGCCGCTAGGCGCAAGGCACGGAAAGGGGGCAAAGTAAGTAAAGGCGACGGCAATGACATAGACCACGTCAAGCCTTTGTCTAAAGGCGGTACTAATGCTGCCAGTAATTTAAGAGTAAAGTCCGCAAGCAAGAATCGGGGCTTTAAACGAAACGCGGATAACTCGGTCAAGTAATGGAACTCGTAGACAACAAAGTTATTTTACTTCGCACTCGACGTCCTGAGCGCATAACAGACGTCGTTAACAAAAGCGCTATTGTAGGGCGAGACGGGGATCTTTTTGAAGTTGCAGTTCATTGGGGGCTGAAAGAATCAAAGCAGTTGGCAAAGCTTAAGGTAAAGGATGTGCCCTCGCCCATAAAGCGAGACTACTCGTGGACGGGTAAATTCAAGCCCTTTGACCACCAGAAAGAGACCTCATCTTTTCTGACGTTGCATGACAAAGCGTTTTGTTTTAACGAGCAGGGTACGGGTAAGACCGGCAGTGTGATTTGGGCCGCGGACTATCTTATGAACATAGGTGAAGTGAACCGTGTACTGGTGCTGTGCCCGCTATCTATTATGAAATCTGCATGGCAGCAAGACCTGTTTAAGTTTGCTATGCACCGATCCTGCTCTGTCGCCCATGGAGACTCTACCGCACGTAAGAAAATAATTAACGCCGGTTGCGATTTCGTTATCATTAATTTTGACGGGGCCGCTATCGTTAAGAAGGAAATATTGGAAGGTGGTTTTGATTTAGTGGTAGTAGACGAGGCGACAAGTTACAAGAACCCACAGACTAACCGGTGGAAGATACTAAAAGATATAGTGGCCCAATCTAAACGTTTGTGGATGCTCACCGGTACTCCTGCCTCACAGTCTCCAGTGGACGCTTACGGTATAGCCAAATTGGTCAACCCTGAAAACACACCTAAATTCTTTGGGCAGTTTAGAGATCAGGTTATGTACAAGGTGTCCCAATACCGTTGGGCGGCTAAGCCTCAAGCAAAAGAAATCGTGCATAGAGTACTGCAACCCGCGATACGGTTTGAAAAGGATCAGTGCTTAGATTTGCCGGATGTAACATATGTGGACAGGGACGCCCCGCTCACAGCACAGCAACTTAAGTACTACGACTTACTAAAGAGGCAGATGACGCTTACAGCGGCGGAAGAAACAGTAACCGCAGTTAACGCTGCGACTAATATCAATAAGCTCTTGCAAATATCAGGTGGGGCAGTCTACTCGGACACCAAAGAGGTTATCGAGTTTGATGTATCCAATAGAATACAAGTCATATTGGAGGTGATACAAGAGTCTTCCCACAAGGTCTTGGTGTTTGTGCCGTTTACGCACACCATTGATTTACTGCAACGGGTCTTGGAAAAAAATAAAGTTTCGTGCGGGGTGATCAACGGCAAGGTAAGCCTCAACAAGCGTAGCGATCTAGTAACACGTTTTCAGAACTGCGAAGATCCTTACGTTCTAATAATACAACCACAAGCGGCTAGCCACGGGTTGACCCTAACTGCCGCCAACACGGTGATTTGGTACGCTCCCGTCACAAGCGTGGAGACTTACTTACAGGCCAACGCCCGAATCAATAGACCGGGCCAGAAGAACGCTATGACGGTTGTGCATGTAAAAGGCAGTGAAGTAGAGTCCCGCCTGTACAGCATGTTGCGTAACAACATAAACAACCACGAAAAAATAATAGATCTTTATCGAAGAGAAATTTCATAAACTGTTTGACAAAGTCAAAAGTTATGTTATAGTAGAACCGTCAACCGAAAAGGAGCGAAGATGGAAGACGAATTTACCCTATATGGACTTGTCACTGTGTACCTAAAAATCAGGACAGCGGTGCAAGAAAAGGAAGAGCAGCACAAAGCTGAAATGCAAGCACTCAAGGATGAGTTTGAGGTCGTGGCTGGCAAGCTTCTTGAACTCTGTAAAGATCAAAACGTAGATAGTATACGCACCCCTGCTGGCACTGTGTCTCGTCGGGTCTCGTCGCGGTATTGGACGAACGATTGGGATTCTTTGTACAAATTTATTAAGGAGAACGACGCTCATTACCTACTTGAGAAACGCATACACAACACTAACATGCAACAATTTTTAGAGGAGTCGCCGGATAGCTTTCCTCCCGGCCTACAAAATGATCGTAAATATATTATTCAAGTCCGTAAACCAACTTCAAAATAATCTGTAAGGAGAAGCATGTATGTCTAACGTAACCATTTTTAAACAGCCGTCTACCGGCGGTTCCCCAAGTCGTGGCATGAGCGAGTTGGCTAAAACATTTGCAAGTTCTACTACGTCGCGCCGTATCCAGACAAACACCAACGGTACATTCAAACGAATCGTTAATGGTGAGCAAATTGGCAACGCCGTACGTGGTGAGATTAATCTTATTGTTGTTGGCGCTTTGCCGAAAGTATCGCGTATTTTTTACAAAGAGAAATTTGATCCGAACAAAGAAGCCACACTACCTAACTGTTGGTCTAATATTGGGGATAAGCCCGAGGCCGCCGCTCAGGACGTTCAACATTCTAACTGCGCTGATTGCCCCCAGAACATTAAAGGTAGTGGAGATACGGGTGGACGTGCTTGCCGGTTCCAACGACGAGTGTCAGTGTTGGTTGAAGGTGATGATAGTGGGGAAGTCTACCAGTTTAATATCCCAGCCAAGTCTTTATTCGGCAAAGGATCTGGCAACATCCACCCCTTTGAGTCTTACATAAAGTATCTGCTTGCTAACGGAGAGTCACCAGACAACGTCGTTACCAATGTTTCTTTTGATGCCAACGCGGACACGATGGAACTTCTGTTTACACCACTGCGCAATATTTCCGATCAAGAGTATGAGTTAGTGGTTGCGTCGCAAAGTAAGCCAGAAACCAAGCTGTACACCATGATTACTGTAGCCCAAGCTGACGGAGTTACTAAGCAGCCAGCAGCTATAGCCTCAAAGCCTAAGCCAGTTGTATCTCGTTCAGACGAACCAGACGACGAAGCCAAAGAAGTAGAAGATATTGAGGAGCCAATTAAACGCAAGTCAAAGAAGGTTGAAGTCGAGCCCCCGGTGAAATCTAAACTCGCTGACGTTGTCTCCGAGTGGAGCGAGGACGAGTAACTTTATGGCATATGGATACAGCGTTAGGCTGTCCAAGCTAAATAAGGAAGCTGACGGCAAGCTACTGGGTGTGAAGTTAGGGCGTATGTGTATTCGTAATAACATACCTGTTTCTTTAATTGCTCAGGAACTTGCCGTCACTAGACAAACAATCTACAACTGGTTTGTGGGGGTAAGTAGTCCTCAGAAATCAATTGTAGGGTCTGTAAAAGCCTTCATAGCTTCGAACAAGCCTTTAAAATAAACTGATATAGCCTGAAATACGGCTTGTGGGGGGAGCATTCCCTCTGGAATTTGATGACGAATGATAAAGACCTTTTGAGCGTTGTCCAACCGTCCGATGGATGGATTGCTGTGTTGGGCATAAGGGGTAAGGACGACGTCGTACAAACGTTTGTATCTTCACGGGAAGAAGTCGATGACCTAGCATCTAAATACATGCAGCAAAACCGCAATGTCTTTTTTGGGGTAGCTAGATTTAAGACAGACGAGAACCGTAAGAAACCGAACGTCAAAGCACTTCGTTCTTTTTGGTTAGACATAGACTGCGGGGAGGATAAAGCAAAGATAAACCCAACCACAAACCGTCCGGACGGCTACGTTGACCAGACTTCTGGGCTTCTAGCACTGAAAGACTTTTGCAAACTAATTGGGCTACCGAAACCGATCCTTGTGAACTCAGGGCGCGGTATACACGCATACTGGCCTTTAAACAGTGACGTTACTCGGGAAGAATGGCAGCCTGTTGCTTCAAGGCTTAGAGAGCTGTGCGTGCTACATAACTTTCACATAGACGGTAAGGTGTTTGAGGTAGCTAGAATACTTAGAGTGCCGGGCACTTTGAACTTTAAAGATAACCCACCATCCCCAGTGTCCGTGATTTCTTTCGCCGACACGGTTAACTTTGGAGAGTTTCGTGAATTGCTAGGGGTTAAGAAGTTTGAGCAAACACCCCCTAAACGTGAGATGTCGGCACTTGCTAAGTCTTTGATGGGCAATACGATAAACAAGTTCGGCAAGATAATGGTACGCAGTGCGAAGGGAACGGGGTGTAGGCAGTTAATGGAGGCTTATGAGGCCAGAGATTCTTTGTCTGAGCCAAGGTGGTTTGATGCCTTATCTATCGCTAAATTTTGTGAGGATAGGGACAGGGCGATACACAAGATTTCTCAAGACCACCCTGACTATGACTACAACACCACTGAGGAGAAAGTAAAACACATTGTCGGACCACATAGTTGCGTAGAGTTCGAAAAGAGTAATCCGGGGGGTTGCGAAGGTTGTCCCCATAAAGGCAAGATTAAGTCGCCTATTGTTCTTGGGCGGGAAGTTATTGAAGCTACTGAAGAAGACAACGTTATTTCTCTGGTTGAAGAGGATGAGGAAGAATCCCACGTTATCCCTAAGTACCCGAATCCTTATTTTCGGGGTAAGAACGGCGGCATTTATTTATTGCGTGGGGACGAAGAAGAACCCGCTATAGTATATGAGCACGACTTGTACGTGACTAAGTTGATGAAAGATCCTTTGCTTATGTTGGTTGCGGTGATAAAGCTGCATCTGCCAAAAGATGGGGTCATAGAATTTGTTGTACCTAACTCGCACATTACGGATACTGGAGAACTACGTAAAGTTTTATCCGGCAACGGTGTGGCGTGTAGTCAAAAATCGTTTAAGTTAATCACGGAGTATCTGATTGCGTCTGTGAGAGAACTTCAATTTAAAAGGAAGGCGGAAGAAATGAGACAGCAATTTGGATGGGCGGACAAACACAGTAAATTTATTATCGGTGACAGAGAAATTACCCCTGATGGTGTATACCACAGCCCTCCGTCGTCAATGACTCAAAATTTAGCCGACAACATGCAGCCCGTTGGCACCTTTGAGAAATGGAAAGAAGTGTTCGATCTGTATGGGGCACCGGGACTTGAAGGACACGCATTCGGCGCTTTGACCGCATTTGGTTCCCCCCTGCTTGGCTTCTTAGGTCAAGATGGCGCGGTTATCAACTTAATAAACTCTACATCAGGCACAGGCAAAACAACCATTCTGCATATGTGCAACAGCGTATATGGGTCGCCTTCTAAGTTGTGTTCGATGTGGGATGATACGCAGAACGCTAAGTTCTTACGGTTAGGGATAATGAACAACCTTCCGTTTACGATTGACGAAATGACCAACATGACCCCACAGGAGTTTTCTACCTTGGTGTACGGTATGTCACAAGGACGGGGTAAGGACAGGGTTAAGGCATCGGCTAACGAGTTGCGCCTTAATTTGGCTAAGTGGCAGTCTATATCGTTGTGTAGCTCAAACGCTTCGTTCTATGAAAAAATGGCGTCGCTTAAAAACAGTCCTGATGGAGAGCTCATGCGTTTAATTGAGTACCGCATCGACCAAAACGGCATCATAGACCCTGCGTTTGCAAAGAACATGTTCGATCACCAATTAAAAGAGAACTATGGCCATGCGGGAGATATCTACGGAAAGTGGCTCGTAGGGCATTTGGAGGAAGCTAAGAAAACTGCGCTTGGTATACAGGCAAAGATAGACACCGAATTGAAGCTAACACAAAGGGAGCGGTTCTGGTCTGCTGTTGTCGCTGCTAACATAACGGGCGGGTTGATCGCCCAGTCGCTAGGGCTACTGTCTTGGGATATGAAGTTAGTGTATCAGTGGGCTACCAACATGGTGCTAGGGCTGCGGGGACAGGTTAAGCCTCCAGCCACCGACTTGATGGCAGTTATTGGCGACTATATAAACCGGCACATGCAAAATATTTTGGTGGTGAATGATGGTAACGACCGCCGCACGAACATGGCCTTTGCCCCAATAAGTGAACCTAGGGGGGAGCTGTTGATTAGATACGAGCCTGACACGAAGCGCATGTTTATTGCCGCTAAGCCTTTTAAGAATGACTGCGTTAAGTACCAAGTCAATTACAAAGACACCCTACAGCACCTAGAGAAGAAAGGTATATTTCTAGGCACGGCAAACAAACGTCTTTCTAAGGGTATGAAAATGGCGTCACCCGGGGTTCACTGCTTGATGTTTGATTGCTCGGGCAGTGAGTTTTTAGATATGGAAAGCATAGTACCTACAGAGCAAACAGATGAGGGTAGAGAAGGTTAGTTATCACATAAATTGGAAGGCGTTCAAAAGGGGGACGTCATTTTTTATCCCATGCTTAAGGACTAAAGAGGCTAAGAAAGAAATACGTGAAGTTACTCGCCGCTTGCAGTATCAGACTGTGATCAAGGTGGTTATCGAAGAAGCAGTAAAAGGTGTGCGAGTCTGGAGAATTTGATATACTGTTGGTGGAAGATTCGCTCCTTCCAGATTGGTTATACAGTTCTCTCCGTTTACCCCCGGCCTAAAACCGGGGGTTTTTTTGTCACCTCACTCTTTCAAGCCTAGGTAATACTAGCGGCAAATCTTTCTCGGAAGCGTTTAGTCCGCCGAGCATACTTGCGATACCCCGATTTTTTGCTCTGTTCCCGAGGGAGCGCTCCACGGTTTTGTTGTCGATTGCGTACCCAGTGACCCCGTTGCGGTAGTTGTATGAGTCTATTTCTTTAATCGCGTCCTCAAAGGCCTCATAGTTTTCATCAGTGGGGTTGTTCTCATACCGCATGTTTGCTTTGTTGAGATTATCAAGTACGTCCGCCCTTTCTTTTTTAACCTCTCTAACCTGTTGCTGAAGCAAAAAGTTTACTTTTTTCATGTCCGACACTTCAGTGCTTTGGAACCCGGCGGCTTGGGCTATTACTTTTCCGAGGGTGTAGAATTCTGGACCTTTTACAGTAGCCCCTAAGCTTGTTAAATCTCCTTCTTTAGATAGTCTAAACGCGGCTATAGGTTTGCTGATACCAGCAGGTAAAAGAGCCTCCGCACCTTTAGCCCAGTCTCCGGCATCGAAAGCATCTAGCGCTTTAGCGAATGAATCTACCACGCCGCCCGCTGGTCCAGTCGACGAAACTAGAAAATTGGGAAATACATCTTGATAGCGGTCCGACGGGGTTGAGTCTTGGAAAAACATGTTGTTAAGAGACACAGAAGACCCGATGTTTAGATCAGTTATGGCGGGTATAGGCCCCACCACTACGCCCCGCGCTAATGTGCTTGCTTGTTCGTCAGTTAACCCCAATGCGTTCGCCAACGCGCTATCTTTACCAAAATAATTTGGGATAAAAGATAACCTAAACCACAAATCTAAATTACGTTTGCCTAGTGGGTTGTCTTCGTCATCCTTATCGTAAAGTTCATCGGCTTCAGGGCTATCCTCATCAGGACGAAGCATATCTCTAAACCCTTCTAACACCCCCATTACAAAGCTATACATAGGCAGACCAGTGACACCCGCAAACGCGTAAGTCATCATAAGCGACCCAAAAAACTGAGTCGCCGCCGCTTTTTTGCCTTCCCTGTTTAGGAACGGGAGCATGCCGTAAAAATTACGTATCAGATAAGAAGTCATCTGGATTGTGAAAGTCATAAACTGCGTAGGAAGCCTTGCTAAAGGATGAAACGTCATAGCCCGGGGTTTGCCGAACTCTGTATAGTCAAACGCCCCCTCAAGCAACAAGCCTTCCGCTTTTTCTACAGCTCGATTAACAGCTTCCGCCATCGGTACATTGCGATTCCTCAGCCTGGCGAGTTCCAACTCAAACGCCGACATGTAAATCACTTCTCTCGTAATCCGCTCGGAGTGGTGGAAGGCCCCACTTAAAAAGTTAGCGGCGGCTTTTCTACCCATAGCAAACGCAGATTCTTGAGACCTTGTAGGTGACTTACCCCTTGCCGTCATGTCCGCAGCGAAGGTAGATGTGAGTATATTTTTGTTTTCCGCATGCAGCCAAGCGGCGCGGAGTGCTTCTCTGTACTCTGGGTCTGGGTGATTGTTGACATAACTAGAATCGTTAATGCTTGGCTTGCCCCAGTTTGTTATAAGCTCGCCATCCTCGTTATATTTAGAAAGCCCTAGGCGATTCCACAGCTTTGAGTACCCTGCAATTGTTTTAGTTGTTTCTATGTGCCCATAGTCCGCCCCCAATACCCAGTACGCTACAAGTGGTAGCTGTGTCATTTGCACTAACGCGGATTTAACAGAACTCAAGAAAAAGTAAAACGCAGCTTGGTTACCCCCTCGTGCAATAGCGGCGCCAAACCCATCTTGTCCTTCTATCTTTGCTTCCATTTGGGCAGAAGCCTTAATCGCCATTTCATCAACAAAAGCGGACAGTTTTAGGGCGTCTGGGTTACCAGCAAGTTCGGTATAGGAAGAACCAATAGCGTTACGGATCTGTTCAGAGTACGCCAACCTAGATAACTGATTCGCGGCGGTATGTTGTGTAGCAATAAATGTACGTATAGCATCTGCTGAAAACCCCGTGCGACCCTGACGGTGGGTAAAGCGTTTACGCATGTCTTGCTCGGGTAGCGTCATTAGGTACATTTGGTATACCTGATCTTTAATTACGTCTACGTCAGAAATACTCACCCTACCTGTATTGGGGTTGGCTACTGAGTTCATTTCGAGAAGGTTAAAAATGCCTTTAAGCATACTGCTAGCGTCTGTAATATCTTCTCTTAAACTCCTTACGCTGTCGCCAATAGCCATATCTTCAGAGGCTATGATTTCTTCATACGAACGAGTATCCCCCTCGTTTTGGCGTTGTTCCGCTAAACGTCTAGCAAACTCATTTCGCTCGATAGCGCTTTCAAACATGTAAAACTCACTGCTCTTGCCTTTACCCACACGCAAGTAGTTTTCACCGAAACGCATCAGTGGGAAGTACACCCCTATCTTTTTGGCTTCTTGGAACGAGCGGGTAATCTCGGCAATTAATTTTCCCTTGGGGGTAGCTTCGTCTTTTTCCGTACCCGGTATTTCTGATTTTTTAATCTTGTCTAGCAGTAAGTCTTGATGTTGTTGAAACGATTTGGCATAGGCATCTTTAACAGACTTGTATATACGATGTCCTTCTTTGTTAGCGATATTACCCAATTCTTCCCAACCACCCATGGTGTAACCGCTAGGGGATGTTCCTCCCTTATAGATCAACTTAATGTCATTTTCTCGTTTGGTAATGCTGCCTCTTATACTACTCGCGGACCGAGCGGTGATTGTTGGACTGGTGGACAACGCTCTTAACTCCGCCCGTAATTCAGTCAACTTATCGTCGTTAGCCAACGCGTCGTTTAAATTAGCGAACTGTGTGGGGTCTACTGACAGTAGGGTGGAAGCGTTCATTAAGTCAGCTAGTATGATGCCGCCTTTCTTGTGCCGCCGGTTAAATTTAAGCCATGGGTCTACTTTTAGAGCCAGTTCACGAGTAAGTTTTGCCCGCATACCAGCCATGTCGTCAAGACCACTACGGATATTTTTTAAGTTATTAATCCGATCACCCGCCCACCGCACGATGTCTCTTTCGCCAAGCATGAACAACGCTGATCTAATCGCTGTAACAGACATCGCATCATAAATGGCGTTGAAGAGACGTAAGGCGTTTTTGGAATTCCTAGATACAGAAAACAAGTCACCCGTGGTCTTAGCAATTTCATCCGGTCGGGACTTAGCAATCTTATCAACCAGTCGTTGCTGCGAGGTAATCTTTTTGGCGGCGGCAGACGCCCCCTCTTCGCTCACAGGAGGCATCGGAGTGCTTAGCAGTTGGTCAGTAACCACAATTAGATCTTGTAGTGCTGTGTTGAACTGAGGCCCCATATCAAAAAGCTCACGTATCTTACGCACGAAAACGCTAAGTAGGCCTCGGTTAGCGTCTTTACTTAGATCTATTCTGCCTTTGATCTTAATTAAAAAGTCTTGCATCTCTGGCTGTGTAAGCCCGTAGGATATAAATTCTTTAAGGTCTGTGAACGCGCCCAGCTTGTACAACTGTTGCACTATAGGATCATTTGCCCCAATCGCATTGAACAAGGCGAAAGCGTTGGCCGCCTCTAGCATAATGCCTTTAATATCATTAAGCGCTTTCGCTGCTTTGGGGGTCACTGAACTTGGATCGCGTAGCCACGCATTAACTTTAGCCATGGTCGCGCCGTGAAGAGCCTCGTGCAAGAAAGTTAAGTTGTTGATGCCTTCTAGCGTAGGAAAATCGTTTAGGTATATTGTTTTAGTGCCGTCACTGCTTTCGGCATATAGTCCGGTAGCCCCTTTAAATGCTTCTCTATGTTCGGGGTTAGTAATATCTGTTGCAGGATTAAGAACAATTACTAACCGCACCCCGTCTAAAAACTGCTTTATCCTGTTAGCAAGTAACTTTTCAAACGCGTTGCCAGATTTAGCTATATGGTTAATGGCTTGCGTCGCTGTGGTAAAGCCACGAAAAGCAGGATCTGTATTCTGATCGGTCAGCCCGCTTAAGTTGCTTACCGAATCTGAGCGAGCGGTAGTGCTAGGCTGTTTAGCTAAGTTCTCTGCAATGGTGCGCTCTCTTACATCCACACTAGGATGGTCCACCACTTTTTTAGCGACTTGTTTTGCTTTGGTATTGGGCGATATATTTTTATCTGCAAGCACACGAAACGCATCAACTAACGCCCGCTGTCTAAGTTGCTCCAACTCTATGGCAGACTGCTTAGCCAAATCCACAGACTCATAACTGTTAGGATCGAACTCAGTGGTAATTACTTTCTCGGCGTTTTCAGCCGTGCGTATAGCATTTCGGCCTACTTTTTGACGCTCTTTCCTTTGGGCTTGGGCAGCTTTTTTCTGCGCTTCAGTGCGCTCAATTGGTTTGCGACCCCCACGACGTTTGCCAGCAGGTTTAAGCCCTGTCGCTGGATTGATAGGCAACTGGGTCGAAAGCGTGTCGGACGTTACTTGATCGAGGGGTACTGGCGCGGGGGCTAACTCATTTATGGTTGTTTGTGCAGCCGCAAGTTTGTTTTGCGCGGACTCTACTTGGTAGTTTTGTTCAGGCGTAGTAAAACCTTGATCAGCTAAACTGTCTAACGTGCTCTGTGCGTCTGTGGCCTCACGTTGCGCCTCGTCTAAACGAATTTGGTCTTCTTGGCTAAGCACAGGTGCGGGCGCGATAGATTCAATATCCGTAGCAGCAACATCGGTATCTGTGAGTGCTGCCGTATCAGTATCAGTATCAATATCAGCATCGGTATCTGTGAGTGCTGCCGTATCAGTATCAGTATCAATATCAGCATCGGTATCGGTATCGGTATCGGTATCGGTATCTGTGAGTGCTGCCGTATCAGTATCAGTATCCGTAGCAGCAACATCGGTATCGGTATCGGTATCTGTGAGTGCTGCCGTATCAGTATCAGTATCAATATCAGCATCAAAAGAAAAATCAACATTACCGGAACGCAGATCTTCGCCAGCTTTTTTCATGGCTTCTGCTTCAGGGACACCTTGTTTTTGATACTCGACTACTAGGCTGTCAAATTTCTTACCGATAGCTTCAGCGTTGTCCCTAACGAATTTTTGCTGCATTTCACGAGTAACTCTATCTTGTTCCGCACGTACCGCTCTTTGTTGCAAGAAGGGAGTTACCGGGGCTACCGCCACGTTAGTAGTTGCACCAACACCGCCACCCACTGTACCCGCAGCCGCTGTATTTAGCACACGTAGCAGGTTTTCTTTAGAGAGCGCATCTAGCTCGCCCTGCTCATCCAGTGCCCTTTCACCACCGATAGCCGCAATCTCTTGGGCTCCTTCCGTTAATGTTTCTTCCGCGATCTGTCTAGGAGTGTCTTTGAGGGCTTCCTTTATCGCCCTTTGCTTTGTTTGGTACCCCGCGATTAGTTCCGCACCTTCTTTAGAAGCCAGTTTTTTACGCAATATAGCGCCAACCGGACCGAACATATCTAAACCACCTTGTAGCGCAGTCACCGCAAAAGTAACATCGCCTGTTTTGTCTAGATACTCCATCACGGCTTTGGCTTGATCTTCTGGAGGCAAGTCTTTAACCGTGCTCATAATAAATTCGACACGTTGTTCTATCTGTGCTGGAAAATTAAAAGCAGTGCTAGTAAGTAGTGCGCCGGGAATCCCTGCAATAGCAGCGCCCGCCATTGTTAGCCCGATTTGAGGTATGACGGCCCCCGCGTTATAGCCGAGCCAGTCTTTGAAATCATTTAGAGACTCGATATCTGTGGCGTTGGCCACCCGTGGGGAAGTTTTTTCACGTCTTGCATCGAGTTCCTTTAGTGCGGGGAGTAGCTCCTCTGTTTGTTTTTGTGCTTCCGAAAGCTGTTTAGCCTGCATATCCCGCAGTTTTTGCCGCTTTTCGGGGGACGCGTTTTTGTACATGTTGACAAAGAGACCCGAAAGCCCGCTACCCGCTAGCAATTCGGGGGTTACAGGCTCTCCCTTATCAATGCGGTCAAACATCGCTAGTTCTTTACGGGCCGTACTACTCGTTGCCGCTGCGTTTTGCAAGCCAACCACTTCAGGAATAAATTTAGCGGTTTCAACAGTAGTACCAAACCCTCGACCAAATTCACCGAAGAACGTAGCTTCCCTATCGGCGGGATCTACCGGCGTTTCCCCAGCAACCCCACCAAACTGCGTGGCTAACGCATCATAGTTAACTTCGGTTTCGGTAGCGGGCGTAGGGGCGGCAACCCCACCAAACTGCGTGGCTAACGCATCATAGTTAACTTCGGTTTCGGTAGCGGGCCCAAGTGATACATCCCCAACTAACTCAGAACCCTCCTCAGACACAACCTCTCCGGGTTGCATATTAAACTTAGGGGCAGCCGTCGGCTCTGCATCAAAATTTTGATTAGGCAAAGTGGCTGCAGGACCCGTAACCCCACCAAATTGTTTGGCAAGTTCGTCATAATCCATTACGACTCCTATTGGGTGATATTTAATTTTTTCTTAAATTCGTTAGCTTGTTCGGGGGTTGGAAAATAATATGTTTTTCCGTCAGGCGTGATCACTGGGTTTTGGTTTGTGGGACCGGGCTCGCTTTGTTTCGGGGATAACCTTTCTCTAATTTGGGTCGTAAGATTATCGGTAAAAGCTTTTTCAGCTTCGGGGCCTTTTTTTCGCGCTGCTAAAAACGCAGGGCGTTGGGGCCCTCCAAATCCTATAGCCGCATTAACGGCCTCTTGTACTTTTTCATTTAAATCTATTTTAGTTCTGTTTACTCTATCTTGAGCTAACATATCAGTTATGCTCGAATCTGTTTTGCCTGTGGTTATAGCTTTGCTAAGAGCATCGGCTTTTCTCTTAGCTTCCTCACGTTCTTGTAGGGACTTAGTAGGATCAGTAGCGATAATGTTATACTCCGCCAGTTGCTCAACCGCACTTACCTTTGTGGGGGTCATCGTTAATGCTTTATATTGATTTACCCCATTAACAAAAGCTGCGGCTGCGGCTTTGTCTTCTGGAGACGCATTAGGATCATTAGCTATGGCAAAAGCGTCAGCATATTTTTCCAAGTCGGTCTTTTTACCCGCAGCCATACCCGCAGCAGTTAGTTTAGCATTACGATCCATTGCTTTGGTGTACAACCCAACACCGCCTTCGACGGCCTTCAAAGATTCCCCACGTTGCATTTGATCTAAACCAGCGAGCCCTTTTGTTGCTTCGGCTTCTCTGGTACGTCTTTCAGCGGCACTCTTTTGCATAAACGGCAATGTAGCCGCTCCCGCTTGTCCAAACGATTGTAAGAAATACGGAGAGTCAGACCCAGCCATACTTGCCCCTAGTTGGGCAAGAGCCATGTATTTATCTTGCTCGCGTTGTTTCTCTAACTGTGCAGGCATAGACTCTAGATACTGTTTGTAAGCTTCAGTGCCTTTACCTTCAGGAATGCCACCTAATAGTTCTTTGTATTGATCAACATAATTAGCCATACCACCTTCAGGAATGCCACCTAATAGTTCTTTGTATTGATCAACATAACTAGCCATACCACCTTCATTAAATGCAACCAAACCGCCGCTTGCCATACTAGCGGGATCAAACATTTGATCAGGTACAGGTAATCCTTCCAACCCAGCACTTTGTTGGGCTTGTTGCGGCATGGGTTGAGGTGGCATTTGTTCACCCATTTGTCCACCCATTTGTCCACCCATTTGTCCACCCATTTGTTGTGGCGTGGGTTGAGGTGGCATTTGTCCGCCCATTTGTTGTGGCATGGGTTGAGGAGCCAGAATATCTTGAGCAACAGTCCGAGCAGGAGCTTGTTCTTCCGTCTGAGCGCTACGCATCCGGTCAATAAACATACCCGCCATAACCGCAGCAATTGGATCTAGTAACCCAACCTGTGTAGCTCGAGCGATTTTCTGTTTATTGCCCCCATACTCTTTAGCTATTTCTTCCGGGGATTGCAAACTATACGGTTTCGTTTCCATGTTTTTGCCTTACTTCATTAGGTTGTACATACTTAGACCTTGCAATCCAGCGCCAGCTAATTGACCTGCCATCGAGGGTGGGGCGGAATATACCGACTGTGTACCCTGCGTAAGCGGCAACCCGCCGTACATGCCCTGCATAAAGCCTAGCTGCTGATACGGAAACTGCTGCTGCGTTAAATAATCTTGGTATGCGGTGTCCAGACCCTGTTGCTGTAACCCACGTTGTTGTGCGCCAGCTTGCGCCATGGCGTCAGTACTAGCTGTTTCTTGGCTAAACTGCGTTTGCCCCAACTGTCCCAAAGTGCTAGCTGCTTGCCCGGCTGTGCTAAGACCAGAAAGCCCATATCGCCCAGCACCTACGGCTTGGCCCACACCTTGTAGTCCTGTTTGAGCACCTTGCATACCAGCCTGCTGCCCAGAGATACCGGTTCTTGTACCCTCTAAACCTAACCCAGCGCCAGAGATTTGTTGGCCTACACCTTGTAGTCCTGCTTGCGCTCCGCTAATGCCTTGCGCTGTGCCTTGGAGACCTAACTGCCCCGCAGCTAACCGCTGACCTGTGCCCTGCAAACCTAAACCAGCACCCTGCATACCTAGACCATACAAATCTCCAGCCTGACCAAGACCTTGTAGCCCTGCCTGTTGGCCCTGAATACCCGCCTGAGTACCTTGTATACCTTGGGCAGTACCTGCCATACCTGTTTGTAGTCCTCGATAGCCCGCTTCTAGACCTTGGATACCTAAGCCCGCACCGAACTGTTGCGCTTGTTGAGCTTGTTGGAAGGCGTTTTGTAGTCCTTGGGCTTGGATATCACCGAGCTGAGTACCTAAATTACGCTGGCGCTCTGCTTCTAAAATAGCCGAACGAGATCCACCGAATGCACCTTGTTGGGCGGCTTGTGACTGCATACCCTGTTGTTGGATCTGAGATTGACGAACCGCTTCCCGTTGCTGAGTGTCAACTACGTTTTGCATATAGGGTGACATGTAAGCTTGCATTGACTCTGGAGACGTGGCTTGTTGAGCGTATTGTGCTCCCGCACCGAAACCCTGTTGTGCTCGTTGTACACCAATACCGCCAAT
>Ga0208414_1001239_pt1 | contig 20387 bp, 28 predicted proteins | sample AntAceMetag02UKE_FD_184770 | JGI IMG/M metagenome (GOLD analysis project Ga0208414, IMG submission 184770) | Saline lake microbial communities from Ace Lake, Antarctica - Antarctic Ace Lake Metagenome 02UKE (SPAdes) (version 2) | ecosystem: Environmental > Aquatic > Non-marine Saline and... | reverse complement strand
TCAATGCTAAGGCTTCAAATCCTGTGGCACTGGAATAAATGAGGTTGTTGTTGCTGTCATAAAGATAAATATCACTGGCATGAACGCTACCATCTGAATTGACATAGAATTCGTTTGGCCCTGCATCAGCTCCAGTATAGAAACGCCTAACAGGGTTAGAACCCTCAACATCGCCTGACATAGTTGCCGAATTAGCCCCAGTGCCTACCGTCACTTTATTTGCTACTACATTACCCTCAATGGTTAATAGGGGGGTTGCCGCACTTCCATCAAACGTCAACTTATCAGCTAGACTAAATTTACCGTCAGAGCCTAAATAGAAACCTGTGTTTGCATTGCCGTAAGTACCCGTCCCTTCATATAACTTAGCGGTGTCTATATGGATGCCACCAATCGAGCCAGTATCAGCAACTATCTCACCTCTAATAGTGGCTTCTTCAAACTCAACCACTCCGCTTTTCAGTATCTTCCAACCTGAAGTGCCTGCCACATAGTTGGTTGATTGCAGGCTGTTTGCAATCTGGTCTATATCGACAGCATTGTCAGCAATCTGGTCTGTATCGACAGCGTTGTCAGCTATGCCACCAACAGGAACTTGCGTCGTTGTCGCATTGACAATAGAACTGTATACAGGGTTGCCAGAGCCATCTTTTGTTGCATTGCCGCTATAATCAACAGCCCTTAGCTTATAGTATCGTGTTACTGAAACAGCTAGGTTGGTATCAGTAAAGTTTGTCCCTGCACTCGTACCAATTAGAGCATACGTTCCGCCAGAGGATGTTGAGCGATAAACGTTAACGTGACTAAAATCGGTATCAGAGGGGTTCGTCCAGTTAATAGTGATCTGCTCAAACTCACCATTGGCTGATACAGATGTTGGTGCAGATGGCGCGGTAGTATCTATTGCCGCTGTCGGGCTATTGTTTATATAGGTACTAGAAACACCCAGTTCATTAATGGCTTTAACTCTGACATTATAAACCTGGCTGCTTTCTAAATTAGATATTACAAAAGGCGATGAGCGCGTATCTTGCGAAAAGTAATCCTGATCTGCTGGGGAAGCAAGCCGCCACTCGACAACATAATGATCTGTAAACGCATCGTCTGAAGCTGGCCAGGTTACATTAAAAGTGGAATGAGTCGTGCCGTCTGCATTCAGATAAGCGGTAGCAACAACAGTAATAGAAGTGGGCGCAACAGAGATTTTACCACTGTATAAAGCAACCTCACCCCCACCTAGAAAAACCTCTTCATCGCTAGTAGTCCAATCCCAGATAGACGCCGCCGTTTCGATTGCATCGACATTAACAACGATCTGTCCGTCAGAACTAAAGCCCATTGAGTAGCCGACAACCTCAAACACCTTTTCGTCATAACCTAATCTGACATTAGTGACGTTGATATTGTCACCAATCTTGAATCTAAGCGCACTTAGGTTACAAGGCATGGTTATGGCTTCCTGCTGCCTAGAACGGAACAGGGCTAGTTTAGCGAGCCTCTGAGCGCGTATATTGTTAGTCGTGTACGGTAATGGCATATCAAGGTAGATAGGGTCGCCGTCTTGAAGGGCATAGGCAGTAGAAATCTGAGCGGGGTAGTCTGCCAAGATGTAATTATCATCCTCTGATAAAAACACTCCTTTAACCCCATTGAATGCTGATCGTCTTGATTGTTTGGTTTGTACGGTAATCTCACCTATGACTTGAGACTCATCAACCGTAATAGTCGGGGCAATGTATTCGCCAGCGTGTATTTCAAACAGACCACCTGAGTAAACTAATCGACCCGCCATAGCACCTGTCATTGATTCTATGTTGGATTTAATCGACCCTGCGGTATCAATAACGCCATCTATCGTATAACGTGCTTGGGTGCCACCAGCATCTAGCGCAATGGCTTCATCACAAACGTCTTTGGCGGTATTGACCGAGGCCGTGAGAATATTAGCGGCAGTCTCACCCAGCCCATATTTAACGTGACGTAGATAGTCATAAATACAGAGCGCGGGATTTTGTGACCAAGCGGTTGAGCTATCACTTGGGTCGAGGACTTTCTTGCCTCTAATAATGGTTGAGATATTAGGCAAGCCGCTACTAAACTTATCGCGGTCATGCGTAAGCCTAACCACCATGTAGGCGGTGTCTAATAGTTTATGGTCTGTTGTCCATTTGGAATTAGATGCCGCAACCAATGCCGTATCTGCGGCTATTTGGTCGCCTGTATAGAATGAGATATTGACAAAACTAGCCCAGTTGCCAAAGTAGTTTCCGTCATAGATCATTTCGTCGTTAAACCAAACGCTTTCATAGGCGTCGATCTCATGCCCTGCAACAGCGATTACTAACCAGAGGTATTTGTTATCAGTGCCAGTGGACTCAAGGTAGACGATGTTGCCGCCTATCCTTGCTCGACCATAAACGATCTTTCTGGAGTGCGCTGCATCCCTAGTGGTTACGGATTGACCACCCATTACTGCACTCATATCTGGCTTTGGCATTAATGCGCGAGAAACCATCGAAAGACCTGCACCAATAGCAAAGGCACCAAAGGCCGCGCCCAAACTTATTGCAAATCCTGCCGCCGCCCAAGCTGAACCCGCCGCCGCTAATCCTGCGATTAATGTGACTGCCATTCTTTAATCCTTAAAGCATTTGGAATAAATGCGCTCTATTAAATCGAAACCCATACCTAGCATTAAGCTATCAAATGGAATGTGGACTTTAGTATTTACGTTCATTAGTGATACACCATTGTCTCGACAGTGATCTTCTGCATACTTCATCAAATGATAACCAGTTGCACCTGTTCGGTATTCAGGCAAAACAAAAGTGACGTCGTTATTGGCAAAGATATGGTCTTGATAATGCAAACTCTTACTAATTACTAACACACAATAACCGACTAACTTGCCCTCATGCCTTGCAGTAAAGATACGCAATATACCAGCGGCATCTAATCGAGCATACTCTTCCCAATTGGGGTTGAGTTTTATCTTGCCTTGATTGAGTGCGACCATTTCCCAATGTGTTTCTAATAGAGGTTTAATATCCTCTTTAACATTGGCTAGACATTCGTGTGCTATTTGCATAAGAACCCTTATGAATTATCCCACTGGTTGCCGCCACCGTGATTCCCTGAATTGCCGCCACCGCCACCGCCAGAGGTTCCTGTAGGCCGACCCCAAATAATCTCCTTTTGCTGTATTGCAGTAACAAACTCAAAGCCTTTATCTGTAGGGTAATCAATCTTCTGATCTTCTGCGGTGTATCGCCTAACCTTTGATCTTTCAAATGCAACCAACTTATTTTCAACAGAGATATTAATAGTTGAATTCTCGCCATTCTCAGAGATAACCATTGTATCCATAAAACCTGAGAACACAATTACAGGGTCAGCTATTAAAGAACCAGACGAATCAAACGCACCTAATGAAACAGTCAAAGCCCTGCCTTGATATTCATGGTCTTTGGCTATCACAATAAACGAGGATTTAATGCCTGTCATCACAACATTAATACCAGTTGCGGATATGTCAGAGGTCTCCTTTATCTCACTGATAGAGAGTAGATCGCCTACGCCAGAATAGGTATTGCTTCCATAGGTTAGATCGCCAACACCAGACCAAAGGTTTAAATAGGCAGGGTTTGCGCTTGCAATGCCTGTGCCTGAACCCACGCCTGTTGCAGTAAAAGTAACGCCAATTGTATCTGCGGATGCACCAATAGATACAAAATCAGTATCGCCAACAGTCACGATGATATAAGTTTGCCCTATTACAAAACTCCCTGCTGTAATATTTGAGTCAAACACCATGCGAACAAAGTAGGCAGGGCGAACAACAGCATCGATTGTGACCGTAAGCATTCCACTGGTTAGCGTTCTGCTCATAGTGCTTCTACGCAAGCAAAGCTAAAACCATACAAAGAGGCTTCATTTAAAGACCAGCCAACATCATTCGAGGCCATACGCCAAAGGCTTTCGGGTAAGGTAAAGTCACACACTTGACCATCCGCAATCGCTTCTCGCAAAGGCGGCTGAAAGTTTAATGTCCCTGCGCCTGATGCTTTGTCCGAAGTCACCATATAAAGATAAGTGCCTAATTGAAAGTAGGTGCCTGCTGTAACTGCAGATCCGCCCGCTGTCGTTGTTAGGGTTTCTGATCTGATCGCTGTAGTGCCGTCTGTGGTGGCTGTCGCTACGCTAGTGTGTAATGGGTTGCCGAAAGTAAAGGTTCCTTCTCTACCTTTTAAGCCGACTATAAACGCCTCGACTGATCTGGACTCAGCGTGAGTTAATGGTGGCAATGAAATCTCAGCCTCCCATCGTGCGCCCTGATGCGAATAAACTTGAGTATCTAAAGTGAAGGGTGATTCAGCAACAGCAACCACACGCTTTAAACGCATCGACATATTAGCAATACCGACATTAGGGAAAGATAAAGGCATTATGCACCCGCCATTGCTTTAGAGAAGTTGCCACCGCGAAGCCTAGCATCTGCCACCGCACCTTTAGCCGCTTGAGCGATCTGAGGCATTAGGGAAACAATCTCTGCCCTTACTGTGCTTTGTATTCCAGTAGTCACGTTGATTGTTTGGTTGACTGTTACGCCACCGCCACCACCTAACCTGTTGTTGGGTATGATCGAACCTGACGCATTAGGGCTGAATATTTCAGGACCACGCTCACCTACTAGGTAAGAGCCGCCGCTTTGCACTGGCCCACCGATAGCAAGCTGACCACTCCCACCTGGTGTTGTTCCTGCCGTTCCCACGCCGCCGCCGCCGCCTCCGCCACCAAAGCCCGCTGTAATGAAACCGAACGCCGCATCAACTATATACTTTTGGATAAGCATTCTAATCAGGCTATCAACAACAGACTTGGCCATTGCTTTCATAGCATCTGAGAATTTAGCCGCACCAGTGACAGCCGCAGTCAGTGAATCCGTTAGGCCATCAATGCCTTTCTTAGTTATGCTTTTTAAGCTCTCTTCTAAACTAGGCGTTGTGTTTAAAACATCTTGAATTGATTGCAAGTAATCCTTCCACGCGCTAATCCCATCATCACCAGTTTTCTTATTTGTTTCGTCTAATGTTGCATTGACTTTCTTAACTACCTCAATAAGCGGGTCTAATGCGGCTACTGCTCGCGTTCCGAAAGTGACTAAGGGTATAGTTGCTCTCTCGCCAGTTTGTTCTGCTGTTGTAAGCAACGCCTCAAGTGCCACCTTTTCTTTGTCAAGCCGAATAATCGTGTCTTTCTTGGCTTTGTCGGCAATCGAAACGCCTATCAAGAGTTTTTCTTGAACCTTGATTTTCTCATTAACACTATCAATCGCGGCCGCTAACTGACCAGCAGACTTGGCATCATCAGCCGTAAAGAAACCTGTTAACTTATCTTTGGCAAGCATTAACTCATTGAATGTAACAATGACGCCATTAACTAATTTTTGTAGAGCCATTAAAGATGTGCCGACACCATTCAATATGGAAACGGCCATGCCTCTTGCAAACTTCTCAACGCTCCCTTCACCTTCGCCCATTGCTTTAACTAACTTGTTTTTAATAATATCAGTGAGCATGGCTATGGCAGGGGCAAGCGCGGCAACAGTTTGATCTGTCACACCTTTAAACATTGCCTTTAGTTTGGTCAAAGAGTCAACCGCATCCTCAACCCCTTTAGAGGCATCGCCAGACATGACTATACCCAATGCTCTAGCTTCGCCAAACATTTCGCTTAGTCCATCACGCCCTTTGCCTAAAGTAACAACTAAAGCCGCACCTTCGGAGTCAAACAGTTTAAACGCTAGGGCTAGTTTCTGGGCTTCATTCTTCTCTTTAGCAAAGGCATCAGCAAGCGCAAGCATTCTTTCTTCAAGCGGCATCCTGACTAATTCTTTTGCATCCAACCCTAAAGCCTGTAAAGCACCCTTCGCTTCGCCTGTTCCTTTGGCGGCTTCCGCAGTCCTTCGCGTAAACCGTTGCATTGCCATATCCATTGTTGTAGTGGCAACGCCTGTTAGTTCAGCGGCAAACCGTAACGCACTCAATGCTTCGGTGGTTGTTCCTATCTTGGCGGCTGTTTTAGATAAAGAATCAGTAGCATTTAAAGAAGATCGAATTAACAGACCCATACCAGCAAGACCAGCCACACCGACCAGCGCAGTTCGCATACTGAATATAGAGCTTGTTACACGTTTGAGGCCAGCGGTGACAGAGCCAAAACCCTTCTTAGTCTTATCAAAAGCCTTAATCGTAATCTTTACATTCTCAGCCATTTGATTCGCTCGCTATTTGGAAGTAAGCCAGCCACTCGTTAAAGTGACTGACAGACATTTGTTCTGCTTCTTCTATCGTTATGTGTAGGCGATCAGCCAACCCTAACAAATTCATTCTTGATTGATCGCTTCTTAGTTTTTTTCTGCATACTCCACTGATTCAATCTCAGCAAACATCTGATTGCCAATTTCAGAGATAACCGCCGTTTCTTCGCCCATCAAATCAATCCTGTCCTCAGATTTAAACAGCTTGTCGCCACTTTCGTCAGTTGCTTTCATACAGATCAAATCTACCATCGCACCAATAGTCGTATTCTGCAGAAAGTTCGGGTGCTTCTTCTGGAGTTGGTCTAAGTCATAGCATGTTATAGGTCTGCAATACATCTTAAACGCTCCAGCGTCATCACCCCAAGCAGGGACTAGTATTTCCCTAGCCTCTATCGTCCGTCTACTGCGTAACTCTCTAGCTAATCCCATAGTTTATTCCCCTTATGATGCTTGTGCTTCGGTTACGGCTCCTGAACATTGGATAGAGAAACTAGCCTCTACCATTCCATCAAAAGAACCAGTGATTGAACGTGATGTAACAATACCGCTACCAGAAAAGAAAGTCTCTCCAGCCCCTGTGCCAGTAGGATAGATTTCAAAATCTACTAAAGTACGTTCGTCTAGTATCAATTGCTGTGCGTCTGCTTCATCCCAATAACATTCGATTGAAACTGTGTTAGTCAGCAATCCTGCTTTATAGCTTCTTGCAGTATCGCCTATCACTGAATCTTCGATGGTGTCTGCTGAACCGTCAAAAGTAAACGACCGAACCTCACCAACAACGGCAACAGTTGTTCCCGCTACCTGTAACTTTACTACTCCTGATGCGCCTGTTTGAGTCGCCATGATTATCTACCTTATTAAGTTAAGTTGTGCCGCGAGTGTATTGGTACAGCACACGGATTGTCATAATAACCCCACCAATCGGGTCTAAAGAACCCTCATCTACCTCAATGCTTGTAATCTGCGTATCTAATGCAAAGCCTCCACGCTTACGGTCTACATCAAGACCTTCTTCTACTGCTTCTATTATGTTATTGCGAGCCGTATCAATAGATGCTCCTTTAACATAACAAATCAATTCGTAATCAATAGTTGCCATGCGTGTCGATATTGAGCCGCCTATGGTGCTATCTTCCCTATTCTCTGAACCACTCCTAACCAGGATAGCGGGAAACTGTGCGCTGGATAGCTTATCGAAATCAAACGGCTGGCGGGTAACGTACTTAACATCAACAGGGGAAATCACCCCTTGCAAGGTAGTCACTACGTTATCAGCTATGCTCTCTCTAATACTCATTTCAACGCCTTAAAGAATACCTGCCCTAGCTTTCTTTCTTCCGATCGATCGAACCCGAAAAAAGGTCTAATTTTGTTGTTCATTGCCGCCTTCTTTGATTCTTGCGCTCTGGTAAAGAATATCTCCGCTTCTTTGCTGTTAGCCCTTACAGTCATTGCACCCATCATCTGACCAGTAAACCTTAAATCAGGTTTGGTGCTTCTGCCTTTTTCTGCCCTAAATGCCGCATAAGCAGGGCTATACTTCTTGAACGCGCCACCTTTAAAGCCTGTGCCTTTAGATGTTCTAGCTTCAATTATATTTAAACCGACTAAACCTGTTCTAAGTAAAGCCATTTTAATGCTGTCAGATAGCTCTTTGCCTTTCTTACCAATTCGCTTTGCTACTTCATTAGCATTCGACTTGATATTAACTTGCATTATCTGTTGAGCCTGTTGGCATCTGTTGCCAGCTTCTCACCATCATCAATCGAACCATCAGCGTCAGAGTCATATTCAACCCCATCGTTTAAGATAGACTGTAACTCTTCGCCATATCGGGCATGGTAAAACTTGATCATGTTAGTAAATCTATCGCCATCAACCCAGTTAGTTAGTTGAGGGAGTGCGTAATTTGAAAGCACCAGGTAAGCCGCGCATCGAGTAAACTGTGAATCGGTTAGTTTAGAGTTGACCATTTCGCCAGCTATGCCGCGTTTAGGCCACCATTTAATTCGTAGCTCACGTTCGATGTCTGCTTGTGCTTTGGCGTGTTCGTCAGTGAATTGAGTAATGCCTAACAATAAGATGTCAGGAATCAAATCAACTAAATTAGTATCTGTTGAGAATGCCATGCTTCACCTTTAATAAAATACCCCACCCCCGAAGGAGTGAGGTAAGTCTTTATTAACCAAGCAAGAGAGCAGTATGTTCTGGCTTGATGTTTTTAACACCCCAAGCGAGAGACACCTCGTAACGTACTTTTCTATAACCTTTGTAAACGGCAAACTCAAAGCTAAGCCCTGAACGTGGGTCAGTAATAACCATCACATCTTCGGCCTGATCACCTTCTACTGGTCGAGCAGGAGCGCGAGCAGCAAGAACGATAGCGGAACGATTAAACGCCATGTTACGAGCAGCAGCAGCAACAACAGTCATTGCCTTAGTTGCGGCAGACATTGCAACGCGCAGACCAGGCTCGGCCAACGTAACAACACCAGCAGTGAGAGCCGTTGCAACAACATACTTATTGCTGTCACCAGCGAACGTCACAACATCACCAGCAAGTACAGTACCAGTACCAGTGATGAGCGTTAGGGCAGTTGCACCCACAGCATAACCAGCAGTATTAGTGGTGTAGCTTGCGCCTGTTCCTGCGACATTAGTCACAACTTGAGCAGACTCGCGGATAGGCATTCCATTGACATCAAGCAATACACCTTGACGAAGAATTGAATCACTACCAGCATCAGCAGCGTTGGCTTGCTTACCCAAGATGTTCACGCCAGCAGCAGTGTTGATGATTAGCTGGTTGTCTTGAGTCGGGCTTCCGTTGTCTTTCAGGATTCGCAGCACGTTAGACGCATCAGTGTAATCGTTAGCTGTTCCAAAAGGAGATGTGCCAGCAGTACCGTAAGCGCGTGAGAATGTAGACTGTAACGCACAAAGGTCTGTTTCAACTTCGTTGGTTAATGCTCGAATAGCCTGAGCAATCTTACCTGCTCGCACACTCACATAACCTGGTCCAGAGTTAAGACCTTTCTGATCTTCGCCAACAAACCCAAACTCAGCAGCGCGAGACTTAGTGATGATGATGTCGGTGTAGCCTGAAGTTTGCCCTGTAGGATTGGGAACGGCCATTGCTGGGGTTATGTCGCTTACATTGCCAGCTGGCTCAATGTCAACCCGAATTGCTTGGTCAACAGCAGCGGTTTCTGCTGATGCGTTCATTGTAGCGGATGGAATAAATCCAGTAAGTTCTCTGGAAGTAATGTCCAACGCTTCGTAAATGTCAGGTACGAGACCTGTGATTGTGTTCTCTGCCATGATACTTATTCCTTAAATTAGTCTAGAGTTCCCCCGCTTCGGATAAATTCCTTGCGTTTTAGGGGGTTAAGTTGTTCAAATTCTTCACGACTTTTGGTCTTTCCAGCGATGTCGTTATTGCTACCTGCATGGCCCTGACTTCCTGTACCGCCTGGAGTAGCGCGAACAAAATGGGGGTTAGCAGTTAAAAACTCTGAGACTGCTTCATTGACTGACAGTAGATCACCCTTATTGTTGTATCGGGCTACCTTTCCATCTGTTACTTCTACAGTTCCATCCTCTGCCAAACGTACTAAATGCTTCAACAAAGTGGATACTTGTGTAGGGCTTACGGCATTATTGCTAGATGCTGCTGATAATAAAGCGCCATCTACCAATGTCGATTGCAATTTAGATTCCAGGGTACTGATCTTTAAATTGCTTGCTTCGACTGTCTGCTTCAAGATGAGTTCGAACTCGCCGCGCGCTTTTTGACTCTCCACGCCAGCGGCTGCTTTTTCGTCTATCGCTTCTCTTGCTTCGTCAAGGTCGATGCCTGATGTTAATTTATCAAACTTTCGTTGTTCGCGGGATAAGCGATCAGCTACGATCTTGTCTAATTCATCTTGTGTAAACGTCTTTACTGTTACTGTTTCGGATTCCATGTTTTCTTCGCTCATGTGGCGGCCTCATAAAAGAGTGGTGGTGAATTGAGATTATAGCATACTATTCTGGCGATAACACAAGTCGCAACATCTTGTGCTGTTTAAAGGTCAAGCACTGGTCTAAAGCTATGGCGGCAGTTGTATCCACCCCTAACGATATGCGGGTCGCCTGATGCTTTACCTGCCCAGCTTCCTTGCCAAGTCAATTCTATTTCTTCGTCTGTGAATATCTGACCTTCATGCTCTCGGCAGAAGGGTCTGCTTGCCCTTACCAAACCGCCCACATACTTCCAGCTAGTCGCCCCTGCTTCCTTACCGATAGCCGTATTAACTGAGGCATCGAACTGCATTAGGGAGTCATGGACTAACTGATTGGCGTTCTTGGCTAACCTACCGCCTACCGCTTCCTTGACTGTCTTAACGCTTGCAGAGAATGCTCTGCCTGTTAGGGTGTTCTGATAGACTTCTTTAGCGATGATGTCTAGGTACTCAGCACCGATGTCCTGAAAGCCCTGAAACGATAGCCGCTGTAGTTGGTTGATTATCCTGGGGTCTAACTTAGTGAATGCGCCATAGGTTGCCAACATTTCTGCTGTGCCTCCTGCGACTGCGGTGTACTCTCTTATGATGCCATCTACAGTAACGAGGTATTCTTCTTCGATCAGCTTTCTAATCTCTGATCGAGCATTGATCGCCCATTCTAAGTCAAACAGGTTGCCGTCCTTTAGGGGAGCAGATGCCAATAGATCGGCTATCTTATCCTCTAAGGTGGCTAGGGCTTCGGCTAACCGCGTTTGATGTAATGCGGCTAACCTTGCAAGCTCCTCGACATGGTCGGTGTCAGCGGCCATTTAGACTACTTCAATCTCATCGTTGAATTGACCTATGATCTGTGTTCCTGCTTCTATCTCTGCATGTGCTTTGGCTAACATTTCATCATCTAACAATAGGTCGCTTATTTTCTTGTCTACTTCTTGAGCAAACGTAACTGACTTAATGCCGCTGGCTCGTAATGATTGTAAGAACATCAACTCCTTATCGTAGTCTCTTAGATCAAACGAATCAGGATAGAACACTTCAACATCAGCGGTCACGCCTTGCCACTGACAGAATAGAATGAAAAGTTGTTCTTCGGCTAATTCTAATAGATCGGCTTTCTCTGATAGTTTCGCATTGAGAAGCTGAAATTCTGTAGCCATCGCCACACCACTCATGGTAACAGCCTCAGTGCCTCTTACTGCTCCCATGTGAGACATTCGGTTAATGCTTTGAACCTTATCGTCTATGGCATTGCGGATAGCGTCTAGGTTGCCTCCGTTGGGTTGTAGCATATACGGCTTTAATCCTGGGTCTGTATCGTCACTTATTAAGACAATACCACCAGCACCCGCCGAGGCATCTGCATCGTTTGTTTTAACGAGTGTGGGGTGGTTTGATATTCGTATAAGCTGTTCAATCTCCGATAGCTCTTGATAGATTGCTTTCTGCATATAAGCGGCATCAGATAGATCAGATAGACCTATGCCTCTAGTGACAGACCGATTGGCTGGTAGGAATACAGCAGGAATTCGACCCAATACATTAACATCACTCTCAACTAAACTATCTTTATCATCTACTGACTTCCAGTATTCAACCGTTTCGGGTGTCCATATTCTGTAATAGGTTTCAATCTTATCGTCAGTCTTAATGATTGCTTCCCTGACTTTCAGGTAAGACAGATTAAATCTACCGCTGGGGCTTCTCTTGTACTTCCAATCCAACACATTTTCAGGGGTGAACATCGTCACATACGGTCGTATTTCTTGCGCTAACTCTTCGGCCTTTGTTCCTGCTGTACTCTTAGGCTTGTCCATCATTAACCATACATGGCCGTAGACACTAGACCAGATTTGGCACTCACGCATAAACGCATTCAGACTCCGACCATCAAGGTCAGCATCCTTTAAGAACGGTTCAAGGGCTACGTTATTAGCTAGGGTGTTAAACTGTCGAGTAGGTGGTACACGCCATAGAAAGCTAGAATAGATATGGATTATATTGCGGCAATGATTATCAATGGGCGTCAGTTCTTGCCTGCGCTTATACTCTAGGTCTGATTCTGAGATGTATCTAGTTAGATACTCTCCATCAATATAGGATTGCCCGCCTAGATAACTGCGTAAATAGAATTCCCATCGGTCTTGGTAAATTGTGTAATCAGCGTGAGTAGTGTTCGCGGGTTCTTTCATGGTTGCGCCTTGTTAAGTTAGAGCCAGACCCAACGACAAGCTCACCAAAGCATACGGCATCTAGCCTAATGTATGCAAATGGTGGTTGCCGCTGAACCTAATTTAATAGTTTCTGGCCTGAGTATAATATCATCAAAGCCATGATTAAGTCCATCGAGTGTTCCCTGTGAATATCTGTCTGCGTTTAATCGGGAACCGCCTCACAGTAAAGTAGTCCCTTGCATCGTTATGGTGGTCAAGTCCTGCTTTCTTATCTGGTTTTCCATTAACATCGTAAGCCTGTTGCTCGACAGACCTTGCTGTATCAGGACACTTATCACAATCTATGTAATATGATGTTTGACCTTCGTTATTGCAGAAAGCCATATTAGATGCCGCCACCCTGTCTTTGATTAAGCCGTTCGCTCTAGGTGCGTTTATCTCAAACCCCGCGTTCTTGAGTAAGATTATATCACTACTTGAGGCGTTTGTTGAACTGGTAGCGGCTCCACTTGCATCAGGGTAGACGATAATCGGGTGGTGGGGGTATGTATCTTTGATCATTTCAATAACTGTAGGCGTATCTCTGCCTTTGCTTATCTCGCCTCCAGCGTATGCTTTCCCGAATCTCATAGCATGGATAACACATGCCATATTATTGACGTTGAAATCTATCCCTATGTGCAGAGGTTCATTCTTAACGAATTCAACAGGGCAATGGTTACGCTCCCTGCTGAACGATGGATAAACCGACCCAGTGGTAAGGTTAACAAACTGCCCTTCAATGTACGCTTCTAACAGGTGGTCTGGGTATATCTCTCTGAGGCTGTCAATGTACCCCTCTGGAAGATAGGGATTAGAATAGCTGGGGGCGCGTATTAACTCATAGTTGGCTGTCTTGTCTCGCTCCCATTGTTCGTATACAAAGCGGAACCCTTCTGGGGTTGTTCCTACTGCCGCTGTATTTGGTTCTCCATTGGGCTTTTTCTGCCTGTTTCGGGCAATGATAGCTTCCCAGACCTTTCGTGCTTTGGCCGAGGGTAACGTGTCTAATTCATCGGCAAGGCTGTCACCTACCTCATAACCGATGATGCTCTCGACATTGTTCATCGTCCTGAATATAATCCGCCTGCCATTCACTTGCATGATGTGATCAGATTGATTCAGTTTAAAAGGTATTCCAAGATCGGCGAATATCGCCGTAAAACGAGGATAGGCGATGGTTTTCATTAACTGGTAATCAGGAAGATAAAACCCAACATCAGCATGGCCTTCATCCAGTATCATTTTAACGCCCTTTAGTATCAGCGCATGACTCTTACCCGCTCCGAAACCAGCGACCATAGCAGGGTATTGAGCCTTACTATTAACGAGCATTGTCTGTGGTGGAGTGGCTCTAGCTATTATCTTCATCTTCCATGACCTCAAACGAAGTGATGTTGTGGGCTGGGGGTGCTTCTGCTGTAGTCTCTTTCCATCCAGCCTGACATTTCAACCAGAAGATGTTCGCTGCCACGTTCCCCTCCATCGCTAATTTAAGCAAATTCTTACCCATTTTGGCCTGTTGCGTTGCTCTCCCTTTTTTATAAGCGTCAGAAACTTCTGGCTGTCTAGCTTCTATGGCCCTAAAGGTGGTTTCAGACATGCTGAAATAATCGGCTAACTGACCTTTGGTGAGAGTAGAGGCTAATGATTGCAGTTTCTTTACTTGCTTAGGGGTTAACACGGCTAAAGGGCGGCCTCCACCATCGCCTTGATTACCTATCTTCATTACGCCTCCGCAAACATATCAACTTGCTTTGTCTCTTCGTTTATTCTTGCTTTGGCCGCATTGAAATAATCTTGATCTAACTCTATACCGATAAACTTGCGCCCCAAAGAGAGGCAAGCGCTCCCTGTCGTGCCTGTTCCCATGAATGGGTCTAGGACTGTTGCGCCCTTGCTGGTAAAATTCCTAACAACATGAGAGGCCAAGCCCAGTGGAAATATCGCGCCATGCGACTCGTGTTCTTTGCTCCCACGCCTAATTGTCCAGTGGTTGCTGATCGTCCCTCTAGGGAATTGCGCTGATTCGAAACTTCGGCTTTCAGGTTTGCTATTTTGTAGCACCAACAACACCTCAAACTGTGAATTTAAAACACCCGCTCCGATAGCTGGCTGTGCGTTCACTTTATCCCAAATTATAAACTCTTTAATCTTGGTGTGGAACTCGCCCATCAGCCTAAATAGTGCTGGCTTGTTACCTGTTAAAATCTGCACGTTATAAAAAACCAAGTCCGACACCCGCAAACATTCACCAATGACACTTTTATTGAAGTTGTAATATTCATCCATAGAAAGGTTATAGTCAAAGTCTTTATATTTTGTTGTAATCTCTCTGACAATTTGGCGGCTACAATACTTGCCGTTTCTTATGCGAAGGTTCATATTATATGGGGGAGAGGTAAGAACCATATCAACAGAATCATCAGGTATGTCTTTCATTCTTTCTAGGCAATCGCCCTGCATTAATTGAATATTCATTATACCTCAGTGCCGAATACTTCCCTTGTTTGATGAAGCATGTAATCAGCGGTTAATTGATTGGTGGTTTCTCTTTCTTTGCGGTGATCATCTACGCCTTTATCGACATTGTAACACCAGTGAATCAGCTCTGCTTTGACCTGAAACATCGGAACATCAACCTCTAATACCGACTGCATAATACCATTAAAGTCTACAATTAGATCATCGAAGCCATATTCTCTGCACTCATCTAGCCTATCTACTATGTTTAAATCATTCATAATATCCACCTTCAAGTGTTAACTCGTTGTATTATAAAGGCTTTCTTTAATAAATAATAGTCCGTTCTCGATCACCAGTGGACTAGGCTGGCTCAAAAGGCAAGAGGGAGCCTCGATCTATTTACATTTTAATGGACATGAAAGTGTGACGCAACTACATTTTCTTGCGCCTTATGTCAGAAAAACCATGAACTTTTGACCTTTCATTTACCCCTTTTGCATAATAGTTTTTCATTGACATTACATCACCCAAGCGATCAATACGGCAATAATCAATCCAACCACCCAAGCCCTTTTTAATGTAATGTCTTTAAGCAACCACTCGCCCAGATCATTCAAAGCCGATACCTCCAGCAATGAATCTTTTATAGCTTGGTCTGCGCTTGCGTTAGCCTCTTTGACAAATGATTTATAGTCTTTCATTACAGTTTCCCCTCTGTCGCTAGCTGGGCGCGGTAGTCTGACGACTCCATCAATTTAAGCCTTTCCTTTGAGTATTGATCAGCATCTGCGCTTAATAACTCTTCCGCTGTCCTGCCGTTATACTCTTCTTCTAACAGCCAATCATCAAGCTCTTTATAATCTAACAGCCCCCCGCCGTCTGTATGCAACTCTAAGCACTGAACAATCAAAAACCTTTCTCTTTGTGTGATCATTTTCTTTCTTCCTTTTTTCTTTGCTTCATTCTCTGTTTATAGTTTCGCTCTTTGTCCCCTACCACTAGAGCCGCACCCCATACCATCATCACTATAACGCCTACAAATACCCCTACAATAAACCATTCCATACTCTTCCCCTAGTGTAAGTTTGCGCCAGCACTGGCCGATAGCAAGTTGCAGTCAAATGCCTCCTGAACCTCTTCTCGAAGCCTGGTTTCCAAGTAGAGGTAAATCTGCTCTTTCACACCTTCGACAAAGCCTTTCTTGTCCAAATAAGGCCGAAAATCCTCTAGTGCTTCTGACCAGTACGATTGGTCGTCACCCACGATTGCATATAGTTTAAACAGGGTGGCTAGTTCATCACCATCGCAATCAGCAAATATCCCAACCCTATAAGTCAGGTCTAATACTATCCCGAAGTCTCTGCTAACTGTATGCGGGAATATATCATCGAGCCATTCAGGATTAAGCCGCAACCATTGGTAGCAAAGTTGATCTTTGAACTCATCCTCTAGCTCCAGCAGATCACCCGACCAAAGGTTATAAACGCCTACCCATTCGACTACGTCATTGAAATCATTGATGTTTTGCATCTTAACACACCCCTTTTAGGCAGTCTTGGTAATCCATATTAGAAACCAAACAGTAGGCTAAGAACATAATCAGCACCCCTATTTTCTCAAACTTACTGCTCGGCTTGTCTAGCTTTTTGATCTGTGAATAACTTAATGAGTAGTTCATGCGGCCGCCTCATTGGAATAATGACTAGCAATTTCTTCCCAGTTAATATCTGAAATATCAATAAAATCTAAAATAGAGGCATCTAAATGCTTTGTTTCTAGCTCGTAGTGGTCTAGGAATATTTCTTGAATAAGGTCTGCTGTCACTTCACCATCTTCTTGATACCCAATTAACAGCCCTTCAAAATGCAAGTTAATAAGCCAAGTATTTCTATTTGTCCAACCGTTGTAATCTGTCATGGTATTCCCCTTAATTGATTGAGATTAAATAATATACCCTATTATCAGGAATGTAAAGGTTTATTATTCAGCCCTCCACTTACCTGTTTTAGCGTTTGCTGTGACTTGGCATCGCTTACCTGATTTATATAACACAGTGAAGGTATGCGACCACGAAGAGAGGCCGTTGTTGTACCCTAGATAGAGATTAGAACAAGTACCCGCTGAAGTCGCCCCTGCTACCCACCAAGCCGCGTGAGAGTGTCCTGTCATGGTTTTATGCCCTGACTTACTAAAGCCTGTAGCCGAACCTCTAGCCCCTCCTGAACCGTTGTGGCCATGAAAGTCACAGAGTACACCTTTGATATTTAACGCCCCTACGTCTTTGTTCAATACGATTGCTTTCTTGCTTGCTAGAGCGTGGGTGAAATACGATGGAGATTGGTTTGGGTTATCATCTATTTGCTTCGTGACAGCTAATTCAGTCTCAAGAATAAAGCGCCTGTTTTCATAGTCAGTTTTATAGTTTGAATCCTCTAGGAATCGCCTTAAAAACTCATCGTGATTTGACCACACGACATAACTTTTACACCAGGGGCGGTAGGTTATCTCATCAATAAACCTTCTGGCGTTGTCATATTCATCTTGCACGTTGCGAGTGCCTTTCTTATGCTTTCGGTAGTGGTTTAGATAATGTTTGGTTTCATGCGGGTTATGCGATATGCCGTCTACTAGATCATGGAACAATTGAACGGCTGGTTTAAGTGTATCAATAACCGAATCCTTGCCGAACCAGAACATCCTCTCAACGTCTTTGTCTATGTTGTCATAATGAATATCACCCCACTGTAGAGCCTCAACACAATCAAAGTCCGAAACCACCCCATCTTTAACCTGAACAGTGAGATCATGGAACGTGCCGTTCTTGTCGCCTACTAGTTGTCGCACAAACCAAGAATGGTCAGCCATTACCTCGACCAGTAACGCGCCATAGGTATGATGGAATTCTGCCTTTTGACCAGCCTTGGCCATGATGTAGTTTTTTAAAGTACAACAGCCTGTCGTGTACAAGTGTTTGGCTTGAAACTTTCTAGGGGTAGGCACTGGGCGCATCGAAACGCGTGTGTGGGGAATGATAGAACTGGCCGTTTTAGTGTAATCATCAAACCCACTGGTGGGGTTAACCGCTGTCGGTAGGATTTGAAGGTTAGCACACCATACTAAACTAGGCGCAAGGCTTTCAATTTCGTCAGAAACATACCTTGTAATCGCTGGGTCATAATAAATCTCTTCTGTCACATCGTTATCACCCTGCTTTCTGTTCTGAACAAAGGCTGTCTTGTTATAGGTAAATCGTGAAACTTTAATCTCTGCGTCTATGTCAACAGCATACGCTTCCAAGTTCTTCATAAACCCAGCGTGGACCTTAGTATTATTTTGAGCGCACGTTAGAATAAAGCGTTTAACCTCCCCTGCTTTTGGCTTTGGCATGACCTTAATCTTTGTCTGGTCAAACTCACCACGACTGATTGCACCTTCTTTAACTTCTTTGTTGTACTTATCTAAGAACCGATCAAACGACCTTCTGTCAATGCCGAACCTCTTAGATGCTTCCTGACTGCTTTTATCGCACTCTCTCCAGTGTTCTATTCTTTCGTTAATCTCTATTTCAGTTAGTCGATTAGCCATTATATTTCACCTATTCTATTGAGTTGTGTTTTTATCTGCTCTTTTAGACCGCGTTGAAATTCTATAACTTCCTCTCTATTAAACTTAGGCGACGCTCTCCATGCGAGCCTTTCCATTCCCTTTACCCTATGTATTCCATAAGTATCAACCATGTATTGTCTATACCTTAAAACATAATGGGCTTGCTTCATGCCCCAGCAATTACAATGAGGGCATTGGGGGTGAATGTTTTCCTCGAATAACTTAAAAACTGTCCTGCCTCTAGGGATAAAATGGCCTCCCTGCATATTCTTGTAGTGGTCTACCTTGCCGCAAGTCACACATTGGCAGTATCCGTTATCATCGGAATGCTTGAGCCTTACAAGTCTCTGTAGTAGCTTTGCCGCCTCTTCTACTTCCTGCGCTATGGTTCGTTGTTTACGCTTCGCCATTAGTCTCGGCCTCTTCAATTAGAAAGTCACAGTAATGCTTGATCTTTTCAAGGTCTTGAATGCCGCCTTTCTCTCTCCAGCGGGTAATGTATTTAACGATCGACCCCTCTGCAAATTCCAGCTTGTTTGACATAATGTATTCTATTGGCTGAATACCCTTGTTCCTGTAATGGTTGCCGCCTACCTGATTGTCTAATGCGCTCATTCTGCCTTCCCCTCATCTATTTGAATTACTTTAGGCTGATCTAAATCACAATGCGTACATATTCCATAAGCAGAGTTATCAGTACCAACCCAATATTCTAAAGCATGGCCGCACTCACAAAATATCTTTGTTGCCGTCACGCCTGTCGGAAATTGAAGAATATTATCCATCTGTTTGACGCTCCTAAGTAATTTTTCAAACGTCAGGCTATCCATCACTCCACCTGTCTGTTTTTAAGTTGTTGGTATTCACTGTTTTCAGGAACGGTTAACAAGATGTTATGCTCCCACGCCCAATTATACACTTGATCAAGATAATGACACATTTCGCCCTTATCGAGACCACTAGTGTGTTTCACTTGGTCTGTTATTATCCTGCCATGTACTCTTATATCTTCAACGCCTAAGAATTGCCGCTTCATTAATAGCTTCATATTTTGTTCGGTGGCATTTGTGTGTTCCATTATCAGGCTTTCTGATAACTCTCTGTACCACTTATGAGAAAGAGCGTTCTGACTTAAAGACCTGGGATTAGTATACGGCTTCAATGTAATCGCTAAAGGTGTCTCATAATCCCAAGCATTGATTCGCAACAAAACGTGTTTGACGCGTTGCTCGATGTCCTGCCTTGAATGAATTGTTACAACGTCACCGCTCATTTCACTGTATTCCAATCTCTTCGCTTATCGTTCTCTCTAGTTCTTAGCCGAAACAGCATCCCATCGCCATGTTCTTCCCTGTGCTTTTTAAGGTTAACTGTTTTCACCTTTGATCTAATCTTGGCGTTTTTGTAGTGGTTCCTGCGCGTCCATTTAAAAAACCTAATGTTTTCTAATATGTCAGAGTCGCTAGTTTTCTTATCCATCAACGCCAGCAGTAAAGGCATAGAGTGTGAGCCGATAAAATCATCCACCCTAGACTTAACCATGCAGAACTTGAGTTTGTTTTTCGAGGTTATATCTCTGCACCTTCTTAATTCTAGTGAGTTAAACCAATCCCACCCATCGTCTGACACTGATGAACCATTCATCAAGTCAGGACGGAAGTGACTAACCAACCTGATAGGCATAAATCCTGCCTTAGTATGTTTGCCGTAAAGCCCGACTAGCAGACTATCCCAATAATATTGAATTGCTTTCATGTCCATCATTTCACCCCC
>Ga0208414_1001236_pt1 | contig 20436 bp, 18 predicted proteins | sample AntAceMetag02UKE_FD_184770 | JGI IMG/M metagenome (GOLD analysis project Ga0208414, IMG submission 184770) | Saline lake microbial communities from Ace Lake, Antarctica - Antarctic Ace Lake Metagenome 02UKE (SPAdes) (version 2) | ecosystem: Environmental > Aquatic > Non-marine Saline and... | reverse complement strand
CCGCAGCCGCCTTCCCTCCAGCCGTTTTGAGGTTGGTGGCAACCCATTCGGCCGCCTCCAAATTCATATCCACCACCACCTTGGCCCCCTCTTTGACGTCGGCATGGCAAACTACCCCGCCAAAACCAGAGCCTCTGTTCATTCCAACCGCGACCAAATTCTGGGAGCGTTTCAGAGCGATAGATGCGGTGAATACCGCCGCTCAGAATCTCTCACCGAGATGCATCCAATCGGGTAAACTAAAGAGATCCGGATGCACTAACTTTAAGAAACTCCCTCAGCCCCCGGTTGCAACGCGCGGCACCGCCATACAATCGACTTCGAAATGCAGGATTTCTGGCAGACAGTGAGTAATCGTCGTGCGGGCCGGATAAGGTGCGGTAAAAAACTCACGGTAAATTTCGTTAAATCGCGCCACATTCGCCGGATCGCGCACGTAGTTCCGCGTCTGCACCACATGGGCGAGATCACTCCCCGCCGTCTCTAGCACCTTGCGGAGATTCTCGAACGAGCGGCGCACTTCGGCGTCGAAGGTATCTTGCACGATCTTGCCGGTGGCATCAACCGAGGCTTGGCCGGAGACCAAGATCAGATCGCCTACCCGCACGACAGGGCTAAAGGGTAAAGGGGAAACGGGCGTGTCCGCTGCCCGAGGATAACTGACGGAGGGGTGGTTCATAAAAACTCAAAATTCGGTTCGGTGATGTCGTCGAGCGGGTAGACGGGACGCCGGAGATGCCGCCAAGTAAATAGGCTGACATTGCTGCTGCACGGTCCCGGCGTATCCACCAAATACATCTCCGCTGCGATCGGATCATAAGCCCGACGATGGGCCACGGCGGCTTTGACCCCGATCACCGCAAAGTTCCTCGGTTCAATGCCCTGACTGCGCAATTGCCCGAGATCGAAGGGCGGCGTCTTGCGACTGGTAAGGAGAATTGTCACGCCCGCAAAACGGACCACCGCCGACGGCCCCATGTCAAAATACTTACCACTCATTGCGGCTAGGTGGCTGTTCTTATCCTCTAACTCAAAGCGACCATCGCTGCGCGAAACCATCGTGACAGAAAGTTCCAGCGGGCCTGCGTCCAGACTTGATCCTTTGCCGCCCACCGAAACCGTTTGAGTTTCACCCGCCACCAAATCCCGCAGTTTGATCACCGCCGCGGTATCGTTGATCACGACCAGCGCGTTCGCCACATTATGTTCCACGAGCGCCCGCAACACCCCAGTGCCGTCGCCCGGTGCGCCACCACCGATATTGTCTGAAGGCTCCACCAATATGATCGGCCCATCGCTCCGCGTAGGCAACATCGCCAAAACCTCCGCCACCGGCGGATACGTCACGTGGCCGCGCTTGCGCAAGGACCACGCCAGCAACGCGCCCTCACGCAGATCAGCCTGGATACTCTTTTCATCGCCCGAGTGAACCAGACTGAGTGAAACCCCAGTGTCAGGCGTGTCAGCAAATGAAAATCCCGGGACCACATTGCCCGCCCAAATCTCGGGTCGAATCGCCTCCAGTCTGGCCATAAAGAGATTCAGGGAGATCATCGGATCGTTGTCCGAGCCAGTGCCCGGGGGCGACCAAACAATAGGCACTCGACACCATGTCATCCTGGGCGTGACACCGTCTCGCAAGGCTCTCGCCAGCAGTTGCGTCGCCCGCACCGCCCGGGCTCGCGCATCGGTGTGCGGATTTTCCCGATACGCGACTAGCCCGCTCGCCAATCGGCACATGCGCGCGGTGAGATTGGCGTGGAGGTCAAACACGCCAAACAGCGGGACCGTTTCGCCCCCTGGCAATGACCGGATACGCTCCAACAACTCTCCTTCCACGTCGGTGAATGACGGCGTGACCATCGCGCCGTGTAAAACGAGAAAAATCCCGTCCACGCCTGCCGCCAGCGCCGGTCTTGCTCGCTGCTCAAATTCGCGCCAGAAGGTCTCAAACGCTTCGTCCTCGACGATACCAGATGGCATCGCGCGAGCATCGACCGTCGGCACAACCGTCAGACCCAGCGTTTCGGCGGCCGAGAGAAACCCATCCGTGGGTGAAGCGTCGCCCTGTTTTCCAAAAACTTGATCATCAACCGTGACGTCAAAGTCAGCCCACGTAGTAACTTCTTCCAAAAACGTATGCGTTTCATGGAAGAGCCCTCCAAATAGAATACGCGGCGAATTAGACATCAGGTAGACGGGCTAAGCCGCGGGTTGGTAGATCTCGGCGTGGCGCGCAAACGCTGTCGCCGCCCGAGCCAAGGCGTCTTGGATATCGCGTTCCGTATGCACCATGCTAATCGACCACAGTCCGCGTTCGATCGCCCGCACGCCTTCCTCCAACAGACACCGACGCAAGTGAGCCCAGCGGAGCGCGTCGTGCCTTGTAACATAGTCACGGTAGTCGCGGATCAGCCCTTCCTCGGCACCGGGTTGCAACATGACCGTATGAAACGCCAGCCCCGGACCTTGCGGTCGGAGCGGGATGTCGTGCTGCCGCGCTAAGTCCGCCAGTCCCGCCATCATGCTGCCCCCGAGAGTATTGATCGTTCCCGGATGCCGATCGCCCGCCGCGATGACCTGATCAAGGCACCACTTGCTCGCTGCGAGACACAACGGATTGGCATTCAAGGTGCCCGGGTGAATCGATTCACCTGAAATAATTTTAGCCATCGCTGCCTTGGTGCCCGTCAACGCCGCAAACGGCGTGCCGCCGCCGATCGCCTTACCAAAGATGGTTAGGTCGGGCTTGAAATCATAGTAGCCCTGCCCGCTTCCGGCCCCGAAGCGGAATCCGGTAATCGTCTCGTCCGCGATCATCAACATGCCTTCCTGATCGCAGAGCTCGCGGATGATCGCCATGAAGCCGTCAACCGGCTCGATGCAGCAGGTATTACACATCACCGGTTCAAAAATAATTGCAGCAATCTGACCCCGATAAGCTGCCAAGCGACGGCGGAGATGCTCCGCATCGGCCCAACGGGCCACGACAAACTGATCCGTAACCTCTGGGATAATTCCCTTGCTCGGGTGGGTGCGAGCAGGCGATTCCGGATCATCCCACGTGCTGGGCGGATTGGCGAAGCCCACCAGACCTTCGTCACTCCAACCATGGTAATGACCTTCGAATCTCAGAATCAACGAACGTCCCGTGTGCGTGCGCGCCAAACGCATCGCCGCCATCACGGCTTCCGTCGCCGAGTTGTTGAAACGCACGAGTTCGGCCGACGGCACCATCGATTGCAGACGCTCCGCGACCTCCAGTTCAAGTTCGCACTGCGCCGCCCAGTGCAAGCCCAGTTTAGCCTGAGCCGCCAGCGCATCGGCGAGACCGCTCGGCGCATGACCATAGAGCAACGCCCCCTGGCCAAGTTGGAAATCAATGTATTCGTTCCCATCGACATCCCAGACCCGAGAGCCCTCACCCTTTTGAAAATACAACGGCACCGGCGCTTCCATCTTGCGGATCCCGCTGTTGATCCCGCCAGCGATACTTTTTTGAGCGCGCTCGAAGAACGCGTGCGATTGAGAAAAAGTGTAGGCCATGATTAAAGAATTTTAGGCTAGGCTTGGCGGCGGATTTTATGGTCATCGGACTGCGCCCCAAACCGGCGCATCGCGGCGATCAAAGCCCGGCGGCGTTGATCGGGAAAACGGTTCACCGGCACGGACACACTGATACCCGCCAAGGGCTCGTGTTGGGACGTCAGCGGGATAGCGACACAGGCCACCCCCGCAACGGTCTCCTCCTCTTCCAACGCGCAGCCCCGTTCACGCGTCGCGGCGAGTTCCTCCTCGAGGCGTTGTCGCGCAGCTTTGCGACCGCGAGTCGGCAACGCCGCGCACGCTTTAGTAACGAGTCGGCCTTGGTGTTCCGAGGGGAGATTGGCCACAATCGCCCGCCCCAGTGCGGTCGTATAAAACAGGTCACGCGCACCCGGTTTCACGATCCAGCGCAAGGCGTGCCCCGTTTCCACCACGTGCGCATACCGCACGTAAACTCCTTCCAGCACGCCAAGATTCACCGTCTCGTCAAAATCACGATTAAGCTTGGTCATCAGCGCCTGCGCCTTCGCGCGCAGCATCGCGTCGCGACCGTGCTCCCGCAACGAGGCCAATCGGTCCGATAAGACATAACTGCCCCGAATTCCGGCATCCCCGAGGTAACCGAGATCCTGCAAACTGCGCAGAATCCGATGCACCGTCGGCTTCGGCAACCGACTCTCTTCCGCGAGCTCAGCGAGGCTGAGTGCCCGCCCCGTGCGGGCCAACACCTCTAAGATAGAAAATGCTTTGTCGAGAACGGCTATACTCATGATTTTCGCTTTACACCATATTTCACAATATGGAATGACTATTCCGTCAAACAAAATACACTCTTGACCAAAAACTGCCGCGATCACCTCGGGGCGGCCCGGTCTATCTGCCTCTCTACCCCCGCCCTCATCGCATGAACCCACCCATTCTTTTATTATGAAAATCCTCCGCTATCTCGACTCCACTCAAACGGTGCGTCTCGGTGCCCAGCAGCCCGACGGCAGTATCCGCCGTCTCGACGGTGACCTCTACGGCAAACTCATTGTATCCGATATAATGGATACGCCCGCCAAACTTCTCGCGCCCGTCGAGCCGACCCAGATCCTGTGCATCGGCCTCAACTACAAGCAGCACGCCGCAGAATCCGGTATGGCTACCCCTGAGCGCCCAATTCTCTTCGTCAAGGGCGTCAATACGCTCCAACACCCCGGCGATCCGATTGAAATTCCGACCCACCTCGCCAGCACCGAAGTCGACTACGAATGCGAGCTCGCCGTCGTGATCGGCAAAACCTGTAAGAATGTCAGTCCTGCCGAGGCGTTAGACTACGTCCTCGGCTACACTTGCGCCAACGATGTCTCCGCCCGGGATCATCAGATCAAGTTGGGCGGCGGCCAATGGTGCCGCGGCAAGTTCTTCGACACATTCGCTCCGCTCGGTCCCTGCCTCGTCACCCCCGATGATATCCCCAACCCTAACGCGCTTAAAATTGCCACCATTCTGAATGGCAAGCGTGTGCAGGATTGGACCACCAGAGACATGATATTCGATGTCGCGCACATCATTTCATACCTCAGTGGGAGCACTACCCTCGCGCCCGGCACCGTGATCCTCACCGGCACCCCGCAAGGCGTGGGCATGGCCGTCAAACCCGAGCCTCGCTGGCTCCGCCCCGGCGATCAGGTTGACATCGAAATCGAAAACATCGGCACGTTGAGTAACCCCGTGCAACTCGAGGGTGCGGCGCGTTAACCGCCGCCGCGGTTGGGCATAAAGACCTCCCCTCAAATCAGTTCCGATCACTCATGTGGGGCAGGATTTACGCCCGACTCTCTCCACTCAAACGCGGCGAACAACTCGCCAATTTCCCGTAGCGCGTTTGAGGCAAATGCCGAAAGCGTGATCTCGCTGCCTCACCATCTCGGCGACCCACTACCTCCTCCTGTGTCGAAACAGGTCACATCGCCTTACCCGTTGGCAAATTTCGACCTCAAGCCCCGGATCACATTGAGTGAGTTCCTCGGCCTAAGTCTCCGCCAGCTGAATCTCAGTATTCCAATCCAACCAATCGCATGCTTCTTCCTGGGAAAACCCTTAAAACACGTCTCGCCTCCGATGAACCCGTGATCGGCATGATGGCTACCGATCACGCTTGGCCGCACTTGTTGGAAATCTGCGAACACGCCGGGCTCGACTACCTGATCATCTATCGCTAGCACGGCAGTTTCTCCGACGAATTGGTGGCTCATGTTTGTCAAATCGGCCGACTCACTTAATTCCCCGTCCTTGTCCGAGCCATTTCCTGCGAGACATCGATCATCCAACGCCTCATCGACCTCGGCCCGTGCGGCATCCTGCTGCCCAACGTCACCACGACGCAGGAATTGGATCAGGTGCAAGCGGCCATCCAGAGGCACCCGTCGCCCCGGCGGCATAGGTAACTATTGGATGCGCGACGTGCACTACGAAACCTGGAAGCACGACTTTGAGGACCATTTTACCGTCATTCCGCAAATCGAATCGCAAGCTGGCGTAGCTAACGTGGACGTGATAGGGGCCCACCCTCTCGTCAGGCGCTCGGACTGGGGCCGTATGACCTGTCCGCCGATATCGGATGCTGTTGGAACCCCCATGCCCCCGCGTTCCAATCCGTTCTGGAAATCACGAAGAACGCCGCGGATGCAGTCGGTAAAAAGGTTTGGGCCGGCACCAACACGACCGAACTATTGGCCAAAGGCTACACCTTCCTTTGGGTCGGCACGGTCAGCAGCATGCTGGGCCAAGCCCTCTCCCAAACGGTCAAGTCACTAAAGATCGGCAACCCCGCGGCCGCAAACGAGAGCGCCTCTCCCCCTGCTTGATTTTCGTTAAATGCGTTGCGGTTCGGGCGAAGGAAGGGACGAACCGCAGGGCCGTTCGCGCCTGCCCGCGCCAATCCACCTCTCCCTTTCAGACTAGAAACCGCAGTGAGGTTGGATGTAGGAGGGGGTCTACAACCCGACTTCAGACTGATCGGCACCCGAACCTTCGCGGTATAAAGCCGCTCCTACATTTTCGACCCTATCTAAAGAATCACCCTGTCGTTCGCCCACCAATCCTTCTCAAAAATTTCGGTTTTCTCTAACGTGGTAGGACTAAGGCGACTCCACATAAACCCGATCAATCAGGGGTGGCAAAGACCGGTACCAGTCACCCAATTGGGTTCTCAGCTGATCGACCAATTCAGAATGATCAGACGCGATATTATGCGACTCTGCCGCATCGGTGTTTAAATCAAAGAGCTGCACGTCCGTGCCGTCGTATTCCATCAAGAGTTTCCAATGATCAACCCGCACCGCCAACGAGGGGCCTCTTCGTTTGGCGGTCGGATTCTGCCAAAACACCGGCTCCCCGCGGCTAAACGATTTCACAGGCATCCCACAGAGTGATTGAGAAAGAGGTTGGAGTTGGCCAAGTTCACCGAGCGGGTTAACGGTCGGGTGTGAAAAAAAGAACCCAAAAGAGACCAACCCCAACCAAAGGTAAGCACACCATACTAGTATCATGTAACATAAAAGAATTCGCATTGAATACCGTGGTTACTTGAGGTAGACTTCGGCATGGCCAATCGATACAAAGTGACGTTGACGAAAGCCGAGCGTGAGCAGCTCACCGGGCAGACTCGCGGCAAATCCACGGCAGCGAAGTTCATTCACGCCCGTGCCTTGTTGTTATGCGACGCGGGCGAGTTTGGTGATCGATGGATGGTGGCCGATGTCGCCGCCGCACTGGGTGTGACCTCGCGCACCATCGAACATCTCAAACAACGCTTTGTTGAGGAAGGCCTCGAGGCAGCGCTCGCGCGCAAGCCGAGCAAGCCACGCGTGCCGGTTTTTGACGGAGATTTTGACGCGCGCCTGACGGCCTTGGCTTGCTCGCAGGCTCCCAAGGGGTTCAAGCGATGGACAGTGCGCCTACTGGCCGACAAGGTTGTCGAGTTAAAGATCATCGACTCGGTTTCCACCATGACCATCCAGCGCTCGTTAAAAAAAACGAACTGCGTCCTTACCTGAGCAAATATTGGAAAATCCCGCCCGATCAGGACGCGGCGTTTGTCGCCGCGATGGAAGAGGTGCTCGAAGTGTATCGGCTTCCTCATGACCCTCGCTATCCGGTGGTTTGTATGGACGAGTCGAGCAAGCAATTGGTCGGCGAAGTAGCCCCGCCCATCCCAATGGCTCCAGGGGTGCTGAAAGGGACAGACTATATCCAAGGTCCCTTAACCACAGATTACACAGATAAATACAGATTAGATGCCAAGGATTCGATCCAGCAGCGGAGTGGATCCGTGATAATCCGTGCAATCTGCAATCAAATATTGCTGATCAATCAGCGCCGGAGTGGCTCGCCGTTCTCGCTGTGACCTCCGGTGAAAAATGCGCTAGGCTAGGGATGGTTTTACACCAAGGAAGCAAAGGTAGCAAAGGGCTGACGCACCGCTGGTTTTACAGGACGACATCGAGAGACCGACTCTTTCCGGTCCACCGTGGGCTGGGTGGGGGTGCCGCTTAACGGCACCCGAACGCGGTGGATTGGCGGACGGTTGAGGTGTGGCCAGCAGGCTGATACGGGCGTCGCCAAGCGGCCGACCGGACAAGAAATCGCTTTGAAAACGAGCCATCCGATTGAGCCACAATTTAAAGCAATTCTAGGGCGCGAATACTATGATTAACGAAATGATCCCTTCGGGCGGGGCTGGCGGACCAAAGCTTTGGCCGACTGCTCGGTGGGATTGAGAGCCATGCTCTTGTTACTTGCTAATGGGCACCTGTTACTTCCGGGAGGGTATGGCCACCGGTTTTTGTTTTATCCCAGTAGAGCCAGCGGGCGAGGGCGGGGAGGATGATGATCGCCGCCAGCATGTTCACTAGGAACATGAAGGTGAGCAGCACGCCCATGTCGGCTTGGAATTTTAGATCGGAGAAGATCCAAGTGCTCACGCCGATCGCTAGGGTCAGGCCGGTGAATACGACCGCGCTGCCGGTGCGGGTGAAGGCGTTGTGCATCGCATCTTCAAAGGCCATGCCTTCCTTCAGGCCTTCAGAGAGGCGCGAGAACAGGTAGATGCCGTAGTCCACGCCGATGCCCACCCCGAGCGCCACGACCGGGAGCGTGGACGTCTTGAGGCCGATCTCCAGATACACCATCAACGCGTAGCCGAGATAGCTTACGAGCAGCAGCGGCAATACGATACAGATGGTCGCCCGGATCGAGTGAAACGTGATCAAGCAAAGCGTGATGACCGCCCCGAAAACCCAGAACACAATCGGGTATTGGGCGGCCGCGACGACTTCGTTGGTCGCGGCCATGATGCCGGCATTTCCCGTGGCGAGTCGGAAGGTGACTTTGTCGGAGGGGTGCGCCGCCGCGAAGGCCTTCACCGCATCGGTCACCGCAATCAGCGTTTCGGCGCGATGATCGGTGAGGAAGATCATGATGGGCATCACACTCCCGTCGGAATTCAACAATCCGGTCGCGGTCTCGATGGGAGAGATAGCCTGGGCGAGGGCTTGAGGGTGAGAGGGTAGGATGCGCCATTTGAGCGACCCTTCGTTCCAGCCTGCGTTGATGATCTTGGCGACCGAGGGTAGACTGATGATCGATTGGACCCCCGGCACGTTATTCATGTGGCCTTCGAACTGATCGATCAGCGTCACCACCTCGTAGTCGACCACGGCATTGGCTTTGCCTTGGGCAATCACCGAGAGAATATCCACGCCGATGGAAAATTGGTCGGTGATGATGCGACTGTCTTCGTTGTAACGCGAGGACTGGCGCAGCTCGGGCACTCCGGCATGCAGGTCACCGATTCGCACCTTTTGCGACTGACCAAAGGCCCACCAGCCGAGACCGATGGACGAGGCGATGATCACCACGGACACGCCGGGACGCATCACGATACAGACCTTGTGCCACGCCGCATCGGTCTTGGTCCGGCGGGCGGCGATGCGCTCGCGGTAGTGGTCGGGCAGACTCACATACGACAAGAGGATCGGCAGCAGAAAGAGGTTGGTGACGATGATGACGGCGACACCCAAGGACGCGGCGAGAGCCAGCTCTTGGATGACCGGGATCTTGATGATCATCATCGTCACAAAGCCCAAGGTGTCGGTGAGTAGCGCCACGCCACCGGGGACGAGGAGTTGGCGAAAGGCGGCGCGCGCGGCATCGACGCTGGATCTGCCGCTGAAGGCTTCGGCGCGATAGGCGCGCATCATCTGCACGCCGTGACTCACGCCGATGGCGAAGATCAAAAACGGAATGAGAATAGAGTAGGGATCGAGGCCGAAGCCGAGGGCGTTGAGGGCTCCCAGTTGCCACACGACCGCGATGAACGCGCCGGTGAGGGTGAAGGCAGTGAGTTTGGCTGACTGCGAGTAGAAGAACACGAGCAGCCCCGTGATGACGAAGGCGACGGCGAAGAAGAAGAGCACGTTCTGGGCGCCGTCGCTGATGTCGCCGATGACCTTGGCAAAACCGATGATGTGGACCCCGAGGTGCACCTCGACGGCCCCGCCTTCGTATTGGTCGCGGATGCCTTCTTCGAGGGCTTTGGCGACCTTGATGTAGTCCAATCGCTCGCCGGTGGTGGGATCGATTTCGAGGAGTTGGGCACTGATGATGGCGCCGGAAAAATCGTTGGCGACGAGTTGGCCGAGCTTGCCGGACTTGATGATGTTCTCCCGAACCTTGGCGAAGTTCTCTGGCGTAGGCGTGAAGTCAGCGGGGATGACATTGCCGCCCGCGAAGCCCTCATCGATGACCTCGACGTAGCGCACGTTGGGGGTGAAGAGCGACTGGACTTGGGCGCGGTCCACGCCGGGGAGGAAGAAGACGGCGTCGGTGGCCTTTTCGAGCGTCGCGAAGAACTCGGGTGAGAAGATGTTTCCATCCTTGGCCATGAGCGCGATGACGATGCGATTGGCACCCCCGAACTCGGCTTCGTATTCCTTGAAGGTCTCGATGTAGGGGTGGTCCTGCGGCAGCATCTTGCTGAAGCTGGCATCGACGTAGGTCCTAGTGGCAAACCAGCCCATGACCACGGTCAGCGCCGCAAACACGATGACGAGCAGGGTTCGTTTACCAAAAACGAACGATTCAATGGCACGGATGAGGGCTTTTTTCAAAATGCTGAAAACGAAGGGCGCGGACTATTTAACTGCAGATTACTCAGATTATCGCAGAGGGCTGACGCCCTGCTGATTTTTATAGGAGGCAACGGAGGAAAACAGAGCCGTCAGCGGGGAGCGGATATTTGGGGGGTGCGCAAATCCGTGGGGAGGGACTGGCTCTGTCCGGTCTGCGGTGGAGTGGGTAGGGGTGCTGCTTGACGGCATCCGAACGCGGTGGAATGCGCCGGTAGAGTGGCTCTGTTCTCGCTGTTACCTCCTGTAAAAATGAACACGTTGGACGATAGGTTGGGCAGTGGATTAAATATGGGGGAGTGAGGTCATGCCTTGATCCTCGCTACTTCGCACTTGGGGCAGCGGCGGCTCCGAGCTCGCCGAAGACGAGGAGCTGGCCGGTGGGGGCGAGGAGGAATTCGGCGATGGCGGGGGTATTGTCGTCGGCGGTAGTGAAAGTCCGGCCGCCGTCTCGGCTGCTCCAGAAGGTGCGGCCTTGGCCGGCGACTAGAATGGTCTGGGGCGACGAGAGTTCGATTCCGGTCATGAGTAGGCCCGTGCCGGGAGTTTTCGAACGGGTCCACGTTTCGCCAGCGTCATCGCTGTGATAAATCCGACCCCGGAGGCCATAGGCCAGCAGGTCGCCGTTGGTCAGCGGTAATACGCCGTAGAGGGAACCGTCTTCGCCGGTCGAGAGGAGCTCCCAATTAGCCGCTTGGTCGGTGGACTTCAAGAGGGTGCCAAATTCACCGGCGATCCAGAGGGTGCCATCGGGGGCTTGGCTGATGCGGTTCAGGTGGGCGTCTTCGTCGAGCAACCACTGCTGTGCCCACGTGGCTCCGGCGTCATGGGATTCATAATACATCCCGAATGCGCCCACGGCGACGACGTGGGCGCCAGACAACGCGATGAGGTCGAGGAAGGGAGACTCCTCATCATCGCCCGTGAATTGGTGTTCCCAGGATTTACCGCCGTCGGTGGTGCGGAGAATGATGGCACCGTGTCCGGCGGCCCAACCGTTGCGGTCGTCGGCGAAACTGATCGCACCGAGGGTGCGGGGAACCCCGGAATCAACCGTAGTCCACGTGTTGCCACTATCGGTCGAGCGTTGAATGAGGCCGCGTTCGCCGACGGCGACGATGGCATCGCCCGCCACATCCGCGTCGAGCAGGAGCGGGCCCCGCAAAGCGGCCTCCGCGAGAGAGGCCGTGAGACTAAGCGTGAACAGGACGGCGAGCAATCTCACCGGACACCAGAGCGGCGCAGGGCACCGGGGGAGTAGTCGCGCTCGTCTCGCTCGATGGTGAAGTCATACATGGGGTTGTCGTTATCAAACCCCACCGCCAAGTAGCGCCCGGCCACGAGATCGGTGTGCACTTCCAAGGTGCTCCAGAACGTCTGCACATCGTAGTAGTTGATACAGTGCGCTTCGGAGACGCGCCAGAGATCGCCCCGGTTGTCGTATTGGTCGACCGCGAGGATCTGCCAGGAGTCTTCATCGACGTAGAGCGTGCGGCGGGAATAGATGTGGCTGGTGCCTTCCTTGAGGGTGGCCTCGACGACCCAGACGCGGTGCTTTTCGTAACGGGTCAGGTCTTGATTGATGTGCAGGGGAGTCAGGATGTCTTTGGGGCTCACCTCATCGCTATGCAGGCGGTAGCTGTTGTAGGGCACGAACATCTCACGCTTGCCGACGAGCTCCCAGTTGTAGCGATCAGGAGCCCCATTAAACATATCAAATTGATCGGCGGTGCGCATGCCATCAGCGGCGGTGCCGGGATTGTCGTAGGCCACCTGTGGGGCGCGGCGGACGCGGCGTTGACCAGCATTGTAGACCCACGCGCGGCGGGGTTCCATGACTTGGTCGAGCGTCTCGTGCACCATGAGGATGGTGCCCGCGAGGCGGGGCGGGGCCTTCACCTCTTGCTTGAAGAAGATGATGGTATTGTTGAGGTCCTGGGGCCCGATATCGTCACGGGCATAGTTGAACCAAAACTCATCCTGAAACTCGACCATGGTGTAGCTACCGTTGCGTTGGGGCGCGGCTTGACCGATCCGGCGGATGGCGGCATCGCCGCGGTAGCGGAGCAGGTGATTCCAGAGCACTTCGATACCGCTCTCGGGCACGGGGAAGGGGATGCCACGAATGGCACCGGAAATGCCCGCGCCGTCGTTAATGACTTGGGCGGTCGGGGCGAATTCCTTGGTGGCGTCGTAGATGCGCTGGGGCACCGATGCGGTGCGGTGGGTCGGGTAGACCGGCATCTTGTAGGTGTCCGGGTAGGTCTCGAACATCGCGACTGCCCCGACCGTCAACAGGTCGCGGTATGCGCCGAAGTTGGCGGCGGTGATAGTGAACAACGGCGACTCGTCGGCGAAAGGATCGGGATGATGATCGCCGGGCGCGTAGCCGGCGGGGCCAGACGTCAGGCCGCCGTCCCAAGCCGGAATCGAACCGTCGGCATTGCCGGCTCTTTCGGCGCCGAGCGGCGTGAGCTCTTGGCCGAGGCGAGCGAGATCCGCGTCGCTAATGTCGGCGGTGAGGAAGGTGGCGGAAAGCAGGCCAACCGTGGCGCAGAGAAATGATTTCATCGGGGAAAAGGGGTGGGGGCCTTAATTAGAACGAGACCTTGATGGTGGAAGAGAAGAAGTCGCGATCGCCGAGCAGATTCTGCACGCCGCCGCCGGAGTAGCCCACGTATTGCAGGTTCAGCGTCCAGCGGTTTTGGAAGACGAAATCGGCGGCGATACTCAGGGAGTTGCGGCCCGCCAAATAATTGGAAAGCGGGGCGGGGCTGTTGCCGGTCACATCGTGACCCCACGACACGGTCGGCAGCACATTTACGCCGGCGAACAGGTTGTTGTATTCGAGGCGGGCGAGGACGCGGTAGCCCCAAGCGAAGTCGTCGGCGAAGAACGAGAGGGGCGTGGCGGGCAGGCCGTTGCCCACCGCGTCCATGGCCGCCTGAGAGGCCGACGTGTAGGTGCCAGAGACTTCGTAGCGCAGCACATCGGTCGACGGAATGTCGGCCCAGAGCCCCCCGACTTCACCCACGACGGTGAGCGAATCTGCCCCGAGGGTGGGGCCGAAGACCTTGGTCAGCGTGGATTGGGCGGTCCAGACATCATGGCGGCGCCAGCCCCGGATAATCTTACCGTATTGTTGGTAGAAATTGCCGACTTGATTGGCGGCGCCAAAGCCCGGGTTGAGCGTGGAGAGGGCGGCAAAGAGTATCTCTACATCTTCGATTTGGAGGGGGACGTCCTGCTTGTAGGATACCTCACCCTGCCAAGCGATGCCCGTGCCACCGAGGTCGGTGTTGAAACTACCTCCAATCATGAAGATATCTTCGGGATATTCGAGGTAGTAGCGGGCCGTGCCGGCGGCGGTGAGCAGTCCGACCTGCCCGGCACCGCTGGCGATGTTTTGGGCGGAGGGGTAGAACGGAGCCACGCCACCGAGGACGGGGCTCATGTTGATGGCGGATTGAGGCACGCCGGCGAAGGCGGCTGCCACCAGCCCTGCGGCCGCCGCCGGGGCGACTTGCGCGGGCACCCCGTTGGCGATCATGCCGGGGATGAGCTGGGCTTGCGTCAGCGCGTTGGCGGTTCCCGCGACTACGGCTGGATTGATGGGGCCCGTTGGGGTGATCGCATTAATCAGCGGCAACCGGCTGTGGAAATTGGAAACGAACAGGCCGAACTCGGTCCCGCTCAGGTTTTCCGCGAAGTGCCGCACCGCGAGGCCCCATTGGCCACGATCGTCGGGGCCGTCGTCCCGGGCGCGGGGAATGGCGCCGAGGGTGCCGGAGTCAGCCAACGCGCCGAAACCGAGCATGACGCGATCACCGCCAATAGATGCAAAGTCATTGGTGGAAAAATAGGTGCCCGAGGCCTCGATATCGGTATTACGAAACTCGAGCAGGGAGAATACCTCGATGGACGTATTTTGCGTCACATCGGCGGCGAGTTTGACCATGTTGATTGGCAGGAATGCCTCCCGCAGCTCGGCGCCGGGGACGCGCAGATTGGCGACATCGATGGGGTTAACGATATTGTTGCCGTTCGGCAGAAAGGTGCTTTCGCCCCAGCTGACAACTTGGCGACCGATCCGCAGATCGAACGGCACGTCTTCAATTTCGAAACGAAACACCCCGTAAAGATCGAGGTAGTCGAGCCGCTCGGCGGCATGGTCTTTGGCTTCGTCGGTCAACGCCCGATGGGGCAGGTCGCCGCTGGCGAGTTCATCGTCGTAGAGGAAGAAACCGCGGGTAAAGAACGAGAAGTTCTCGCCGTAGTTATATTCGAAGTCGGCGGTGACCTTATAGGCTTTAGAGACCCAGCCTTGGCCGAAGTTCAAATTGCCATCGTCGGTATTGACCGAGTTGGCGTTACCGCCGTTGGACGTGCCGAAGAAATCCGGGTCGGGATCGTCCAATCGATAGATGCCGCCAATGGAAAGCGTGGTGTCGAAACTACCGTTGATATCACCGTGATTGAAGGTGAGGGCAGACGCGGAGATCGCCGTGAAGAATACACCGGTGACTCCGAGGAATTGGGCTAGGGTCGAGTTTTGCATGGGTAAGGCTGAGGTTTATCCTCCACCTGAACTCCGCACTGAGAGGGCAGTGGATACGTCGGCTAGCGGAAAGGGGTTTCGCCGACAGCAGATTAGCCTTCGAATCTACGATGCGCAACGGGGTGGGCAAAGTCAAAATAGCGAATGATTTGCCGGTTTTAGTGATAATTAACTCCGGCCTTGCGGCGGTCGCGATATGGGTAAGCTGTCAGTCATTAGCATGCAGATTCAAACGCACATCCACGTCAAAGGTGCCCGCGAGCATAACCTGCGGAATGTGGAGATCCGGATCCCGCGGGGTAAGCTGGTCGTGGTAACGGGCCCGTCGGGCTCCGGGAAATCCTCGCTCGCCTTCGACACGATCTACGCCGAAGGCCATCGCAAATACATGGAGTCGTTGTCGACTTCGGCTCGGCAAACCCTGGCACAGTTGCCGCGCCCGGATGTGGATTTTGTACACGGCCTGTCACCCGTGCTGGCGATCGAGCAACGGACTGCGGGGGAGTCTCCGCGCAGCACGATTGGTACCGCCACCGAAGTGGCTGACTATGCGCGCCTCCTTTGGGCGCTGCACGGCGAAGCCCATTGTCCCAAGGACGGCGGACGAGTCGTGAGGCGATCGCTCGACGACAACGTACAACGCGTCCTAGCCGAAGCAGCAGGCCAGCGCATCATGGTGCTGGCCCCGGCCCTCACGGCCAAGGCCAGTGTGTTGCGCGACGAGTTGCCGCGACTCCGCCAGCGGGGATTTCAGCGGGTCCGCATCGACGGTGAAGTGAAGTCCCTAGATGACCCCTACGTCGTGCCGGATGGTCGCGGGATCGTGCCCTTGGCGGTCGATCTCGTGGTTGATCGTTTGGTGGCGGCGGTCGACCAGCGCAGTCGGTTGGCCGATTCGTTGGAGTTGGCGTTTCGCGAAGGCGCGGACCGCGCTATCGTCTTGGCGCAGGCAGATAGCGACGCGCCGTGGCGGGAGATTACGTTGAGCCAATCGCTGGCGTGCGAAACGTGTGGCGACGTCTTCGAAAAACTCACGCCGCAGCATTTCTCGTTCAATCATCGCCACGGGGCCTGCACGACCTGTGGCGGTTTGGGCCGCAAGTTGAGTTTCGCGGATGACCTCGTGGTGCCCGACAAAACCAAGAGCGTCCGCAGCGGCGCGCTAAAACCGTGGCGGCTCGGCGGCAAGAATCTGATCATCAAGCACAACGCGATACTCAAGCAGCTCGCGGAGCAGCTGCCCTTCGATCCGAACACCCCTTGGGCAGAGTTGCCGGAGGACGTCCGGCATACGTTACTCCACGGTGCTGGTGAGCGGCTGTTTGCCTTCAAGCTCAAACGGATGCGCGAACCCAAGGCCATGCCGTTCGAAGGCGTGGTCCCGGCGCTGGAAGAGTCGTGGCGCTTCACGGCGAGCGAGGGATTCCGCGCTCGGCTGACGACCTTCATGATTCGCGGCGAGTGCCCGGAGTGTCATGGCTCGCGGTTCAACGCGCGCAGCGGCGCGGTGATCGTGCCGGCCGGGGACGAACGTCTCAATTTTCCCGATTTTATGGCCCTGGATATCCAGAGCGCGCACACCGTGGCGGCAATGTTGGTCGAACGGTTCCAGACGGAAGAAGCGCTGCGCGATGTCGTCACCGGGATCGAGCAACGGTTGAAATTTCTCGGGGAAGTTGGCCTAGGATACCTCACGCTTGATCGCGACTACAGCACCCTGTCCGGCGGAGAATCCCAACGCGTGCGGCTCGCGACGCAGTTGGGGATGGGGTTGATGGGCGTGATCTACGTGTTGGATGAGCCGAGCATCGGACTGCATGCGGCCGATAATCAAAATCTCCTCAAATTACTCTGCGAACTCCGGGATCGCGGTAACACGGTACTCGTCGTCGAACACGACGAAGACACCATGCTACTCGCCGATCAAGTGATCGAGATCGGACCGGGCGCCGGTTCCGAGGGGGGACGGGTGTTGTTCCAAGGTTCCCCGGCTGAGCTCATGCAGGCGGATCGAAATCAATCGGTCAGTGGTCCGTTCCTCGCGCGCACCAAGCGCGTGGAGAAGGATGCGAAAACCAAAGCGCCCAAGGACGGTTTCATCAACGTGCGCGACGCGCAGCAACACAACCTCAAGGGGGACGATGCCAAATTTCCGGTCGGGTTACTCACGGCAGTGACGGGCGTCTCGGGGTCGGGCAAGAGCACCCTAGTCAACGACGTCCTGGCGGTTGCGGCGGCCAAACAACTGAACGGGGCGAAAGCGATTCCCGGGTTACATCGTCGGATCGAGAATCTGGATTTCTTCGAGAAACTGGTGCGAGTGGATCAGTCCCCGATTGGTCGTAGTCCGAGATCAAATCCGGCGACGTACACGAAGCTTCTCGATGTATTGCGCAACCTCTTCGCGCAGGTGCCGTTGGCGAAGGTGCGCGGTTACAAGGCGAGCCGATTTTCGTTTAATATTCGCGGCGGGCGTTGCGAGAAATGCCAAGGTGATGGCGCCATCAAACTCGACATGCAGTTCATGGCCAATGCCTACGCGCCGTGCCCGAGTTGCGAAGGCAAACGGTTCAATCGCGAGACGTTGGAAGTGCTGTTTCACGGCAACTCTATCGCCGATGTGCTCGACATGACGGTGGGCGACGCGATGCAGCTATTTCGCAATATTCCCAAGGTGATGGACAAACTCGAGACCCTCGCCGCTGTCGGCCTCAGTTATCTGACTTTGGGGCAATCGGCGACCACGCTATCGGGGGGCGAGGCGCAGCGCTTGAAGTTGTCCCTCGAGCTGTCGAAGCGGCAGCAAGGCGATGTGCTTTACATCCTCGATGAACCGACGACGGGATTGCACTGGGTGGATATCCAGAGGCTGATGGATCTGCTCTTCAAACTGCGCGATGCGGGCAACACGGTCATCGTGATCGAGCACAATCTCGATGTCATCAATCTGGCTGACTGGGTGATCGACCTCGGTCCGGGCGGCGGCAGTGCCGGCGGCGAAATCATCTACGCCGGAGCCCGCAAAGGCATCGAAAAAGAAAAGCGCAGCCTAACGGGGGCCGCGCTCAAACGCTGGGCCGAACCGCTCAACCCCTCAAAGAGCTAGGTTAAGACCAGACGGGGTAGGATGTTTTTTTAACCATCCCGCAGCGCGGGACACCCGAATGGCTTCGTCTACCGACTACGGGCTGAAACCGCACGGCGCACGAGTGCGGAGAGCTGACGGCTGATGCTACCCCGTCTTATCGCACTGCTCCCCGCCATTCGGCTGCTGCCTCAAGCGCGGCTACCTCGGCTGGCTGGGGGAGGGACCGGTTCCAACCGGTCGGCGGTGGATTAGGTAGGGACGACGCCCGAACGCGGCGGGTAGGCCCGGCGGACCAATCAGACGCTATGCTTGGACCACGAAAGACACAAAAAACACGAAAGCCGAAGGGGATTGGAACGAAGCGGTCAGCATAAAGCGGGCGTTGTGGTCGGCTCGTTTCCCCTCGCCGCTACCCCGTTATATCGCAGCGCTCTCTGTTTTCTCTGTTACTTCCTGTAAAAAAACCTGCCTCTAAGTTTTTGTGTTTTTCGTGGTTAAAAAACCGCCGGACTCAGCAGAGTCGGGTCCGGAAATAAGCCTTTATCTGTGTATTCTGAGTAATCTGTGGTTTAAATTTCCGAGGTTTGAGGCGGACCCATCAGACGCTGTTTTTCACCACAGATTACTCAGAATACACGGATTTGAATCTGAGCTCTCTGGGGCTCAAAACCGGTTGACCTACTCTCCGCAACGGAGCCTGTCTTCAGTCGTTCAACTCCATTAATTTGAGCCAGAACGGGGCGGGGCGCAGGGTGCCGACATTGCGAGAGGGGGTTTGGAGCGGCACTGACTTTGCCACGGCCGTGAGGAAGGTGACACAGTCGCGGTCCAGCAGGTCGTATTCTCGTTGGCGGGCCCATGGGTTGCGGATGCGTTCCGCTTGCTCGTATTGGAAGCGGGTCACCCGCACCACGAGATTGTGCGCATTTTGACCGAAGTTTCCTTTCGAGACTTCAGCCACGATTTCCCCAAGCACCGTGCCGAAGGCGGCGGTTTTGAGGTTTTGGGGATACAGTCCGAACGCGTTGCTCTCCGATACGAGTCGGTCGTTGTTTTCCCGGGCTCATGCCACGAAGGCATGGCCGACGGGGCCCGGATTGGCCGAAAAAACGAGATAGTAAACACTATCAGTCGGTTCCGAGGCGTTGCGCGCATCGATATGTTTGGCGCGGGCGGAGAGGTTTCCGGTCACGATGATAAGCGAGAAAATCCCCAGCAAGATCCGGAGCAGGGCAGGGCAGCGGCTCATTGCATTTCCCTTTCCACCCGGGCTTTGAATTCTCGCTGCAATCCTGACATCCCTTGCGCAAGCCGATCCGCATCGGGCACGTAGCTATTTTGGGTCAATTCCTCCCGGATACGGCGGTCAAATTCTTGACTGTATTTATCCTGCAGGATCTTGCCGAAGTTTCGGTTATCACCCGTGAGCGAGGCGTAGGTGCTGTGGCCCGGAGGGCGGTGGGACCGACTTGATCGACGGCGATTTGGTAGCCGTAGCGAGCGGTTAGTTTTTGACCAAAAGCGCGTTCAAAAGCCCCGGTATCAAGGATCAGGTCGGTGATATCTGCGGCCGTGCTCATGACTTGATTGGCCGCTTGCAGCTAACTGCCCTCGTAGTGGCCGGATCGGCCACCGCCGTAGCCGAAGCAGCGGTAGATCGAGCCGCGGCCGAGAATGCTCCCATTTGCGTAGAGGAACAACCGCCCAGTAGGGTGAGCAGTCCAGTTAAACCTAGGAGGCCCATGCGGTGCCTCAGTTTTAGGTGGGAGGAAAGGGTGCGAGCGGGACCTGTTTGATAATTCATGGTGAAATACAAGGTTCGTGATTAACGCCGATTCGCGGGAGCGAGGACCACCTCGACCCAAGCGATCTGGTCGTAGGAGTCTGGTCCGTCCGGATCGGTGACCCAGGCTTCTCCGGCCAGTTCGCCGTCGGCTCCGGCATACACTTTAACGATAAAGGGGTAATCCCATTTTATGGCATCATAGCCTTTGAAGACGTGCTTAAACTCAGGTCCCCGGAGGGAGGCGTTGGTCGAAGATTGACCGTCTTTTAATTTCTTGATGAGC
>Ga0208414_1001221_pt1 | contig 20580 bp, 19 predicted proteins | sample AntAceMetag02UKE_FD_184770 | JGI IMG/M metagenome (GOLD analysis project Ga0208414, IMG submission 184770) | Saline lake microbial communities from Ace Lake, Antarctica - Antarctic Ace Lake Metagenome 02UKE (SPAdes) (version 2) | ecosystem: Environmental > Aquatic > Non-marine Saline and... | reverse complement strand
GGCGTGGTATGGGAAACTGCACGGTCCGACCAAGGCATTTGTGATAACCCGATTTCTCGAAGGCGGGCCATGGAAAATGGCGCTCCAGTTCACCCACTACGTAAATCCTGACGGCACCCGAAACGTGGAATTTGATCCGAAGCAAAACTTGCTTAAACCCCGAACGCGGCGGGAAGAATCTCACTATCGAGGACTTGGGCCGTGATGACGAATAGGATCACCGCCTCGTCTGGCGCGCTGCGGTAAATTCGATTGGCTTGCGGCACCGTCCAGGGGGAGCGGCTGATTTTGCAGGCTTGCGACTAGAATGAGGTCTGGAATTAGTAGAATCCTCCAGATGAAAAAAGCACTGATCACCGGCATCACCGGACAAGATGGTTCCTATCTTGCCGAACTCCTCCTCAGCAAAGGCTACGAAGTTCACGGCATCATCCGCCGGGCTTCGACCTTCAATACCAGTCGCATCGACCATCTCTACAGCGATCCGCATATCAACGGCGTGAAGCTATTCCTGCACTACGGCGATCTCGCGGACTCCGTGCAGATGGTGAAGCTGCTCTACAACCTGCAACCCGATGAAATCTACAATCTCGGAGCACAGTCCCATGTGCGCGTGTCCTTTGATATCCCGGAATACACCGGCGATGTCGTGGGGGTGGGAGCGGTCCGCATCCTCGAAGCCATCCGCGAAGCGGGACTGGTGAAAAAATGCCGATTCTACCAAGCGTCCTCCTCCGAAATGTTCGGCAAGGTGCAGGAGATTCCCCAGACCGAAACCACTCCGTTCTGGCCCCGCTCTCCTTACGGTTGTGCGAAGATGTATGCGCACTGGCTCACGGTGAACTACCGGGAGTCCTACAACCTGCACGCCTCGAGCGGCATCCTCTTCAATCACGAGTCACCGCGCCGTGGTGAAACCTTCGTGACGCGTAAGATCACGCGCGCTGCCACCCGCATCAAACTCGGGCTCCAAAAGAAACTCTACATGGGTAATCTCGATGCCAAACGCGATTGGGGCTACGCCAAGGAATACGTGGAGATGATGTGGGTCATGCTCCAGCAAGACGCTCCCGACGACTACGTGGTGGCGACCAACGAGACCCACACCGTCAAGGAGTTCATCCAGGAAACCTTCGCGCTGCTGGACATGGATTGGGAAAAATACGTCGAATACGACAAGCGCTATGAGCGCCCCGCCGAAGTCGAGTTGCTCATTGGCGATCCGGCCAAAGCCAAACGCCAATTGGGCTGGGAGCCAAAAGTGAAGTTCAAAGAGCTGGTCAAAATCATGACCGAATCGGACCTCGATCTGGCCAAACGAGAGGCGCAGATCGCCGACCTCCCCGACGTCACCAAGACACCGTTGGCCTGAGCACGCCTCCCCGCGACTGATATGAAACTCTACATTGCAGGGCACCGCGGCATGGTCGGCAGCGCGTTGGTGCGCCGCTTTGAGGGCGATGCCTCCATCGAACTATTGCTGCGCCCGCAGACCGAGTTGGACCTGACCAATCAGGCGGCGGTCACCACATTCTTCGAGACCGAGCGTCCCGATGTCGCGATCATCGCGGCTGCCAAAGTCGGTGGTATCCACGCCAACAATACGTATCCGGCCGAGTTCGGTTACGAGAACCTGATTCTCGCGACCAATTGCATTCATGCTGCCTACCGCGCCGGCGTGAAACGACTGCTGTTTTTGGGCAGCTCCTGCATCTACCCGCAGCTGGCGCCGCAACCGCTCCACGAGGATTACCTCCTCACCGGGCGGCTCGAACCGACCAACGAGGCCTACGCGATCGCCAAGATCGCAGGCCTCAAACTAGCCGAGTATTACCGCCGCCAATACGGCGTGTGCTACCACTCCGCCATGCCCACCAACCTCTACGGTCCGGGCGACAACTATCATGGCCCCAATTCCCATGTGCTGCCCGCGCTGATTCGGCGTTTCCATGAAGCCAAGCTGGCCGACCAGCCTCAAGTTGAGGCCTGGGGCACCGGATCGCCCTTGCGCGAGTTCCTGCACGTGGATGACTTGGCGGAAGCCTGTGCGTTTTTGTTGGGTCTCACCGATCCGCCCGACCTCATCAACGTCGGCACCGGACGCGAGATCACGATCCGCGACCTCACCCTGCAGGTGGCCAACGTGGTCGGCTACACCGGCCAAATCATTTGGGACACGTCCAAACCCGATGGCACGCCACGCAAGCTGATGGATGTCTCGCGCCTCGCTGGCCTCGGTTGGTCCGCCTCCATCGATCTAGCCGAGGGCCTGCCCCGGACCTACGCGTCCTTCCGGCGCGAATCCGAGATGGGTAGCCTCCGCACTTAAGGGGAGACCCTCGCGGCGGTAGGCCGAACTTCGCGGGATTGCACCGCGCTGGGAGCCTGATTTGACTGACATTTCTTCTGACTATCGTCCCCTGCGAATATTATGAGCGATCCCGCTGCCTCTAAAAAAATCGCCGGCGGTGTCTGTGGTATCCTCCTTGGTTTCCTGGGCGTCCACAAATTCATCCTCGGCTACCACAAAGAGGGTGCCATCACGCTGGCGGTTACCTTCCTCGGCAGAATGCTGTTTGGCTTGGGCCCCATGGTCATGGGCATCATGGGCCTGATCGCAGGCATCATGTATCTGACCAAATCCGACGGCGAATTCGTCGCCACGTACGGGCAAGATAAAAGAGGCTGGTTCTAGGCCATCGCGCTCCTTGCTGATACTTTCGCAACCTCGCCTCGCTTGAGGTGGTTTTTTTTGCCCCGACTAGCACAAGATGCGCGTAGTCCTGCCGCCGCACCTTCCGCTATACTGAAACTCCGTCCTTCCACCTTCTACTGCTATGTCCATCAAACCCGTTGCCTTTAATCAAACCGTCCTCCGCGACGGCCACCAATCCCTCGCCGCAACTCGCATGACGACCGCGCAGATGCTGCCGGCGGCCCCCATTCTCGATAGCATGGGCTTTCATGGCTTGGAAACCTGGGGCGGAGCGACGATCGATTCTTGTCTTCGTTTTCTGCACGAGAACCCGTTTGACCGCCTACGCGCCCTGAAAAAAGCCGCCCCGAAGACGCCCCAAATCATGCTGCTGCGCGGTCAGAATATCGTGCAATACACCAGCTTCCCCGACGACGTCGTCGAAGCCTTCGTGCGCGCCGATGCGGCCGCCGGCCAGGACGTATTTCGCATATTTGATGCGCTCAACGATACCCGCAATCTCCGCACCGCCATCAAGACCGTCCTCGCTTGCGGTAAGCACGCCCGCGGCGAGCTTTGCTACACCACGAGTCCCGTGCACACGACGGAAGCGTTTGTGAAGATGGGCATCGAGTTGGAAAAAATGGGCTGCCAGTCGATCGGCATTAAGGACATGGCGGGCATCATGAAACCGCAGGTGGCTATCGCGTTAGTGACCGCCCTCAAAAAGAAAGTCGGGTTGCCGATTGTCCTGCACACCCACGACACCGCCGGATTAGGCGCGTCCACCTACCTCGCCGCCATCGATGCCGGCGTTGATGTGGTAGAGACATCCATCACTCCGTTCGCCAATGGCACGAGTCAGCCCGACACCCTCCGGATGTTGGCCCTCCTTGACGGTCACCCCCGGTGTCCGGACTACGATCTCGATAAGCTTAAGGAGTTGGGCAACTACTTCAAAGGCGTCTACGCGGAGCTTTCCGATTTCACCTCTCCCGCCAACGAACGCGTCGACTCCGACACCTTGGCCTATCAGGTGCCCGGCGGTATGCTGTCTAATTTCCGTAATCAGCTCAAAGAGCAGAACATGTCGGACCAATTCGACGCGGTCGTCGCGGAGATCCCCCATGTGCGCAAGGCGCTAGGATTCATCCCGCTGGTTACGCCGACGTCCCAGATCGTGGGTTCGCAATCCATGCTTAACATCAAGTTTGGTCGTTGGAAAAACATCTCCCAACCCGCCATCGACATTGCCCTCGGCAAATACGGCCAGACGCCCGGACCGATTGACAAAGACCTGCTCGCTCGAATCATTAAGCAGACCGGCAAGAAGCCGATGACGGATCGCCCCGCCGATCTCCTCGAACCACGGATGCCGAAACTCCGCGAGGAACTGAAAGCCAAGGGACTGCCCACCGACGACGAAGCCTGCGTCCTGTACGCGATGTTCCCGACTGAGTTTGCCGCGCTCCACCAGAAGCCCGCCGCCAAGGCCCCGGCAGGTCCCGCTGTCGCGAAGTCAGCCCCGGCCGCTCCTCCCGCCGCGACCGCATCCCAACCCACCGGCCCCTCCACCCACCTTCGCCTCTCGGTCAACGGCCGCGACCACGACGTAAGGGTAGAAGAGCTGGACTAAGCGACATCCGGAAAAAGCAGGGATGCCGTTGCCCGGGATTGCGGTTCCTGCCGCGTAGTTGAAGGGATCAAACGCAAAAAGTAACGATTGATCCGCCCGGTGAATCGAAAATCCATCGCGACTAGTCGGCCCAAAGCGTAACAACTGCGCCCCTGCGGCACCCGCCGCGCCAGCTCTGCGTCGGGATCCTGCGATCTGTCACGTGGTCTGCCGGTACGGCGAAAAGGGTCGGCACGGCGAAAAGGGTCAGATTGAAACAATTTTATTCCCACCCACCAATTCACGTTGTTTTAGCGATACTCAAATGTATAAACCCAACGCTCTTGAGGCCCTCACCACAAAAAATGAGCCTAACCACAAACCACAAAGCCTTGACCCCTTCGGTCGGCCTCGCGGAACCGGGGATGGAGGTTTCGGCCTTAACTCGGGTCGAAGCCGAACAGCAAATCGTGGCGCGGCGGCTGGGTGGACATCTTACCGCTAGCAAACAGCGCAAGGTGCAGGCGGGACTAGCCGCTTTGTTGGATCAGTCGCCCCTTCAAGCCATGGGTTTGGGGTCAGCGTTGTGGGATCTCGCTCTCGCCCAGATGTCACAAGCCCAAGTTGATGCCCGCACCTTGGATCGGCTTCATTTAGCTGCGATGAGGCGAATTGGGCGTTCGCCGGTTGATTACGTATGATCAGCGACAAGCCGCCGCGGCGATGGATTTGGGCTTCGAAGTGATCATGCCCTAAAAGAGGGAGGCCTAGAGGGGGCCGAAATGGGTAGGGCGGGCTCGCCGAGCGCGCCCTTTCATCCTACCCATCGCAGTCGGCGGTTTGCGGCGATAGAGCCCTGCCTAGTCGGGATAGATATGGCGAGGCAAACGGTCCGAATTTTGAATGACGCGTTCATCGGCCACGTGGAATCGGACTCATTTCTTAGGCGGCAGGATGGAACCTGTCGGGCGTAAAGCCCGACCCCCGTCGGACCAGCTAGCACTGTGCTGGGGGTGGACGGCGCCGACATCGCGGTGGGAGCCGGAAAAGGGGGGGCAGTCCAATGATTCATGATTCTGATGGGGTAACTTTGCGGTCTTGAGTTTACAGGCCACGTTGTCGCCATGCTCCAACGCAGCTTCGGTTTTAGAGGATAGCTTAGTCTGTTGGTGCTGCTTTTTGTTGAAAGAAATTGCCGGGCGGGGCTGTTCCAAACGGTGATATGAGGATGGCGACTTCAATTAAACACCTGATCATCGACGGTAATAATGTCGGCCGGGCGTGGGGAGATACCGGGAAGCTCTGGCGGAAGGATGCCGATGCGGCCCGAGCTTTGGTCGTGGATCGGGTGCGGATTTGGCATGATACGATGTCGTGGCGGGTGTCCGTCGTATTTGATGGCCGCGGGAGCAAACTGGATGTCAGCAGGCCCACCGACGAGAGCACGTTGATCGTCGCTTACTCGCCGTCGGGCGTGACGGCCGATTCGATCATTGAGCAATGGGTGGAAAATTCGCGTGACGCCTCCGATTGTGTGGTCGTGACCGCCGACCGGGCTTTGCGCGAATGCGTGAGCGCCATGGGCGCCGAGACGATCGGATCACGCACGCTGGCCGAGTGGATTCAACGGGCCGAAGAAGGCGCGCAACGCACCATTGATCGGATGCGCGCGCGCCTGTAGGGTTTCGCCTGTGTCAGAATCATTACCCCACGTTGAAGAGGTGCAGGGGCTCTATGGGCCCTTTCAGTTTCCCGAGCTTTTGCTGCAACGCATCTGGTCCGAACAGTCGTTCAATCTCTCGGGTTTGCGGACCGAGCAGGAGGCGACCGTCAAGATCACGCGGCCGGGTCGCTGGAACCGGCAGGGGGGACCGGATTTTCGGGAAGCTGAGATCAAGCTCGATGGCCGCATTTGCCGGGGAGACGTTGAGATCCATTTGCGAGAGCAGGATTGGGGAGCGCACCAACACGCGAGCGATCCCGCGTTTGCCGGGGTGATTTTGCATGTCGTGTTGTTTCCGCCTAGTCGGAGCACGTCACGGGGAGCGGGGGCGGGCGAGATCCCGATTTTGGCTCTGCTGCCCCATCTCTGGCATGACCTAGAAGAATACGCGTCGGACGCGGCGATGTCGGCGATTGCGCAGCGCCCGGCGGATCGGCTGGCCCAAAGCTGGCGCGAACTTAGCGCCGGGGAGGTGCGGGACCGGATCGTCGTCGAGGCTCACCGGCGTTGGACCCAGAAGGTGCACTACGCGCGGCAGCGGATTGCCAAGTTGGGCTGGGAGGCGGCTTGTCATCACACCGCTTTGGAAATTCTGGGCTACCGGTTTAACCGCGCCCCGATGTTGGCCGTCGCGACCGCCTGGCCCTTGGAACGGTGGGTTTCCGGCGACGCATCCGTGGAGTCCATTTGGGCGAGCCAAGACGACCGGTGGCGGCTTGGTGGGGTGCGGCCGGCTAACCATCCGCGCAAACGACTGGAGGCCTATGCGCGTTGGGTGGAGACCGGGGAAAATTGGCCGGAGCGCCTCGACGCGATGGGCCAAATGTGGCCTGCGATGCCGCCGGGCATGTCGCCGCAGGTCGATGGGGCTGAGCTGCGCAAGACGCTTGGATTGAAAGCGCAATACGGCGCGGTCATGGCGGCGCTGGGTCTGACGGGCGCGGTGGGGCAACCCCGAGCCGATAATGTGTGGGGCGATGGATTGCTGCCGCTGTTGGCGGCGAAAGGCAGCTTGGCCGAACCGGCTGGCTTCACGTGGTGGTTCTGTAGTTGGCCGGGAGATCAGGCGGCCAATCTGGCTCAGGCGGCGCGCCTAGCGGGCATCGCCGAAGGCCGTCAAAACCCGTTGGCATGGGGTCATGTGCAGGGTTTGTTGGGGCAGCAACTTGCGACTGAAGCCGTGCCCGGGCGGGGGACTTGACAAGGGTTTTGACCGACCGATAACGTCTCCCTTCACATTTTCAGTTCACACGTCTGAAGGTGGGCCTATGGCCCGCCTTTTTTTACCTACATTTTTCCGCACCGTCCCACCTAGTTTATGAGCAGCGAAATTCTTACCGTCCTCGAATACATGGAGAAGGAGAAGGGCATTGAGCGCGCCGATATGATCTCGGCGATCGTCAATGCCATCAAGACTGCTGCCCTCAAAGGAGTGAATTCGGGGCAGGAACTCAAGATCGAGATCGATCCGAAAAACGGCAAACTTCACGCGTGGTCTCTCCTCAAGGTAGTGGACTCCGTGAGTGACCCGAAGACCGAGATCCACATCGAGAAGGCCAGCGTCCTCCAACCTGGCGTGATGCTGGGTGAGTTCATCGAAAAGGACATCGATCCCGCCTCGCTCGGTCGGATTGCCGCCCAAACGGCCCGCCAAGCGGTGATGCAAAAGCTGCGTCAATTTGAGAAGGATCGCATCTATGACGACTTCAAGGACATGGTCGGCAACATCGTAACCGGCACGGTGCGTCGCCGTGAGCGTAATGACATCTATGTCGATATCGGTAAAGCCGAAGCGTTGTTGATGGGTCGCGAACAGGTCCCCGGTGAGGAATACCAACCGGGTGATCGCATCCGTTGTCTGCTATCCGAAATCGCCAGCACCCCCCGCGGGCCGGAGTTGATCTTGACGCGGGCGAGCCCCCGTTTTGTCCGCCGCCTGTTCGAGCTGGAAGTCACCGAAATCGCCGATGGCACGGTGCAAGTCGCAGCGTTTGCGCGGGAGCCGGGTTACCGCACCAAGATGGCGGTGATTTCCAACGATCCCAAAGTCGATCCCGTCGGCGCTTGCGTTGGCGCCCGCGGTGCCCGGGTGAAGTCCATCGTCCGCGAGCTCAATGGCGAGAAGATCGACATCATCAATTACTTCGAAGATCCGGAGCAAATGATCTACGAAGCCCTCAAGCCGGCCGTGCCGCGCGAGATCATTATCGATGAGCGCAACCGCCGTATCCAATTGATGGTGGCGGAAGATGATCTCGCCATCGCCATCGGTCGCAAGGGCCAGAACGCCCGCCTGACTTCCCGGCTCATTGGCTGGAGGATCGACATCGGAGAGTGGAAGGAAAAGACCGTCGATGCGCAGGACGAAGCAACCAAGAAGCTCGCCGCCACGCTGCAAGTTGACGACGCCCTCGCCGGTCGCCTGATCACTGCTGGATTCGTTTCTCTCGAAATCTTTGAGGGAGTCGAAGCCGACGACTTGGTTGACTCCGGATTTACTCCGGAAGAGTCCGCCGATATTCTCGCCAAAGTTTCTGCCGCTCGCGGCTAATCCTTTATTCGCCCAGACTGCCCGCCCGCTACCCGACCGACCGCCTTAATACTGCCTGATGAGCATCCGCATTCACGAACTCGCCAAGAAAATCGACATGGACAACAAGTCCTTGCTCGCCCTCCTCAAGGAGCGGAACTTCGACGTGAAGACGGCGTCCAGCACGATCGACAACATATCAGCGGAAGCACTCCAGGAAGAGTTCGCGAAGCCCGTAGTTGAAGAAACGCCGGCGCCAGCAGCCGCCCCGGCGGGAAAAGCTCCGGCACCTCCTCCAGCGCCAGGCACGGCGCCCAAAGTAAATTTACCCGCTGGAGTTTTCGTGAAAAGCACGGCGGATTTGGAACGGGAAAAAGCGGAGAAAATCGCCGCGATTGCCGCCGAAAAGGCCTCTGCGGCTGCCGCCAACGCACCCGCCGCCCCGGCCCCAGCGGCCGCGCCGCCCGCGAAGGCGCCAGCGCCGCCACCGCGCAGCAATTCTCCGGTCCCGGTGGCCATGCCGGCGACGCCGCCAGCCTCGCGGCCGGCTCCGGCTCCGGCTCCGGCCGCCTCGCGCCCCGCTCCCGTTCCTTCTACTCCGCGTTCGGTCCCAGCTTCCCCCGCCTCTCGTCCCGCCGCCGCCCCACCGCCGCCGGCCCCGACCAAGGGCCCCGCGCCGATGGTGGTTCCGTCGGAAGCCCCGGCCGCGCCAGCTGCTCCCGTGGCGAATGATGGTGACATCAAGACGGTGCAGGTTAAGCCCCCGATTATCGTGCGCGAGTTCGCCGGGATTTTGGGCCTCAAGCCATTCAAACTGATCTCCGAGCTAATGGAGCAGGGGATCTTCGCTTCGATGAATCAAACCATCGAAGTGCAGGTCGCCGTCGAGCTCGCAGCCAAGCACAACATCATTCTCGATATCAGACACCGCGCTAAAACAGAGGTGCAGGTCGAGAAAAAGACCGACGAAGACGTCCAGGTTGAAAACAAGATGCAGCTGGCCGAGGAAGAGGAGCGTAACCTGGAGCCGCGGCCCCCGGTGGTCTGTATTCTCGGTCACGTCGATCACGGCAAAACCTCGCTGTTGGATACGATTCGCAAGACAAGTGTAGTGACCGGTGAAGCGGGTGGAATCACCCAACATATCGGCGCTTACCAGGTGAAGTCCGGCGACAAGACCATCACTTTCCTCGATACGCCCGGCCACTCGGCTTTCAACAAAATGCGCGCCCGTGGTGCTCAAGTCACCGACGTGGCGATTCTAGTGGTAGCAGCGGATGACGGCTTCATGCCGCAAACCGATGAAGCCCTGAAATACATTAAGGAAGCTGGCGTGACTCTCATTGTCGCGGTGAACAAAATGGATGTTCCCGGCGCGAATCTTGAGCAGGTTAAAACCCACATGCAGCAGCGCGATATCGCGTCGGAGGATTGGGGCGGCCAGACGATTACCGTGCCGGTTTCGGCGATGACAGGTGACGGCATCGACGAACTTTTAGAGATGATCGCCCTGCAGTCCGAAGTGCTGGAGCTCAAAGCCAACCCGAAGGCGGAAGCCTCCGGCGTAGTGGTCGAATCGCAGATGGAAGTCGGTCGCGGTGCGATGGCGACCGTGATTATCCAACGCGGCACCCTCAAAATTGGCGATGCGATTGTTTGTGGCAAAGAGTGGGCCAAGGTCCGGGCCATGTTCGACGATCAGGGGGAGAATGTGAAGACGGCTCCCCCGTCCACCCCCGTCCGAGTCATCGGTTGGTCAGGTCCCCCCGACAGCGGCGCGATTTTCTACGGGGTCAAAAGCGCTCGGATAGCCGAGCGCATGGCCAGTGAAGTCGCGGACGAACGCAAGATGTCTATCTCGAACCAAGCCGCCGAACCCAAGGAGGTATCGGTTGAAGCGCTCTTCGCCAATATTGCGGCGACCAAAGCCAAGGTGCTTAAGCTCATCATTAAGAACGATGTTTATGGATCGGCGGAAGCCGTGCGGGGTATGATCGAGGGCATTCAAAGCTCCAAGGTCTCCTCGGAAATCGTGGCCAACGACGTGGGCCTCGTCACCAAGAACGATGTGCAACGGGCCAGTGCGGCGGGAGCCACGATTCTAGCCTTCAATACCAAGTTGGAAAATGGCGTGGTGCCGCTGGCGAAGCATCATGGGGTGCGCGTTGAGTCCTATCGCATCATCTATGAACTCACCGACCAGGTGAAGGAGATGATGGCGGACCTGCTCGATCCCGATGCCAAAGAGGTCAAGATGGGTGCGGCCGAAGTGCGCGAAGTCTTCCCGCTGGCCAAGGGGTTTGTGGCCGGTTGTTTGGTCACCGAAGGCAAGATCAACCGCAATTCCGCAGCGCGGGTGCGGCGCGGCAAGGACTCGGTCTACGAAGGTAAAGTCAACACGCTCAAGCGGTTCAAGGACGACGCCAACGAAATCCGGGCGGGCCTAGAATGTGGTATCAAGATCGACGATTTCAACGGCTACGAAAAGGGCGATGTCATCGAGATCTTTAAAATCGAAAACGTTCGCGCATCCCTCTGATCGCAACGCGATAGGAGCCCCATGTCTAACCGCACGATTCGTATTGCCGAGTTGGTCCAACGGGAGTTGGGCGCGTATTTGCATACTCGATACCAGCATGAGGCGGTAGCCATTACCGTGGCCGGGGTGCAGGTCGCAGCCGATCTCAAAACTGGTAAGATCTTCTTCTCCATCTTTGGCTCGGACGAAACGGTCGATGATCGTTTCCGTTGGTTGCGCAAAAAGCGGGCAGAAATCCGTCGTGAACTCGCGCAACGCATCCAAATCAAGCACGCGCCGGACTGGATATTCCTGATGGATGAGACCATGGAGCGGGGCAACAAGGTGCTCGATATTCTCGATCAGATTGAGAACGCAGCGAAGCATCGATCGGCCGAAACTGAGGAGGAGCCCAAGTGAGCGAAGTCTTCACCGCTCCGCCGATGGTGGAGTCCTTCCGGGGACTGCTGAAAGCGATTGATAATCGGGCGGTGGCGGTGATTGGTCACGCCCGTCCTGACGGTGATTGCATCGGCTCCCAGGTGGCGTTGGCCCGGGTGCTACGCTCGCAAGGCATCGATGCACGTTGCGTGAATGCCGACCAGGTTCCACGCCGATTGGGTTTTGCGGCCAACGGGGAGAATTTCACCAACGTCGATGGCTTAGGCGAATTCGATGGCGTGGCGATTTACGTGGACTGTGCAGATCAGGATCGGCCGGGACCCCGGTTGCGGGCACGCTTCCCGGACGTGCTCGGTAACATCGATCACCACGTGTCCAACTCGCGGTATGCGATCCATAATTGCGTTTCTGTCACGGCGGCGGCCACGTGTGAGATATTAGGCGCGTTATTTCTTGATGAGGATCTCCCGATTGATGCCATCACGGCGCAGGCGCTGTATGCGGGCATCGTCACGGATACCGGCCAGTTCCGGTTCGCATCGACGACCCGAGCCACGTTTCAAATCTCTGCGGAATTGATGGCGCGAGGAGCCAACCCCGTTGATGCTGGGTTCCAACTCTACGAGCGCGAGCCGTTGGGGAAAACCCAACTGCTGCAACGTTTCCTCGCTTCATTCGAGCTGCACGCTGACAACCGAATTTGTCTCGGCACCTTGGCGAGCGGCGTCTTCGCCGAGACCGGCACGTCGCCCGAGGATACGGAGGGTCTGGTGGATTATGCTCGCGCCATCGATGGCGTCGAAATTGGCGGGCTCATCGAAGTGCGCCCCGAAGGCGTGAAGGCGAGTCTTCGCACCAACGACCCGCTTTTTCGCGTGGACCGGATAGCGGCTCAATTTGGCGGTGGCGGTCACGCTTGCGCCGCTGGACTGAGTTTAACCGGGATAGCGCCCGATGAGTTTCGGCGTAAATTGGTGGCGGCGCTGGAGCAGCGGCTCGTCGAAATCGATGCGGTCCGCGAGAGGTGAATCATGTTGGCACAACGCAAGGAAGTTGAAGGGGTCCTCCTCGTGGACAAACCCACGGATCATACCTCTCACGACGTCGTCGCGCGTCTGCGGGGCAAGTTGAAGATGAAGCGGATCGGTCACGCCGGCACGCTGGATCCCTCGGCCACTGGCCTGCTGGTCATGTTGGTCGGCAAGGCCACCAAGGTCTCCCAATACCTGATGAGCGTGGAGAAGGAATATACCGGCACGATCAAGCTCGGCGAAGTGACCAACACCCAAGATGCCGACGGTGAGGTGATGGAAACTCGTCCCGTGCCCGAGCTCAGCCAGGCTGAAATCGAAGCGGTGTTAGCAACATTTAAGGGCGATCAATATCAGCTCCCGCCCATGTATTCGGCCATCAAGATCGACGGCGTGCCGCTTTACAAAAAAGCGCGCAAGGGCGAGGAAGTGGAACGGGAACTGCGGTTCATCCGCATCATGCAGTATGACCTGCTTCGCTGGGAATCTCCGGAGTTGGATTTTTTGGTGCGAAGCAGCAAAGGCACCTACGTCCGCACTTTGGCCCACGATCTGGGCGAGAAACTGGGATGTGGCGGACACCTTAAGAATCTACGTCGCACGGCGTCGGGCGATCTGCGCATCGAACAGGCCACCCGGTTGGACGATTTGTTGAACATGCCCCTGGCCGACTTGCACGCGAGACTGCTGCACGTCCACCAAGTCGCTCCTCGGATAGCGCTGTGAGTTCGTGGGGATTGCACATTTCCCAACTCGACGGTGCTCAGGCGCAACTGCCCGCGGGCCCATTGCATTTGGCCGTCGGCATGTTCGACGGGGTGCACTTAGGCCATCGTTCCGTGTTGGATGCCGCCATCGTTTCGGCGCGCCGAACTCAAGGGGTAGCTGCCGCCCTGACCTTCGATCCTCACCCCAGCAGATTGTTCACGCCGGACCAGGCCGTGCCGTTGATCCAGTCCGTCGACACCAAAGCGGACCGCATGCTGATGACGGGACTCAACGCGGTTATCACGGAGAGCTTCACGCGCGAATTTGCCGCGGTCGAAGCGGAGGACTTTGTCTCCCACCTGCTGCGCGCCCTACCCGAAATCAAGGCGATCTACGTCGGGGAGAACTGGCGATTCGGTCGCGGGCGGCGAGGTGACGTCGCGCTTTTGAACGAATGTGCGCACGTCGCCGGGTTACAGGTATTTAGCGCGCCGCGAGTAAACTTCGATGGTGCGCCGATTAGCAGCACCCGGATTCGTCACGCGCTTGAGGCTGGGGAAATGGAGCTGGTGAACGCCCTGTTGGGATACACCTACCGTTGTCGGGGTCCGGTGGTGACCGGAAAGAGACTCGGCCGCCAGTTCGGGTTCCCGACCCTCAATTTGAAGTGGGCCCCGGAGTGTCCGCCGAAGTTTGGGGTGTATGCGGCGCAGGCCAGTGAACAGGGTGGCGACAAGGTTTGGGAAGGCGTCGCCAACTACGGAGTACGACCGACGGTCGAATCCGACGACACGGTGCAGCCCCAACTCGAAGTCCATTTATTTGAGACGCCTCCCTTTGGCCCCGGGACGGTGCTAGAGGTGGACTGGTGTGCCTACCTCCGCAGCGAAAAGCGGTTCAAATCGGTCGAAGAGTTACGCGACCAAATCACGGTAGATCGCGGAGCTGCTCGGCACTGGTTTGATCGGTGAGGGGGAGTAGACTTACTTGGGGACATAGCGTGCGGCTACCGCAGGTGGCGGGCGCTGTAAGATTCTAATCGCGCTTTGAGGTAGTCGGTCGAACCGGTGTAGAAACGAGAAGGGTCGGTCACCGATTGCAGTTGATAAATGTAGGGCATCTTCGGGGTCGGGTTTTGCCGGTCCTCCTTCGCGCGGCGCGCTATGGCGGACAGCCTTCGGCAACGCAATGGCCTGCCAACCATAGCCTTGGCGAAGGCTGGTGGACCCTACAGAACTCGAATCTGTGACCTCTTCCATGTCAAGGAAGCGCTCTAACCAACTGAGCTAAGGGTCCGAATTGCCAGAAGCCGGTCAGTAAGCAGAAAGGCAACTGCTCTCGGCAACAAAAAAGTGGTATCCGGCGGTGACGATTTTAACGATGGAGTCGGCGCCTTATTCTGCCCACGAACCGGCTTGAATCTCCGCGCCCCCGTGCGCTCACTGTCGGCACCTTATGCTACAGACTCTGACCATTCGTAACCTGGCGTTGTTGGAACACGTTTCCCTCGAATTTACTGCCGGGTTCACCGCAGTCACTGGGGAAACGGGTGCCGGTAAAAGCGTTTTATTGGGCGCCCTGAGTCTGCTGTCGGGAGCGCGGTCGGATAAGTCGATGATTCGCCAAAAAGCCGATGCCTGCGAAGTGGAAGCAGCCCTGTGGTTTCAAGATACCCGCCGGCTCGATGCCGTGTTGGATACCATGGATCTGCCGGCGTGCGAAGAGGGTCTGTTGGTGCTCAAGCGTCGCCTGTCTCGCACTCGGGCGCCCCGCATCAGCGTGAATGGTAGCCTGACTACGTTATCCGCCCTACAGCAAATAGGCGAAATGTGGATTGATTTTCACGGTCCAGGCGAGCCTCGCCGACTGCTCAAATCCTCCTGCCAGTTGGAGCTGTTGGATTTATATGCGCAGGCTGACGCGGAACGCACTACTTACGACGGCTGCTATGTCGCGTGGCGAGAATTGGGGGGGGAGCGGGAACGTTTGGTCGGGCAAGAGCGGCTATCGTCCGATCAAATTGATTTCCTTAATCGGCAGCTGATCGAACTCGATTCCGTGGATTTGACCGTAGAATCCATTGAGGAACTTGAACGAGATTTCAATCGGATCAGTCGGGCGCAAGAGATGTTGGGCCTAGCCAATGAACTGGAAAATGGGCTCAACGGCGAAGAGAGTGTGGGCAATCAACTCGCGCCGCTTTTGCGGAGTGCGCGGGACTTGGGCGAGCTCGATACGGAAGCGCAGTCGCTGGCCGATCGGTTGCAGGCGTTGGGGATCGAGGTGGCAGACTTGGCGGGCGAATACGCGGCCCTCGGCGGTCATCTCCACTTTGAACCGGAGGAAGAGGAGGCCCTCTCGCAGCGGATGGATGCTTGGCTGGATGCGAAACGAAAATACGGCAAAGATCCGGCGGTCGTGGCTCAAGCGCGCGAAGATTTGCGGCTGAAGCTGGCGGCCCAAGGCGATATTGAGGGTGCGCTGGCTAAGCTCGATCATCGGATCAAAGCGGCTCACGAAAAGGCGCAGGAAGCGGCGACCACGTTGCGAACGGCGAGGACGAAGGCTGCGCGTTCGTTGGCCAAGGCGGCGGTTGCTTCGATTGCGCAACTGGGCTTTAAGAAGGCGGAATTCTCCATTGAGGTGCGGCCGCTCAAGGAGTTGAGCCCGACGGGTGATTGCGCCGTGGAGTTCATGTTCTCGCCCAACGTGGGCGAAGACGTGCGTCCGCTTAGCAGCATCGCTTCCAGCGGTGAGCTCGCGCGGGTGATGCTGGCGCTCAAGACGGTTTTGGCCGAGATTGATGCCGTGCCGGTGTTGGTGTTCGACGAAGTCGACGCCAATGTAGGCGGCGAGATTGGCCAGGTGGTGGGCGAGAAGATGGCCTCGATTGGTCAGAATCACCAAGTGATCTGCGTGACTCATCTGCCTCAGGTTGCAGCCCAAGGCGCCGGCCATCTGGTGGTCGAGAAGGATCAATCCAAGGAACGAGTCGAGGTGACGATTCGCGGTATTCACGATCAAGTGGAGGCGCGGATCGATGAGCTCGCTCGCATGCTGGGTGATCGCAAGGCCGCCAGTGCTCGGGCACACGCTACGGAGCTTCTTAACTTGTAGTCGGGAGCGATTAAAGTCGCGCTCAGCACGGGCCAATCGCGAATGCTGCAGGGTGGGGATTACTCGACGCTCAGGAGGGTCTTCTCATCGACGGACAAACGGATCTTACGGCCCGGCGGCACGACCAGAAATTGGTTCGCGGCCCACGGGCCGTGCATGAGCGCTTTCAGCCAAGCGCCATCGGCCGGAAGGTGTTGAAATGTCCAACCTTGGTGGAGCGCGCATTGCTGGCAGTAGTCGCGGGCCTCGGAATCGTCGGACACGTCGAGGAAGGCGGCCGTATTATGTTGGGCAAAGATTTCACGATCCGCCTCGATTAGGTCTGCGATCATTTCCGGATCGTCTGGGTAGCGTGGGCCGTAAAACTCGCGCAGATGGGCCTCGCGGTCGGGCCCGGGGACGCGCTGACCGCGAATCCAACCGGGGGAGTAAAAGTAGGTTGCGGGATTGTCGCGGAGCACGGCCTGATGCCGGTCGTTGCTGCCGAGGAGAATGGAGATGCAATCATGCGCCTGCGGGAGGATCAGCGGGCAGTTTTGAGCTTCGACGCCGATCAAGCCGCCGCCGCACATCCCATAGATCAAAATGATGCGCTCCACGCTCGGGTCGGTTTCGATCCGTGCGATCTCGAGTTGAATTTGCTGGCGGAGTTTTTCCGGATGATCGTGGAGGCCCATTTCCAACCAGGTGATCGAGCGCCACGGCGGCGGCGATCCGGCCAATGCCCTTACCTCATCCTGAAAGACATCACACGCGAGGACGGCGGTGGGGGAAGTTGGCGGGGGAGCTTTCATCGCGCGGTGAGGGGCCGGCATAGGGAGCGGAGGTTTTCGATGGGCGTGCGGGAGGGGATTTCGCAGCCCGCGTTGACCATGAAACGCTCACCGGCCCGGCGATAACAGTCCCACGTCTTGGCGCGGATTTCGTCGGGTCGACCAAACCGAAGCTCCGAGACCGGATCATGATTACCGGCGAGAATGAGATCGGCCGGAAATGCGCGGCGCGCTTCGGCCAGATCAATCATGTGATCACAATCAAGAATATCCATCGGGAGCTCACACATGCGCGACCACAGGTGCTGCGTCCGCCCGCAGATGTGGAGCCGCACTACGGCTCCCGCGTCTTTGATCGCGGTAATAAGTCGGTATTGCCGGGGCCAGATGAGTTCCTCGTAAACTTGGGGCGAGATTTGACTGCAGATGGCATCGCCGATCCCGATCGAGTCGGCTCCGGCCTCGATTTGAGCGAGGGCGAACCGAAGGGAAGTCATCGTGCATAGATCGAGGAGTTCGGCGGTCTGCTCCGGCTCGTCGATGAGGTTCATCAGAAACTCGCTAAGATCGCAAACGTCAGCCGCTAAGGCCGCGGGTCCTTCGACCCAACCCAGCACGCTGTAGAAGTCGGCGCATTGCTCCCGGTAAAGGCGGATCGCATCGAGCCGGTCCCGCATCCGCGCCGACGTTGCGGGGTCCGGCACGGGCACTTCCTTAAAACGAGTCACGTGCGCGAGGGGCGGCTTCACGCATTCGGGCACGCGGTTTTGATGGTAAATTATTTCGGCTCCGAATCCGGCGGTCTCGCGATACGGATCTGAGATGCAGCTGACCTGATCGAAACCGAAATCCTCGGCACAACGGAGATTGGCCGCGACCAGCACCCGGTGATCGGCGGCAAAAGCGGCGTAGTTGCTCCCGATATACTCCGCCGCGAACTGCATCACGATCGGAATGCGGGGAGGGAAATCAACGGACTCGCCGTCCAGCTGAGCATGGTAGCGCTCGGAGGGGCTCATCGCTGCAGCGTGCTGAGTTGGCGGACGATGCGGTTTAAAGTGGGTTCGTTGCGATCATGCGCGATGACCACGAGTTGCGAATGTTCGCCGCGGTCGCACGGCACGATGGTGGTCGTGTTGACGGTGCATTGCACCTCCCGCCAACCGGCGGAGGTGCGGACGCGGCCTTTCAACCGGAGGATGGCCGTGGGCAGATTCGCTATGGCGGCGCGAAGCCGAGTCAGGGAGACCGCGCGATCAAATTGAACGGTGGCAGATGTGAAGGGATTGGAATCACACTTCGCTAACGGCTCGGCCGGCAGGGCAGGCGCCGTCGCGACTTCGTTGAGGTCGAACTCAACCTCGCAATGATGGCCGCTGATCAGCCGAGCGTTGGGGTTGGCGGCCGCGACGAGTCGATGGGAACGTTCGATTTGGCCGGGAGAAGCGAGATCGGTCTGGTTGAAGATAATGGTATCGCAGGCCTGCACTTGGGCGCGGACCGACGCGAGGTTGGCGTGGAGCTGGGGAAATCGTTTGGGGGCGACGATGTTTACGATGCGGCGAATCTCGAAGGCTTGATCAAGCTGGTGATCGTGCATGAGTCGACCGATGGCCGAGGGATCGGCGATTCCACTCGTTTCGATGACGACATGCGATACCGGCATGCTCGCAATATCATCGCGCATGAGGCGCACAAAATCCCCTGCCTTACACTCACAGAAGAGACTGCCCCCGACCACCGAGTGGGTCGGACGACCGGTGGTCATGAGGGCCGGACCATCGACGTTTTCCCGCGCAAATTCATTGACCAGGAAGATGATTTTCTCGTGCGGATGATGCTCGGCCAGCTTCAGCAAGAAGGTGGTTTTGCCCGACCCGAGAAATCCGGTAACCAGGGTAACGGGAATGAGGGCGGTCTTCATGGCGGCGCGCTACGGAGTCTTGTGGGCGGCTGCTTGGGTGAGCACGGCGATGAGATCCGTTCGCGTGGGGATGATGGAGGCGAATTTTTCCGCGCCATCGACGCAGATACTCGGAATGGCAGAGACGCCGAGTTTGGTCATGTAGCCGAGGCCATCGCGACCGGTGATCTTGTGTTCGCGGACCGTGGCGGGCCGACCGAAGGCCCGGGCGGCTTCTTGCGCGGATTTCACCATGTAGGCGCATGGCGCGCAGCCGGCGGAGTCGAGCGTGACGACATCAATGATGACCTCGGGTAGGCCGGCATAGTCGGGAATCGCGATATCGTCGTAGGCGTCCGACGTGGTCTTGTCGGGCAGCTTGCGAGCCACGTCGCGTTGGTAGGCGTCGTGAACGAGGGTCGCGACTGTTTCCAGATTTTTGATCGGGGTAGCGTAGGGGAGGTCACAGCCGGGGGCTAAGACAAAGCCGGCGGTGGTGCCGGCTTGGTCAAGACAACGGAGCACATCGCGGCGCACATCGTCCGCGTCGCCGAGGAGGAGCGCTACCGTGAGTTGGAGATTACCACCGAAAGATTTCCCGGCCTTCGCAGCCACGGTGGCGAGTTGGGCCAGGTCCACGTTTTCATCGACCGAGATATTATCGCAGTGAGTCGCCGCCATGGCTTCGAGATTGCGGGTGGCATTGCCGCATACGAAGAGCGAGGAGAGCACGCCCCGTTCCCGCGCGTAGTCGAAAATATCGTTCAACACGGGCGAGACAAACTGAGTGAAGTGATGCGGTCCGATCTGGCTGATCATTGGATCGACCACGGCGATGACGTCGATCCCGGCGGCGACGTAGCCATCGATCATGCGCCGAGCGATCGAGGTGCAATACTTCAACAGCACCGGCACGCTTTCCTCTTCGTCGAACATATCGAGCAAGACGTCGTCGCCGCGCAGATGGAGCGCGAGGGTCAAGGGGCCCGTCAACAGGCCGTAGAGTGCGACCGATTCGCCGATCGCTGTCTGCGTGCGCCGCACCGCATCCCACACCACTGGCAGGCGGCCGGCGTCGAGTGAAAACTCGGGCAGCCCCGCGATGTTGTAGTCTTCACCCAGGGGATGAGACGCGACCGAAGGCGGCGTCTCTTGGGCCCACATCAAATCGCAACCGAGCACTTCAGCTTCCAACTGGAGATCGAAGACAACCGGGAGGCCGTCGGGCTGGTAACGTTCCGCAGCCTTCGTGAGAGCATCGACGATCGCGTCAGCGCTTTTTAAGTAAGCGGTGGCGTCACAGCCCACGAGGGCTCCGCCGTGCACGCCCACAAAAGGCACCCAAGGAGGGCGAGTGACCGCTTCGCCCCGGAGGGCACGCAGTAAAAGATTCTTGTCTGAATTCATGACCGGGAGGGGGAATTGATGGTTCCAGCCAGCGCGACAGATCCACGTTGGAGGGACATCCTAGCGGGAGACGGCTTGCTCTGCTCCGCGGCGATTGCTCAGCAGTATGCGTGAGTTGGCTTAACGCCGCCGATTTGGCTGATTTGTCACGATCTCGC
>Ga0208414_1001214_pt1 | contig 20679 bp, 17 predicted proteins | sample AntAceMetag02UKE_FD_184770 | JGI IMG/M metagenome (GOLD analysis project Ga0208414, IMG submission 184770) | Saline lake microbial communities from Ace Lake, Antarctica - Antarctic Ace Lake Metagenome 02UKE (SPAdes) (version 2) | ecosystem: Environmental > Aquatic > Non-marine Saline and... | reverse complement strand
AAGAGGCTTAAGTCGCGGTTAGGCTCGACCTGTTGCCAGGCCCATTGCATGGCATCCACAAAGTCGTCGCAAGTGACAGCCTGCCCATCGTGGCGGCGGAAGTACTCGCGCATACCCGATTGAAAGGCGGCCTCACCCATGAGGGTGTGCAGCATGCGAATCACTTCGGCACCTTTTTCATAGATGGTGGCCGTGTAGAAGTTGCTGATTTCTTGGTAGCTTTCGGGGCGAATAGGATGGGCCATGGGGCCCGCGTCCTCAGGAAACTGTGCCGCCTTGAGCATCACCACATCGTCAATGCGCTTAACGGCGCGCGCGCTCGCGGCTAGCTTCACGCTTAGTCCTTCGGCCAACATGTCTGCGGTGAACTCTTGGTCTCTGAATACCGTTAGGCCCTCTTTTAGGCTTAACTGAAACCAATCGCGACAAGTCACTCGGTTACCGGTCCAGTTGTGAAAGTATTCATGACCAATCACGGCCTCAATGGCTTGGTAGTTGGCGTCGGTGGCGGTTTCGGGATCGGCTAAGACGTAGGCCGAGTTAAAGATGTTCAGGCCCTTGTTTTCCATGGCGCCCATATTGAAGTCGCGGGCGGCGACAATCATGAACCGATCGAGGTCTAGGCCTAGACTAAAACGTGTCTCATCCCACCGCATGGCGCGCTCTAGACACTGCATGGCCCATTCGGTTTTGTTTAGCGTACCGGGGTCACTATAAATTTGAAGCAAAGCGGATTTGCCAGCCGAGGTGGCTGTCAGTAATTCGCGGCACTCAAATTGCCCCGCCACCAATGCAAACAGGTAGCACGGCTTGGGAAAGGGGTCGTGCCAGCAAGACTCGTGCCGACCACCCTCAAGCTCACGCTCTGAGGACAGATTGCCGTTAGACAACAAAACGGGGAATGTGGATTTGTCGCCGCGTAGGGTCACGGTATAGGTGGACATCACGTCCGGTCGATCAGCAAACCAGCAAATACGACGGAAGCCCTCGGCTTCGCATTGCGTGAACAGGCTGTCCCCTGATTGATACAAGCCCATTAAGCTGTCGTTCTTTGCCGGTCGGCAGATGGCCGTGATGGCGACTTCGCAGGTGGCTGGTAGGTCAAGCAGCGTCAGTTTGTCTGCGGTTAGTTGGACTTTGTCTGATGGCCATGACTCGCCATCGAGCAGCACCGATACCAATTCTAGGTCTTGGCCGTTCAAGACCAACGGATCTTGACCGGCAGGGTCACGTCGTTGAACCCTGATTCGCAAACCAACCTCAGTTCGCTCGCTGTCTAGCTCAAAGCTTAAATCAACGGTAGGGATCTGAAAGGGGAAGGGCTGGTAGTCTGTGCGCAATATGGTCATCGGTTAAGGAATCGCCTTATAGAGTTCTTGAGGTCAATCGACCAAAGCATTCTATATTGTAGCGATCCTAAAATCTCTCAACCGAATCCCACCCTTCACCCACGGCTTGTTCTTTCAGGCCGCCGAGAATATTGACAGACTCACAGGGCTGGTTAGATCAGAAACTCAGTCCTGGATTTACCGGCGGTCTCAGCGGCCACTACCCAGCGTGGCGGTTTTCCGCGTCCCGTCCAAGTGGCCCCTGTTTCGGGGTTCTTATACTTGGCGGGCACCGGTCCGCGTGAGCCAGTAGTGGGTTTCTTAGCCGCGCGCCCACGAACAGCGCCGGGCTTACCAAAGGCCGCTACGATCTCTTCCGGCGTGATTTCATATTCTTTCATTGACTGAATAATCGACAAAATCACGGGCTTGCGTTTTTTCTGCTGCAGCGCGGCTGCTTGTTTGCGCAGTTTTTCGATTTCTTTGTGAATTTTTGCCTGTAAAACTGAGTAGCTTTGTCGTGTCATGGTGTGAGAGCTCCAATTAGGTGGTAATTGTTTCGGGGTGGTCGGTGTTTGTAACTAATTAATTCAAGCACGCTATAAAAAACACTGGCTGAACCAATTGGCTGAGATGTTTGGCCGAGTTAAAAATAATTTAATAAATGTGTTGGCTTTATGGGCAATGAAGATAGCAAAAAAGACGTCAGCAACATAAATAAGTGGTAATTGGGTGCTAAAAATAAGGTCCTAAAGATTAAGTATTTTGGTTAGTTACATTTTTGGGAAGGGATTGTTGGTTCCGGCTATTGGTACCGCCTTATTGGTCCCGCTTATTGGTTCCGCCTTCCGGTTCAAACCGCATCACTAAACAACATTTACCAACCTACTGTCCAAACCACTACCTAATTCATTGCGGTTAATCTGGCGAAAATGGGTTAGGGTGGTTTTTGAGTGGTTTTTTCTGTGGTTCTATTCAGTAGTTCTTTTCAGTTACTTTATTCAGTGCTTCTATTCAGTCCAGTGCTTCTGCTCAGCAGTTTTGATTACCTATCTTTTTATCAATAGTTTCTTTCGTCGAGTCACATTCGTATTTTGAAGGATATTTTATGCTCGCACAAGTTATAATTTGATTATTTAACAGAATACAGATCCATTTTTACATCGAATATTAAATAAATACACTTGGTTTCGTTTTTATGGGCAGTGTTTTGGCGCTTCATTTTTGAACTCAAGCTTGAAACTGCTGGGGGTGTTCGGACGCTACGTCGGTTTGTACTGATTACGATTTCAAGGACGTCTTTTAACGTTGCGTCTTAGATGATCGGCCCCACTAGTCATTTACCGTCACTAGACTTGAGGCTTGTGTGGGGTCATTGGGTGTGTTTTGGGCCTCCAAATGAGATACTCTGTGTATGAGCTAGTTTGCTCCTTCGTGGTGCTAGGCTTTTGGTGCTCGGAGGCATTCAAAGGTGCGCCAAAGTGAGCCAAAGCAAGCCAATGCGAGCCAATGCGAGCCAATGCGCATGCCCAAGACGGATTTGTTGAAAAACTTTTTCTTAGCTCCTTATTTCCTTAACCATCGTCACACAAGGATGTTTATTAAAACGATGAATGCTGTTGTCGCTCCCTTCCAAAGTGCCCAATCCCTTTTGTTGGACCCCTGGGGTCTTTCAAACATCGATTTTGAGCGCGCCATTTCTGAGATTATGTTGCATCGCGTGGATTACGCGGACCTGTACTTCCAGTACACCCGTAGTGAGGGCTGGAATTTGGAAGAAGGTATTGTCAAGACCGGTAGCTTTTCTATTAGTCAGGGCGTGGGTGTTCGGGCTGTTTCAGGTGAAAAGACGGCGTTTGCATACTCCGACACCTTGTCTTCCGATGCGCTGATGAACTCGGCTCGGGCTGTGCGTGAAATCGCCCGGGCGGGGCAGAGTCGCAAGATCCCGCAGTTGGCGGCAGCCACACCGCGTGCGCTCTACGAAGGGATCGATCCGGTGGCCTCGTTGCCTGCCCAAGAGAAAGTGGCGCTGCTCGAGCGTATCGAGAAGATGGCACGTCAGCGGGATCCGCACATTGTTCAGGTTATGGCTGGTTTGGGGATGGAATATGACGTTGTCTTGGTGGTCGGCAGTGATGGTCGTCAAAGCGCGGATGTTCGTCCTTTGGTTCGTTTGTCCTTGACCGTTATCGCGCAAAAAGACGGCCGACGTGAGACCGGCCATGCGGGCGGTGGTGCCCGCACGGGACTGGGTTACTTTTCTGATGATTTGCTCAACGATTATGTTGACCGAGCGGTCAACGAGGCTTTGACGAACTTGGAGGCTAAGCCAGCACCTGCCGGAGAGATGACGGTTGTGCTTGGTTCGGGTTGGCCAGGGATTTTGCTACATGAGGCCGTGGGCCATGGCTTGGAAGGCGACTTTAACCGCAAAGGCTCTAGTGTATTTGCAGGGCGCATGGGTGAGCGTGTGGCTTCCAAAGGCGTCACGGTTGTAGATGATGGCACTTTAGAGGGTCGCCGCGGTTCACTGAATGTGGATGATGAAGGCAACACCACCCAACGCAACGTGTTAATTGAGGATGGTATTTTGCGGAGTTATTTGCAAGACACCACCAATGCTCGGTTGATGGGCGTGGCGCCCACGGGTAATGGCCGACGTGAGTCTTTTGCTCATTTGCCGATGCCGCGCATGACCAACACATTTATGCTTGCTGGCCAAGAAGAACCGCAAGACATCATCCGCTCTGTGAAGCGCGGCTTGTACGCAGCCAATTTTGGTGGCGGTCAAGTGGACATCACCAGCGGTAAGTTTGTATTTTCTGCGTCAGAGGCCTACATGATCGAAGACGGCAAGATCACATACCCCGTCAAAGGGGCGACGATTATTGGTAATGGCCCAGACGCTTTAACGCGTGTCTCCATGATTGGCCATGACTTGCAGCTCGACAGCGGTGTGGGCACTTGCGGCAAAGAAGGGCAGAGCGTGCCGGTGGGCGTTGGTATGCCGTCGATCCGAATTGATGGCCTAACGGTAGGCGGCACGGCATAAGCCCGGGAGGGCTCTGCTTCTTGCTTTTTGTTATGAGTTCGAGGGTCCCAAGGCTTACTAACTGGTTTTGAGATGTATATCTGGTACTGCCATTGGGATCTTGAATCTAGCATTTTGTGTTAAATTCGAGATTATGGAAATGAATCGATTCACCCAACTGTCATTTTGGTTTTATTTTTATGGCTTTGCACCACAGCTGGCGCAAGGGCGTTTGAGTCGTTTCTAACTCCAAACCGAACCCTAAAACCGCCAGCCTAGCTGGCGGTTTTTTTTGGTTGGTAGGGTTGCAGGGAGGGGTTGCAGTGAGAGGCTAGAGTGAGGGGTAATGCGTGTTGCTTGCACAACGTTTAACCCTACTGGCCTGGCGTTGAGTTTTTTTATTTTTAACCGTTGATTAATTGACTGACTGACTGATTGGTTGCTAAGGAGCGAGCTGTGCCACACAATACCGACGATTTGCGTATCCGAGAGATTAAGGAATTATCCCCGCCTTCGCACACGATGCGTGAGTTCCCTTGCTCTGAGTCTGCGGCGGACACGGTGCACGACTCACGCCAGTCGCTGCATCGTATTTTGCACGGGATGGATGACCGTTTGGCGGTGGTCATTGGGCCATGCTCTATTCACGATACCAAAGCGGCGCTGGAATATGCGCAACGACTTAAAAAGGAGCGCAGTCGTCTAAAAGACGATTTGGAAATCGTCATGCGTGTGTATTTTGAGAAGCCGCGCACGACCGTTGGCTGGAAAGGACTTATCAATGACCCTGATTTAGATGGCAGTTTCCAGATAAACAAAGGATTGCGGGTCGCTCGTGAGTTATTGGTGGAAATCAATACCTTGGGTTTACCAGCCGGTTGCGAGTTCTTAGACATGATTACGCCGCAATACATTGCGGATTTGGTGGCTTGGGGGGCTATTGGTGCACGTACCACAGAGAGTCAAGTCCACCGTGAGTTAGCCTCTGGATTGTCCTGCCCTGTTGGCTTTAAAAATGGTACCGACGGCAGCGTGCGCATCGCTGTGGACGCCATGAAAGCAGCGTCCCAGCCGCATCACTTTTTGTCAGTTACCAAGGGTGGCCATTCGGCGATCGTATCCACCGAAGGCAACGAGGACTGTCACGTGATTTTGCGTGGTGGCAAATCCCCCAACTATGACGCGGTTAGCGTTCAGGTTGCTTGTGACGATTTGGCCAAGGCGGGTTTGGCTCAGCGATTAATGATTGACGCCAGTCACGCTAACAGCGAAAAGAAACCAGAGAATCAGTCGGCTGTTTGCCTCGATGTCGCCAAGCAGGTGTCAGCGGGGGATACCCGAATCATCGGCGTTATGGTAGAAAGTCATTTGGTTGGCGGTCGTCAAGATTTGGTTGCCGGCCAGCCCTTGACGTACGGGCAGAGCATCACAGACGGTTGTATCGATTGGGATAAATCGGTTGCGGTGCTTGATGGATTGGCGCAAGCGGTGCGCGAACGTCGATTGACTCTTTCAACCGCTGGAAAATGAGACTGAGAGACTGAGAGACTGACATGGGCCACACACCGATATCGCAGCGATTAAGAAAGCCGCTTCCAGCGGCGATGACGAGCGCTTTAGGAGCACGCTTTGGCGATCGCTTTTCTCAAGCGCAGGCGGTTCGGGCCCATCACGGCAGGGATGAATCACCGTTTCCTGACATGTTGCCTGACGCGGTTGTGTTTGCCCTGTCGACCGATGATGTGGTGTTTGTGGTCAACGCGTGTGCAGAGTTTGGGATTGCCCTGATTCCTTATGGCGCAGGTTCCTCGCTAGAGGGCCATCTGTTGGCGATCGAAGGGGGCATCTCTTTAGATGTTAGTGGGATGTGTGAAGTGGTGTCTCTCAATGCAGAGGATCTAACTGTCACGGTCCAGCCTGGTATGACGCGCAAGCAACTCAATGAATATCTGCGAGATACCGGTTTATTCTTTCCGATCGATCCGGGCGCAGACGCTTCTTTGGGTGGCATGGCCTCGACGCGGGCGTCTGGAACCAATGCCGTGCGTTACGGCACCATGCGCGAAAACGTGCTTGGTCTGGAAGTGGTGACCGCGCAAGGCAAAGTCGTGCGCACAGCTAGCCGCGCACGCAAGTCCTCAGCGGGGTATGACCTAACTCGCTTGTTTGTAGGCAGCGAAGGCACCCTTGGTGTGATCACCCAGGTGACGGTGCGGCTCTACCCGCAGCCGGAGGCGGTGAGTGCGGCGGTGTGTCATTTCCCGACGGTGCATGACGCGGTCACGACAGTAATCGAAACCATACAGCTTGGGGTGCCCGTGGCCCGAGTGGAATTAATGGACACCGATGCGGTACGGGCTAGCAATGCCTACAGCAAGCTCACGCTGCGTGAGACGCCTTTGCTGTTATTTGAGTTCCATGGCAGCGCAGCAAGCGTTCAGGAGCAGGCACAAACCGTGCAGGAATTAGCCAAAGACAATGGCGGTATGGATTTTGAATGGGCCGAGCAAACGGAAGACCGAAACCGTCTCTGGACGGCTCGCCACAATGCCTACTTCGCAGGACTTGCTTTGCGCCCTGGGTGTCGCGCGAGCACAACTGACGTTTGCGTCCCGATTTCAAGGCTAGGGGACTGTTTGGATAAAGCCACTGAATTGGTTTCAAAGACATCTTTTCCGACCACGATTGTGGGTCATGTCGGCGACGGCAACTTCCATGTGCTCATGTTGCTTGATCCTGACAATGATGCCGAGTGGCAGGCGTCTGAGGACCTGAATAATCAGTTGGTGGAGATGGCGATTGCTGCTGACGGTACGTGTACCGGTGAGCATGGAATTGGTTTGCACAAACTTGATTTCATGCGCCAAGAGCACGGCGAAGATGCGCTGGCGTTGATGTGGGCCCTCAAGAAAGCCTATGACCCATTGAATATCCTTAATCCGGGTAAGGTTTTGCCAAGCCCGTCAAACGGTCTTCTAAGTACTCAGGGTGCAGTGAAAGCCCCTATTATCGGGTAAATCCTCCTGTCAGGTTGCTTAAATAAAGCTAAGGTGTCAATAACCACATGAGCTTGAGTTTGACACTATGAATGCGACCAACGAATTGCTGGAGACTGGCGAGGCCGTCCCTAATCTTGACGAGATTTTGCATGCTTTACATGCGGTGCTCCCTGAGTACTGCGTGCTATCTCGAAGCGAGCAAATGCGTCCCTATGAGTGCGATGGTCTATCGCTGTATCGGCAGATGCCATTGATCGTGGTGCTACCTGAAACAGAGGAACAGGTTCAGGGGGTTTTGCGAGCCTGCCGGCGATTAAAGGTGCCAGTGGTGACCCGCGGCGCGGGGACTGGGTTGTCAGGCGGGGCCATGCCGCACGCCCAAGGGGTGCTGTTGGGCATGTCCAAATTCAATCGTATCAAGCACGTGGATGCTGTGGCTGCTACCGCTGTAGTTGAGCCGGGCGTTCGCAATTTGGCCGTGTCTGAGGCGGTCGCGCATCTGGGTTTGTATTATGCCCCTGACCCCTCCAGCCAAATCGCCTGCACCATCGGTGGCAACGTATCTGAAAACTCAGGTGGGGTGCATTGCTTGAAGTACGGTTTGACTGTCCATAACGTGTTAAAGGTCCGAGTCATTACCCTCGACGGCGAGGTGATGGAGCTCGGCGCCGAGGCGCCCGATGCGGCGGGCCCGGATTTGCTGTCAACCTTTGTTGGCTCAGAGGGCATGCTCGGTGTGGTCACTGAAGTCACGTTGCGCTTATTACCCAAACCGGCCTTGGCTAAAGTCATCATGGCCAGTTTTGATGATGTGGAAACCGCTGGTCAAGCGGTGGCTGCCATCATTGCCGCGGGCATTATTCCGGCTGGGCTAGAAATGATGGATCAGCGGGCAACCGAAATGGTCGAGCCTTTTGTCAACGCAGGTTATGACACGAGCGCCAAAGCGATTTTATTGTGCGAGTCTGATGGCACCGAAGTGGAGGTGGCCGAGGAGATCGCGCGCATGACAGCGGTATTTGAGGGGGTGGGTGCCACGCGCACACAAGTGTCAACTTCAGAGAACGAGCGCTTACGGTTCTGGGCGGGCCGCAAAAATGCCTTTCCAGCGGCTGGTCGGGTGTCGCCTGATTACTACTGCATGGATGGCACGATTCCACGGCGACGGCTTGCTGAAGTGCTGCAGGCAATCGAAGAAATGGAAACCACTTATAGCTTGCGATGCGCGAACGTATTCCACGCAGGCGACGGTAATTTGCACCCGCTTATTTTGTTTGATTCAAACCATGAAATCGAAGTCCAGAACGCCGAAGCCTTTGGCGCGGCTATTCTTGAATTATGCGTGAAGGTCGGCGGCACGATTACCGGCGAACACGGTGTGGGTCTGGAAAAAATCAACCAGATGTGTGTGCAGTTTGGGCGCGATGAGCTTGATATATTTTTGAGTGTTAAGCGCTCGTTTGACCCAGACGGCTTGCTCAACCCGGAAAAAGTGATTCCCACACTGGCCCGCTGTGCCGAATACGGCAAGATGCATGTGCATGGAGGCCAATTGCCGTTTATCGATTTGCCGAGGTTTTAATCAATGGACTATGTACTGTCTCAAATGAGCGAACAGGTCACAGCGGCTAGAGCCAACTTCCGACCGATTGAGATCGTCGGTGGCGGCACAAAACGGTTTTTAGGTAATCCTTTGTCACCACAAGCGCAGGCCAAAGCCACGCGGTTGGAGATGAAGGATTTGTCTGGTGTGGTGGATCACGAGCCCAGCGAATTGGTCATCACCGCTTGGGCGGGGACCCCGCTTCAAGAGATTGAGGCCACCCTTGCCAAAGAAAACCAGATGCTGGCGTTTGACCCCCCAAGTTTTGCCAAAGGCTCCACCATTGGCGGCGCAGTGGCCGCCGGGCTATCGGGGCCGTTAAGTTTTGGTTATGGGCCGCTGCGGCATTACGTTTTGGGTACGCAATTGCTTGACGCCCAGGGTCGGGTCATGACGTTTGGTGGCCAGGTCATGAAAAACGTGGCGGGGTATGACGTTTCTCGCTTGCTAGCGGGCTCACTGGGTATGTTTGGTGCGATTGTGCAGCTATCTCTCAAAGTGATGCCCGTGCCCTTGGTGGATCAGACGGTTTGTTTTGCGATGGATGAAACCGAAGCATTGGCGCGCTGTGAGGGCTTGCGCGCCAAATCTTGGCCTGTCAAAGCGGCGGCGTGGTTGCCGTCTATGAGAGAACCAGGGGGCGAGCTGGCCATTCGATTGTGTGGGGCACAGTCGGCGGTTAAAGAGGCTCGTGAAGCGCTCGGTGGCGATTTACTCGAACCCGTAACGGCCTCGCAATGGTGGTCGGCTTTTAGAGACCAAACAGCGGCTTTTTTTTCGACCCAACCCCTTTGGCGAGTAGCGGTCAGGGCCAACACGCCTGCGTTATCGCTTGGCGATACCGCCTTTGACATGGGTGGAGAGGTGCGGTGGATTCAAACTGACCGTGAACCGGATGAGTTACGTGCTCGTGCGCTAGCGGCCGGTGGCCATGCCACTTTGTTTCGATGGGATGGTGCACAGGCACTGCCGACCAACGGCGTCTTTCAACCCTTGGGTACGACGGCACTATCGGTGGTTAAGCGCCTGAAAGACGAATTCGACCCAAAGTCTATTTTCAATTCAGGCCGGTTAGTGGCAGGTCTATAGGGAACACAGTCCATGCAGACAAAGTTGTCAGAATCAGTACGCGACACCGCTTTAGGTCAAGAAGCCGATGAAATTCTCAGGCGCTGTGTGCACTGTGGGTTTTGTACCGCCACCTGTCCAACCTACCAAATTCTGGGCGATGAACTCGATAGCCCGCGCGGACGCATTTATCTGATCAAAGAGATGCTAGAGGGCAAAGAGGTTACTCAAACGACTCAAACCCACTTAGACCGTTGCCTGACCTGCCGAAATTGTGAAACGACCTGCCCCTCAGGGGTGGAGTATGGCAAGCTGATTGATATCGGCCGAAAGATGGTCGATCAGCAAATCAAACGACCGCGAACCGAGGTACTCAAGCGACAAGCCTTGCGCATCACCATGAATGCACCGTGGTTTGCCTCTGCTTATCGGCTTGGCCAGATGGTGCGTCAATGGCTACCCGAAGCAATACAGAAGAAGGTGGTGCCCAAGCAGGCGACGGGCAAACGCCCGAGCTCAACGGCACACCACGCGCAACAAGTGTTGATGTTAAACGGTTGCGTGCAGCCCGGTATGATGCCCAATATCGATGTCGCGACCATGCGCGTGTTAGACAGATTAGGTGTTGGGACTCAGGTCGTTAATGGATCGGGTTGCTGTGGCGCGCTTAATTTTCATTTGGACGCCCAGGAACAGGCGCGCAGTCAAATGAGAGCCAATATTGACGCGTGGTGGCCATTGATTGATAGCGGGGCGGTTCAGTCTATTGTCATGAACGCATCGGGTTGCGGCGCAATGGTTAAAGAATATGGCCATCACTTGCGCTTAGATCCACTGTATGCAGAAAAGGCAAAGGTGGTCAGTGAGCATGTTAAAGATATTGCTGAAGTGTTGACCCCTTTTGCGCAAACGCTACGAGCCGAGCTCGACAGCGCACGTTTACCGGGGCGGTTGGTTTTTCATCCGCCTTGCACGCTGCAACATTGGCAGGGGCTTAGGCCTTTGAGCGAAACCTTGCTCAAATCTTTGGGTTTGGATCCGCAGCCTTTCGAAGAAACGCACCTATGCTGTGGTTCGGCAGGGGCTTATTCGGTGCTACAGCCTGAAATAGCAACGGCGCTGAGAGATCGTAAACTCGGTCACCTCGATAAAACCAATCCAGAGGTCATCGTGTCGTCCAATATTGGTTGTATTGGCCATCTGCAATCAGGCACGCAAACGCCCGTTAAACATTGGATCGAAGTGGTCGATCAAGCCCTGATTAACTAGGGCTTGATCGTTAGGCGAGGGTGACGTGGAGGTGCAGAGCCGATTAGCCTTAATCGACTGCCTTGACCATGTCTTCCAACACTTTCTTGGCGTCACCAAATACCATCATCGTCTTGTCCATGTAAAACAGCTCATTGTCTAGGCCAGCATAGCCGGCCGCCATTGAGCGTTTGTTGACAATGACGGTTTTGGCTTTGTAGGCCTCCAAGATAGGCATCCCGGCGATGGGTGACTTCGGATCCGTCTTGGCTGATGGATTCACCACATCATTGGCGCCGAGCACCAAGACGACGTCGGTTTGAGAGAACTCGCTATTGATGTCATCCATCTCAAAGACCTGGTCATAAGGCACCTCGGCCTCAGCGAGCAACACATTCATGTGGCCCGGCATGCGACCAGCCACAGGGTGGATGGCGTACTTAACCGTCACGCCCTTCTCGGTGAGCTTTTCTGCCAACTCTTTCAGTGAATGTTGCGCACGCGCCACGGCCAGCCCGTAGCCAGGTACGATAGTGACCGTCTCTGCGTTGCCCAATAGAAATGCCGCGTCTTCTGCGCTGCCAGAGCGTACGTTGCGAGCCCCTTGATCAACAGCGCTTTGGCCGTCGTCTGTTGCACCCCCAAAGCCACCTAAAATCACATTGAAGAAGGAACGGTTCATGGCTTTGCACATGATGTAGGAGAGAATCGCCCCAGATGACCCGACCAAAGAGCCTGCGATAATCAACATCGAGTTGTTGAGTGAGAAACCAATGCCAGCGGCCGCCCAGCCGGAGTAGCTGTTAAGCATTGAGACCACCACGGGCATGTCTGCACCACCAATTGGGATGATGATCAACACCCCTAAGATGAAGGCAATCAAGGTCATCAGAACAAAGGGTGTCCAGTCCTGGGTCAACATGAACCAGATGCCGCAGCCGACCATCAGAAGCGCTAACACCAAATTCAGCAGGTGTTGCCCAGAAAACGAGACGGGTGCGCCTTGGAATAGACGGAATTTGTATTTGCCCGATAGTTTGCCAAAGGCAATCACCGATCCCGAGAAAGTGATTGCACCCACAAAGGTGCCGATGAACAGCTCGAGTCGGTTGCCTAATGGTATGGGGTCACCGGGCTCTGTGATACCAAACGCTGAGGCCTCGGCAACAATAGCCACCGCGATGGCAACGGCAGAAAGGCCGATCATGCTGTGCATAAAGGCAACGAGCTCTGGCATTTTGGTCATTTCGACCCGTTTGGCCATTACCGTGCCGACCGAGCCTCCGATCACCAGACCCAAGATGACCCATGCCAAGCCCGTTGTGGCTGAGCCTTCAGCGGCCAGACTCACGATCAAAGCACCGGTGGTCAGGATGGCCAGTGCCATGCCCAGCATACCGAAAAGATTGCCTAGGCGAGAGGTGGTTGGATGTGACAGGCCTTTAAGGGCTTGGATAAAACAGACTGACGCAATCAGATAAAACAGCGTGACGATGTTCATGGAAATCATGCGGCGTCTCCATCTTTTTTGATTTTCTTCTGTTTTTTCTTGAACATTTCAAGCATGCGGCGGGTCACCAAGAACCCACCAAATACATTGACGGCGGCGAGTGCCACCGCAAACACGCCCATGCCACGGGCCAGATAGCCCTCTGTTAAGGCGGCTGCCAACATCGCACCCACAATGACGATGGCAGAAATGGCATTGGTCACCGCCATCAACGGGGTGTGTAAGGCCGGTGTGACATTCCAAACAATGTGGTAGCCAACGTAGACGGCTAAAACAAAAATGATCAGATTAATGAGTGTAGGGTCGATGCTTTCCATGTTTAGCTTTTCCTTAAAACTTCACCGTTCTCGCACAATAGGCAGGCTTGCACGATCTCGTCTTCACGATTGATCGACAACTGACCTTCTGCTGTGATCAACTTCAAGAAATCGAGTAGGTTGCGAGCGTACAGCGCAGAAGCGTCGGTCGGGACCATGCCCGGCAAATTGGTCAAGCCGACCAAAGTCACGCCGTTCACCTCAATGACTTGATTGAGTTGTGACAAAGGGCAGTTGCCGCCGCGCTCGACAGCCAAATCGACAATCACGCTGCCAGGTTTCATGGCATGAACGGTTTCGGCACTAATTAGATGAGGTGCGGGGCGGCCAGGAATGAGGGCGGTTGTGATGACAATATCGGCTTGGGCGCATCGTTTCGCCACCAATTCTGCTTGCCGAGCCATCCAGGCTGGCGGCATCGATTTGGCGTAACCCCCTGCGCCTTTTGCAACTTCGCGCTCTTCATCTGTCTCAAAGGGGACGTCAATGAACTTACCGCCCAAGGACTCAATTTGTTCTTTGGCGGCAGGTCTGACATCTGAGGCTTCCACCACGGCGCCCAGTCGTTTGGCGGTCGCAATGGCCTGTAATCCGGCGACACCGGCGCCTAAGATGACCGCTCTAGCCGCCTTGAGTGTGCCGGCAGCGGTCATCATCATTGGGAAAAGACGGCCGTAGTAATGCGCGGCTAAGAGCACGGCCTTGTAGCCTGCCAAATTGGCTTGAGAAGAGAGCACATCGAGGCTCTGGGCGCGGGTGATGCGAGGCGCCGCCTCTAAGGCAAATGCGGTCAAGCCGGCTGTGGCCATGGCTTGTAGCCCTTCGCTATCGAAAGGATCAAGCATGCCAACAACGATTGCCCCGCTTGACATGGCGGTTAGCTCTTGTGCTGAGGGCGCTCGAACCTTAAGCACCAAGGCGGCCGCCAAGGCCTCACCGGCACTCACTAGGGAAGCGCCAGCGGCTTCGTAAGCCTCATTGGTGTAACGCGCAGTCAATCCGGCATCGTGCTCGATGCAAACCTGATGACCCGCCGCCACCATTTTCTTGATGGTTTCAGGGGTGGCTGCCACGCGGGTCTCATTGTCGCGTGTTTCTTTTGGAATGCCGATTTGCATCGGTATCCTCCTAAGTTACGGTTATCTTAAGTTCTGATTGAGTATGGTTATACACCAGAGCCTTACAATACCCCTGATGAAACCATTAAATTTAAGTCAAGGTCAACGGGTGGTTGTCGGGATGTCCGGCGGGGTTGACTCGTCTGTCGCGGCTTGGATGCTGAAAAAGCAGGGATTTGAGGTGGTTGGGCTCTTTATGAAAAACTGGGAAGACGATGACGACAGCGAATACTGCTCGACTCGTCAAGACTGGTTAGATGCGGTGAGCGTGGCTGACCTGATTGGTGTTGATATTGAGGCGGTTAATTTTTCTGAGCAATACAAAGACAAGGTATTTGCTGAGTTTTTACGTGAATATTCGGCTGGCCGAACGCCCAATCCAGATGTGTTGTGCAACGCCGAAATCAAATTTAAGGCATTTTTAGACCATGCCATGGGGTTGGGGGCGGACGTGATCGCGACCGGTCATTACGCGAGAGTGAGACCAGATCCTTTAAATCCCGAGCGATTTCAACTCCTCAAAGCATTAGACACCTCTAAAGACCAAAGTTATTTTTTGCATCGATTGAATCAAACGCAGCTTTCCCACAGTTACTTTCCCTTGGGAGAGATAACAAAGACCGAGGTGCGCCAGATAGCGCACGACATTGGTTTGCCCAATGCCCAGAAAAAAGACTCTACTGGTATTTGTTTTATCGGTGAGCGCCCGTTTAGAGATTTTTTAAACCGTTACCTACCAACCAATCCGGGGCCCATCAAGACCCAACATGATGAGCAGCTGGGCGTTCACCACGGCCTGTCTTTCTACACCTTAGGTCAAAGAAAGGGTTTGGGTATTGGTGGGGTTAGAGGCTACCAGAGAGCCGATGGTTCGGGCCCTATTTGGTATGTCGCAAAAAAAGACCTCGAGAGCAACACGCTTTATGTGGTTCCCGAACATGATCACCCTTGGTTATTAAGTGATCGGTTAAAGGCCGAGCAGTTGAGTTGGGTCTCAGGCGATTCGCCGCTTGAGACCCAAATATACGGAGTTAAAGCCCGCTACCGTCAGCAGGATGCCCAAGCGAAGTTGTCGCACAGTGATCCCGATTCAATCACCTTGCGCTTTGTGCAGTCTCAATGGGCCGTCACGCCCGGTCAATCTGCCGTGCTGTATGACGGTGATATCTGCTTGGGCGGCGGTATTATCACCGCATAGTGATCGCACATGAACGCAACATCACCTGCGCATTTGCCCTTCTTTGATTGATCCGGCAGTCGCTCAGGCAGGGGGTGGTTGCGTGTCTACAAACGAAGGACGGGCCGACACCTTGCCATACAGCTGCCCGAGATTGGGGTAGGGGGTGCGCCAATCGATGTCTGCAAAGCGGAAGTCTAGATAGCCTAAGGCGCAGCCAACGGCGACGTCAGCGAGCGAATAACTCGGACCAGCACAGAACGGTTGTGTGCCTAGGCCTTTGCTCATGGCCGCCAACGCGGCGTGGATCTTGCTAACCTGGCGATCAATCCATGCTTGATTCATTTGTTCGGCAGACCTTTGCTTTTCTTTAACGATGGTCACGCCAGCATCTAACAGACCATCAGCCAAGGCTTCCCAACATTTCACATCGGTACGTTCGCGACCCGACTGAGGAATCAATCGAGTCACAGGCGATAAAGTGTCAAGGTACTCAACGATTACGCGTGAATCATAGAGCGCTTCATTGTCTTCCACCAAAAGGCATGGGACTTTGCCCAGGGGGTTGAAAGATTGGATTTTGGTGTCTGGCTCCCAAACGTTTTCTATTTCCAATTGGTAGTCGAGTTTTTTTTCGGCCAGGACGATGCGCGTTTTACGAACGTAGGGGCTAGTGGGTGAACCGATGAGTTTCATGTCGTTTTCAGTGAATCAAGAGAGTGATCAACGCCACGTAGGTTTTTCGCCCGTAATGGCTTCTTTTGTATCTGTTACTTACTAGTTTATCGCCTAGACCCCCGCCCGTAAACGCATGCTGAGATATTAATAGCCGCACCAGAGCTAAAAAAGAGAGCGATTAAGGCTCATGAATAAGCGCTCTTGTACAGACGCATTGTGGCGATGGTCCTTGGGTTGCCCCAGGTTTCAGATAAACTAGGACCCTTAGAAACTGTCGTTTTTTTGCCCACACATATGTCAAATATTCCTGTTTTGAGTGCCTTAACGGCTTTATCCCCGCTTGACGGGCGTTACGCCAGTCGGTGTGAAGCGCTGCGACCCTTGTTGTCTGAGGCCGGGTTCATGGCCCATCGGGTTGAAGTCGAGGTGGCTTGGTTGAGAGGACTATCTCAGGCTGATTTGCCAGAGGTGGCGCCGTTCACCACAACGGCGCAAGCGCTACTGACCGAACTGGTCCAAGGTTTCTCAAGCGAGGATGCCGCGCACATCAAGGCCATTGAAAAAACCACTAACCATGACGTCAAAGCCGTTGAATACTGGCTCAAAGAAAGAGGGCAAGCCGATGCCTCGCTGGCACAAGCCTCTGAGTTCATTCACTTTGCCTGCACGTCTGAGGACATTAACAACACGGCGCATGCCTTGATGTTCTCGCGTGCCCGCGACCAGGTCTTGGTGCCGGCTTTAAAGGGCTTGCTTGGGCAGTTGCGTCACTTGGCGCTCACTCAAGCCGAGCAACCCATGCTTGCTCGCACCCATGGCCAACCGGCCACACCCACGACCTTGGGTAAAGAGTTTGCGAATGTGAGCCACCGATTAGCAGCGTGTATCACTGCCATTGAGGCGGTCAAACCGCTCGCCAAACTCAATGGGGCAACAGGCAACTACAGCGCTCATTTGAGTGCGTATCCAGATGTCGATTGGGTGCAGTTCAGTGGCAAGGTGTTGGCGGGCCTAGGACTAGAGCAAAACAGCCACACCATTCAAATCGAACCACACGATTGGATGGCCGCGTTGTTTGATGCCATTGCGCGGACCAATACGGTGCTGCTGGATTTGAATCGCGATATTTGGGGCTACATCTCTTTGGGCTACTTTAAGCAACGCTTAAAAGAAGGCGAAGTGGGGTCCTCCACCATGCCGCACAAGGTCAATCCGATTGACTTTGAAAACTCAGAAGGTAACTTGGGTGTTGCCAATTGCCTCTTGCGACACTTGTCAGAGAAGTTGCCTATCTCGCGCTGGCAACGTGACTTGACGGATTCAACCGTGCTGCGCAACGTCGGCGTTGCCCTGGGATATTGCCTAGTGGCCTATGACGCGTGTGAACGTGGCTTGGATAAGCTTGAGGTTAATGCGTCAGCCATTGATGCTGATTTGGATCAATGTTGGGAAGTGCTGGCCGAACCGATTCAGACGGTCATGCGCCGTCACGGATTGCCTCAGCCTTACGAGCAACTCAAGGCATTGACCCGCGGCAAAGGCATCGATCAGGCGGTGCTCAAGGGGTTCATTGAAGGGCTTGAACTGCCCGCTGCCGATAAGCAACGCTTGTTAGCAATGACACCCAGAACCTATTTGGGACTTTCGGTTGCCCTTGCGAAGCAGCCTTGAGCAGTTATAGTGATAAGACCATTTATTTTTTAAGGATGCCTAGCTGTTCGTCCTGTTTGTTAGGAGTTACTCATGAAAAAATCATTTTTAACGTTCGCGATGGTTGTCGCGATGAGCCCTTTTATAGCAACCACTGCGCAAGCCCAGTTTTTTGGTAAGGCAGATGACGCCATCAAATACCGTCAGGGTGCCTTTCAGTTGATGAAAGCGCACTTTAGCGCGCTTCAACCCGTGGTCAAAGGACAAGTGCCTTATGATCAGGTGGCCGTCAAAGGTGAGTTATCCGTGCTCAATATTGTGTCTACGTTGCCATGGCAGGCGTTTGGCCCTGGGACAGAAGGTGGTGACGCTTCTGATGATATTTGGTTGGATCCCGAGGGCTTTAAAGCCGCACAAGAAAAGTTTTTGGCAACGCTGCAGCCATTGACAGCGACTTCTAACGAGGGAAACTTGGATAAATTACGTGCCGCCTTTGTAGAGACAGGTTCTAGCTGTAAGGCCTGTCACGATAGTTACCGTAAATAATTGCCTTTCATCGAAAGGGCGTTTGCCATGAGGTCGGGTTGTCTGACGCACTCAAAAACTCATGGGTGTGGACATGCCTAGACCGTATAGCCACCAGCCCAAATAAGACAAGCCTAGTATCAAAACAAGCGCCCAAGCCTTCAGCCCAATATCATCGCGAGCCGATGGGTTGTTAGGCGCTAGCTCAACGGCTTTGACATTGCCTGTCAGCATGGGCGGAACCAGTTGTTTGCCTCGCACAGCGTAGAAGGCGATAGCGGCCAAATGCAGGCCGACTAATCCGAATAGAACGTTCTCATTCCACTTGTGAATGCTCGTCATTATCGAGGCAGTCTCAGAGGAAACAAACCCGTTAAGTGGCCCTGCTGTCAGAATGTCATCGGTGGCAAATAGCCCGGTCGTTGCTTGTAGGCCGACCACCAATAACAAAGCCAGCACTGACCACCCACCCAAAGGGCTGTGGCCGGCTTGATTAACCGAGACGCCATGGCGCACATAAGCCCAAACCGCTTGAGGGCCTCTCACGAACGAAGAAAATCGCGCATAGCGTGACCCAGTGAATCCCCAAATGAGGCGGAACAGCAAAAGCATCAAAGCCATGATGCCTAAGGGTGGGTGCCAGTCCATCCAGGTGCCACCGACTTTAACGGTAATGACCGCCGCCATCACCACGAGGGCAAATGACCAGTGGAATAGTCTGGTGGGTAGATCCCATACTTTGACCGGGGACGCGGTAGATTCACTCATTTGTTGCATAGTGTCTTAGATTAAAAGAGCGATCAGATTAACAAAAAATGCTGTAGCCAAGCGCTAGTGCTTGGCCTTTCAAGCCTGTTAGGTCAATTAGGTCAATTAGGCTCATCAGAGTAAATATAGATGCCATAGCGCCAAGGAAACGAACTGAACGATAGACCCTAGTTACCGACTGGAGGGCTGCTCGATCGAGTTTTCCGTGCCGTGAATTTTTACAGACCTAAAACCTGAAACAGTTGATAAAAAATGCTATAGTCACGCTCCTGACAGCAGTCAGATCGGCGCATTAGCTCAGTTGGTTAGAGCGACGGAATCATAATCCGCAGGTCCCCTGTTCGAATCAGGGATGCGCCACCAGTAAATCCAGTATTCATGCGGTTTTGAGGGAATGCGCCTTTAGGCCCGTTTTTGTTTTTTGTTTCATGTAGACACAGTGTAGACAAATCCGGTCAATCATTGAGCGGCCGCCAAGTGGTCGAATTGCTTTGATATGGCTTTGAAAGCGCTTACTAATCACTGATGATGTCGCTATACCCTACCCCTTGTCGGTTTTTGCCAGAGGGCACCCCCACCGTACCCCCACCCCCAAATTTCTGTTTGGGTCCCATCCGTGACCCTTTACATTGAGTTTTGTACGAACGATGACCAATTTCTGAGGTTTGATACAGCGCTCACCACAGCTCGGTAAACTATCACGCTGGTGTCAGAGGCATTTGAATTCCCGTTGTAGACTCCCCCCTCAATCTAAGCGAAGACCCCCCATCAATTTATTTGTGGGTAATTTATTTATTTTTTAAAAAATTTAAATCGGTTTTGACATTGATTCATTGCTAGTCAATATTTGCAATAACCCCGAGTTCAGTAATGCCCGTAGACTTGCACAAAGGACATCGGCTCATCGTAGCTGGGATACTACTATCAACCATCTCGCCTAGACAATCAGTACGCCGGTTCGTAATTTGGTTAATCAGCTGCATTTCTTTATTGCTAAAATATTGTCCCTGACTTAGCCAGCGCCCGAGTTGATGCACGATATGGGCAATGAGGTCTTCGTTGGACATCTGTTTGTTCGTAAAGTCTTTGCGCTGGAAATCTAGGTATCTGACGCTGCTCACCACAAACGGTGCAGACGCGAACGCATGCGGTGAAACTTGCCTTGTCAATAGGCTTTTAACCTTTGGGCGTAAGAATTGCACTGTGCTTCTTTTATGGAGCCTGAAACTGCGAGTAGCGCGATGGATAGGGCGCAATTGAGCCAGCACCTAACTAACCGATCGGATTGGTCAAGGAATGGTGGACAGTTTGAACCATCAGAACTTGCGATTATTAATGATCTGACTAGCCAGTGCAGGTGTGGGGGAGACATGGTTTCCGAATGGAAAGACGGAGTGTTGTATCGGTGTCCAGCTTGTCGAGGCTATAGGCTTCAATTGAGTGACTCTGGCATTTTGTTTGATTAGTCATCGAGCAAGAGTTTTATACCCGATTAAATCGTCACCTTTTCAAGAACCGAAATATACTTGTTCAGGTAAAACACAAAAAGAGCCGTAATCCATGAACGCAGTCGAGATTGAGGAAGCCGTATCGAATCTGGCAAGTGAGCCCTTCAACCGAGCTGAGTTCCCCTTTGCCTTTCTATCGGCGTTCGGC
>Ga0208414_1001213_pt1 | contig 20700 bp, 19 predicted proteins | sample AntAceMetag02UKE_FD_184770 | JGI IMG/M metagenome (GOLD analysis project Ga0208414, IMG submission 184770) | Saline lake microbial communities from Ace Lake, Antarctica - Antarctic Ace Lake Metagenome 02UKE (SPAdes) (version 2) | ecosystem: Environmental > Aquatic > Non-marine Saline and... | reverse complement strand
ATAGTATCGAGCGCCTGATTGTGGATCAGGAGGTCCCTGGTTCGAGACCAGGAGGTGGTACCATTACTTTCAATGGGTTACAGGATCTTTAGCAAGAAGTGTTTCATTCAGATTTATGTCTGGGGGACATATGGGGGACAAAAGATCGTCGTTTGATGGTTAATCAGGCCCTAATTAGCACCCATAGATGCCTCAAAACTCACATCCCACATCTCACCTAAACTAGTAACTGTGTTGGGCGTCATACCAATGGGGCAGTATGCAACACCGCGATGTTTGCGACTTGGGTGCTTGTTTGCGAGATCAATACAACTATGGAGCCTTCTTACAGCCCCAGAACTCACATCTCATTTTAAACTGAAGCCTTGTTTAGTTCCGTACCTATGGAGCAGCGTCTGATGTGCAGATATTTGACTGCTGAAAAGTAGGGGTTACTTGGCCTAATTGCTACATTTGAGCCGCAGGACCATGGACTGGCACCCTTTGTTGTAGCGCCCCGCGTCTCGGACCACGGCCCTTTAGTATTAGCCTTGTAAATTCATTCGGGGGTAATTTTGTTCGGATGCCATCTCTATTCACGCATCAATTTCAAGCTGATCCGTGCAGCTGCCCTCGCTGAGTGGCGTCAACTATTGAGCGCATAGATTTAGGCTATGCCTGCAATCTGATGCGAGTTCTCATTATTTTGACAGCACCATTCCACGTTATGGCGCAGCATTTTTATTGGTTGAAAGTCGCTATGCCGACAAGCCTACCGTTTCTCCGGCGGCACGTCTCGCAATCTCAAACTTATTTCATCAACCTGAGTACGTGTCCATTTTGAATGTATTCGCACTGTGCTCGCTGGTTGGTTACTCAATCCAAGCCTAGGTTGATCACGGTGGGTGTTCTGTGGACGGATTGGTCGATGTGCAAAGCCGCCACCGCATGTTGCGCACACATTATGTAGAACCTTTTCAACACATTCCACACAATAGGTGCATTCGTAAGTACATATCCGCGCCTCTGATGAATCAGGTGGAAGGTCTTTGTCGCACCACTCACAGTTTGGTCTCAGCGCAAGCATTATATGTTCTCCCCGTCTCTAAGCATGGAATAAACATCAATTTACCGAATGTTTCTAGGCCAAAAATATCAGTCACTAAGGGCTCTAAGCCGACTTTCGCTACGGCTGCACACTAAATCAACGCGAAATCAGAAAGCGAGTGGCAGCAGTGCGGACAAAAAAGACCTTGGTCTCATTAATGCCAATCTTGGGCTTCGTTAGAACGAAAGGACTCATTTTAACTTTCGAATAGCGAAGTTATTCCCAAGTTTGGCCAAAGCTGGTGATTTTGGATAATTAGAGATTGGGTCTCACCCAAGCTGCCATTGCCGCCAGACATATCTCGCGCAGCTGTCGTCCTCGTTGATGCCGCGCGGTTGTTTAAGGCAATGCTTGGCCCAATCGCTACAGTTGAGCCGCAGGACCCAGGACCGGGGATCCTGGATCATGGGTCCCGCGCCTTGGACACCGGGGCCTTTACTGTTGGTATAGTGGATTAATTGGATGGGGATTTTGTTTGTGTGTACATCGCCATGAAAGCGCCAATTCCAAGCCAATTCCAAGCCAAGCCAAGCCGCTGCTCTCGCTGAGTGGTGGCAATTATTGAGCGCATAGATTGAGGCTATACCACCAATCTGATGCGATTTCTCATTAGTCTGAAAGCTCCGTTCGTCGCTTTAGTCGACCAAATTCGACACGATTTCACTATCCGGATCACGGAGTGCTTCGATTACCGTAAAATGATTGTACTGTCCGTCAACCACACAACGCGTTCTCGTATCAAGACCATCCCACATTTGAGCCATCACCTCAGATTGCCGGATGAATTCTGGACGCTCGCCGCCTCCAACCCAGCACGTGTAAGGAATTGATAAAATAGGCCTGTGTAGGACGCAGCTTTCAAGTTTTGCTTCGTTTTCATCAAGATGAAGAATATCATTCAATTTGGTCTGCATCAGGGGCCGCAGATCATGCAGGCCACTGATGGATTGGACTTTTTCAATCCTCCCGAGCACAGTTTTTGAGAGTAGTGTGTCATCGCAGATCATCCGAGTTGCCAGATGTCCGCCGGCGGAATGACCGGTGATCCGAAGCGGACCTGTGACCATGGAAGCCGCGACGTCAATGGCCGCGGCTATTTGACTGGTCATCTGACTGATCCGTGCATCAGGGGCCAGCGTATAGCTGGGCAGACAGAAAGCCCAGCCATTGCTACGGGCGCCTTCGGCAAAATCAGTCCAATAAGATTTGTCTAAGCGCATCCAAAACCCACCGTGAATGAATACGACAAGCCCCTTGGGAGTGCCTTCGGGCCAGACAAGATCAAAGCGTTCTCGGGGGTGACTTCCGTAAGCAATGCCTTGATCAATCTTTACACCACTTGCCCGGTAGGCTGCGGCATTGTCTGACCAAAGCCGCGGCAACTCCTCCGAGCCAGCCACATGGGCCATATTTGCAAATGCGTCGTCCCAGTCTTTGATCGGTTTTAGCATAATGCTCCTATTGCACTTGATATTGCGGCGTTGTCGCTAAGAAGGTCCCATAAGCCTCCGCGTTGGGGTAGGAAAACTGTTCGGCAAGCGGGTTGCTGCGCTTCTTTTTTGCTGCCCCCATATCAGCCAATAGTTCGTCGAAGTGTTTAAAGTGAAACGGTGCCGAACACAGGCCTCCATAAACTTTAGCCGCCGGGCGCTCATTGCGCTTCCAGTTCAACATCATGTCGATGTTTTTATTCATCGCCGCATCAGACGGCTGATTTTTAAGTTGCCCATCTGCAAACCTAACCAACCAGTTTGCAACCATTTCAGCTGCCAGAACTGTACAGAAGCTAGAATTGAACCCGACGAACCCCATGTCTGGCAAATCCGGGTTCACCGACAAGCGGTATACCCGATATTGCCCATCGTCCTCAATAAGTTTTTCCTGATATTCCTGAGGAAGATAAGGCACGCCCAGCCGCCAGCCCACGGCCAGAATGGCAACGTCACACGGCACCGTTTCACCGTTTGTCAGCTTCAGACCATCACTACCGTAGCTGTCAAATGTGCCCATTACAGGCATGATGGTCCCTGCATCAAGGCACTCAATAAAGCCTGGTGTCACGATCGGCACCGAACAGGATATCTCTTTCTCAAATGGTGTTGTAGGCACCATGCCATGCTTTTTTAGTTTGAGTTGCATCTTCAAAAGAGTCTCAAGACCACGAAAATTGACCCAAACAAGAGGCGTGAAAACGGCGGCAATGACCCGTTGCAGTGGGCTCTTACCCCATTGGTTGAATTGTTGCTCTTGTGCGCGCATGTACAACAAACGCTTAAAATTGATGCCGCCCACAAAATAAGGCACACGCCAGACGTTTTCCAAATAGACCAGCCGCACAGATCGCGCACCATTCTTGACAGCATTGACGGCGATATCAGTCGCGGATTTAGAGCCACCAAGCACAACGATGTCTTTCCCTTTGCACAGGCTCGGGTCGGTATATTCAGACGAATGCATCACCGAGCCACCACGCGCGACAAAATCATCCTGTCCGGGGTGTGTAATAATGTTCTTTTCGGAAAATTGGCCCGTACAGATGGAGACAAAATCGAAGTTCTCCGTCCATTCATGACTTCCAGCCTCGATTGTCAGCGTCCAACCCGCTTCACCGTCTGCACGTCGTTCCATTGCCTTGATCGTGGTATTGAGGCGAAACAGACGCGCTGTCTTATGCTTGTCCGCATAGGAATGCAGATAGGCATGGACCTGGGGGCCCTTGGGCCATTCCGGGTAATCGTCCGGCATAGGATGATCGGTATAGCAATACAGATCTTTTGGCGATTGGGTCTGCACGTCAGGATATGAACGTGACAACTCCCAGACACCACCAAAATCGTGGCTCCGCTCAAATCCACACACTATATGGCCCTTTTCATCAAACGCTTTCGCTGCGGCAAGGCCGCTTACACCGCCACCGATAACGGCGACTTTCTTACGCTTTGTCATGTTTATTTTCCTACCTTAAGTCGCATCTGGTGGTGGCAAAAAGTTAACTTCGTGCATCGCAGAAATCCGAACCAGTTTTTCTGGGTCCGTTACCCCATCAAGCTTTGTGAAAAGGTCAAACAGTTTACGTGCTGGCGCAACGCCGAACACGCATTTTGCCTCTTTACCAGAGCGGTTAAATATCCCGTGCGCTTCGTCCATTGGCATGCATACCGTGTCTCCGGGGCCAGCCTTGTGGACGTCACCAAGGAATTCAATCTCGAGGTTTCCTTCGAGGATCACAATCCACTCATCTTGGGTTAGATGGATATGCGGTGGTACGAACGTATCTGCGGGGACAACGGCATGCCAGATAAATGCATTGGGGCTGAGCAGTTTTGGCACGTAGGTTTGCCCTACAATATTCCACGACATGTTCTGTATACCGTTTGCGGCGTGGGTTACACCCTTTTCCATTATTCTCTCCTGTTGTTGTTTTCAACGAGAGAGTGACCCACTGTTGCGAAGTCGCTTATCCAAATAACGAACTCAAGTTATTTATACTTGAAATAAAGCGCCAAACACATAACAATTATAGTGGGAGTACACATGCGACAGGCACAAGCCAAGGAATTTTTGTCGAACCATCCACTTTTTCGGACCGGCGATCTTGATGAGGCGCGTCATTGCGTCACTCAAAAATTTTGTGACCATAAATTGTTTTTGTCCTCAAAAGAGGATCAGCTTTCGGTGCACCACAATCATGTCGCTGGTAAGCACGTATCTGTAAACTACCTGCACTACGGCGCGAATGTTCAAATCAATCCTGGAATGCTTGAGCGTTTCTACCTGCTTCAGGTTCCTCTAAGTGGCCATGCACTCGTGCGACACCGTGGTAAAGATATAGTCGCTAACCGTAATACGGCAACGCTTCTGAACCCCGATCGTGAAACCGATATGATATGGGGTAAAGGGTGTAGAAAGCTGCTGTTACAAGTCGATAAAGCCTACTTGCGAAGCAAGGCCGAAGATGTGTTGGGTGTGCCCATTCCGGGCGATGTTCGGTTTGATCCTGTTGTTGATCTCACCAAAGAAGGCGGCAAAATGATCAGAAAAATGGTTATTCACATGGCTCTACTTGCCGAGGCAGGGACATTGTTTGGTGAACAAAGTGCGGTTCAAGACTTGTGGGCCGAATCCGAACTAGTGACCAAACTGCTCACACTTCAAAACAGCAATATTTCCCACATGTTAGCTAAATCAGATCACCAGTTGTTGCCTGTAGGGATCAAGCTGGCCTTGTCCTTTATCCACGCAAATCTGGCTGAGCCAATCCGCTTGGCCGATATAGCACAGTATTCTTCGATTAATGTCCGGACGCTTCAAAAGGGGTTTCAGCGCGCGTTTAGCATTACTCCAATGCAGGTCCTACACAACGCCCGCCTAGATGCAGCATATTATCAATTAACCGCTCGACAGAATAAGCCTTCGGTGACGGACGTCGCCTTCTCAAATGGGTTTTCACATTTGGGCCGTTTTTCACGGGATTACAAAAATCGATTTGGTAGGCTGCCCAGCCAAATTAATTAACAAACTTACAATAAACATCCGTAAAGCTGACAGTACCCCGCAGCACGTCCGGCAATCTGATGCGTGTTCTCATTGGTTTGACAGCACCTTCCAAAGTAAAAAAGGCGTCGGAACAAACCGACGTTTTTAATCCTAAAACTGAAATCAAAAGTTGATGCTGGTCTTGGATAACTGCCATTGTCTTCCCAGGAAGTTCATACATGGTGCTCCGTGTCTTGATGTAGTGGGCCCGTATTGAGGTCTGGTTTGCTGGGTTTAGTCAATGACCCATTTGAGAAATGTTATACCGTGACCAACACCGAAAGGGTGTCGTCGGCCGCTGGTATTTAGTTAATCTAAAAGGCATTCACTTCTCACATTCAGTGTAGCTGAGCTGTCGCTTCAATCTCGACCAGGGCGTCATCTTCTACCAAACCAGCAACCACCAACATTGACATCGCAGGGAAGTGCTTTCCAAACACTTCGCGATAGGCTGCTCCGACAGCGCGCTGATTAGCGACATAAGTGGCCTTGTCAGTTACAAACCACGTCAGGCGAACGACATCTGATGGCTTCCCTCCTGAGGCGACCACGATGTCGACAATGTTCACAAGGGCTTGGCGCATCTGCGGTATGAATTCTTTGGATTCAAAAACCTTATCTTTGTTCCAACCAATCTGTCCGCCGATGTGGAGTGTGCCATCTTTTGTTAGCATACCGTTTGCATAACCTAGCGCTGGTGCCCAGCCTTCCGGTTGAATCGTTTTGTGTGTCATGATGATACCTTAGTGAAGCCAATTAATCTCTGTTTGATGCTATCTGGTAGTGGTGTTGGTTTGCCGTCCAAGTCGATGTGAACAAGGGTGGCGTTGGTCGTAAAACGTTGTGCCTTTCCACAATAGCAACTCATTTCGTAGTCAAAACTTTTCCGACCGACCCGTGTCACATTCAACCCCAGATCTAACATATCACCATGGCGGCCGGGGCTGGTGAAGGTTGTCGTGATGGTGGCTGTGGGAATGCCAGCAGTTTGGATAAATTGCTCAAACGGGCAATTCAAACCTTGATCAAAGAATGCTTCGACGCAATCGTTCATCATTTCGAAATACCGGGGAAAAAATACAATCCCAGCTGGATCGCAGTGCCTGAAAAGCACTTTTTGCCGTATTCCAAACATCACCTAAACCCCAATCAGTCGTTCAGAAATATCAAAGGTTAAGTCCGTCATCAAACCGTCCCAAACAGTCTTGCCCCGCTCAAGAATGGTGGCGCGGTAACAGACCTGTGCCAACTCGGTCAAAGATTTGTCTATTACTATAATGGCCATTCCAGTTTCGTTTTTGAGTTGGGCTATGGCTCCCCATATTTCTTGCCGTACAATTGGCGCAAGACCTTCAGTGGCTTCATCAAGTATCAGCAAACGTGGGTTGGTCATCAGTGCGCGTGCCACTGCGACCATCTGCTGTTCCCCCCCTGACAATGTGCTTGCGCGCTGGCGCTTGCGCTCATCCAAACGGGGAAAGAGTGTTGTTACACGTGCCAAATCCCACGGGCCGCTTCGGGATGCCGCTTGCAGGTTTTCTGTTACGGTAAGGTTTGCAAAGCAGCGGCGTCCTTCTGGTACAAGGCCAATGCCCAAACGGGCAGCTTGATGGCTGGCAAGGCGGCTTAGGTCTTGGCCATCGAAGGTGAGTTGGCCAGATGTGGGGATCATTCGGCATATTGTTTTGACAGTTGTGCTTTTACCCATACCGTTGCGTCCCATCAAAGCAACAACTTCGCCCTCTGATACGCTTAAATTGATGTCAAACAGCGCTTCGGACGATCCATAGCTGGCCTTAACATTTTGTAGCGTGAGAAGGCTCATGTGTCACTCCCCAGATAGGCTTCGCGCACAGCTTTGCTAGATCGGATTTGGTCAACCGTGCCAGTTTCAATGATTTGGCCGTAGACCAACACACTGATGCGGTCCGCTAAAGCAAAGACGGCGTCCATGTCATGTTCCACCAAAAGGATGGGGGCTTCGTCGCGCAAACCATCTAAAAAACTGGTGAGCGTTTTAGAACCTTCGGCCCCTAAACCTGCCATCGGTTCATCCATGACAAAGGCCTTGGGCTCGAGTGTTAAAGCTACGGCGACTTCTAACTGTCGTCTTTGCCCGTGACTTAAATCTGATGTTCGTCGTGCCGCGTCATCTTGTAAGCCGACACGTTGTAAAGCGTCGTTTGCTCTTGAATGCAAAGCTTTATCAGCAAACACAGGGCGTAAAAACCGCCATGGCGACCCAACTGCACCGACGGCGCCCAGCAAGACGTTTTGCAAAACCGTATCCTCCATCGCCAAGGCCGAAATTTGGAAGGTGCGAGCAATACCAGCCTTAGCCCGTGTCAGGGTGTTGGTTTGTGTGAAGTCTTGGCCTAACAACTCGACACGTCCTGCGTCGGGTTTTAATTCCCCGCAGATTTGGGCGATCAATGTGGATTTACCCGCGCCATTTGGACCGATAACGGCGTGTATTTCACCGGGATACAGATCGATAGACACGTTGTCGGTGGCTTTTACCGCGCCAAATGATTTTTGTAAGTTGTGCGTGGCTAGGATTGGATCAGTCATGTGCCACCCCACGTCCAGCGATGAGGCCAACCAAGCCGCCACGCGCGAAGAGAACCACAAGCAACAAAAGGGCACCAAGGTAGATTTGCCAATATTCACTTAACCCGCCAAGAGCGTGTTCGAGCATCACAAAGACAACCGCACCAACGACAGGCCCGCACAAACGCGCCGTACCACCAAGAATAACAAAGATCATGATCTCGCCAGACGTTTGCCAACTGAACATTGTGGGGCTTACAAAGCGATTGAGGTCCGCAAACAATGCCCCCGCCAATCCGGTGATCACGCCTGATAGTACAAACGCCGCCAACTTAAGGCGTTGCGGGTCCAACCCAACTGTCTGAACACGCTGAGGCGCCTGGCGTGCCGCGTTTAGGGCCAAGCCAAAGGGGGATCGTGCAACCAATCCATTTATGAACAGGACCAGACATAGGATAGTGAAACAGATAGCAAAAAAGTTAATCGGAACCAGGGTGTTTAGCCCGGGGAAGTCGTTGCGAATGTAGATTGATAAGCCGTCTTCTCCGCCGTAAGCGATCCAGCTGATTGAGAAGAAATAAAACATCTGCCCGAAAGCGAGCGTGATCATAATGAAGTAAACACCAGTGGTGCGCAGCGACAACAACCCGATGAGCAGGGCCGCTAATCCAGACGTTACCATAGCCACCAGCCAAATTACGGGCATGGATTTGGTACCATCGATCACAAAGGGAATCTCCATAACGGGGGTGTATGTTTGAGCGTGATAGGCGAGGATACCCATCGCGTAACCGCCAATTCCAAAAAATACTGCATGTCCTAGGCTGACCAAACCACCTAAGCCGAGCGCAATATTTAAGCCGACGGCTGCCAGCGCAAAGATCGCTGCGCGTGTTGCGAGTGTGATCGTAAAGGGTTGGTCGTTGATCAGGGCCCATAGAGGCACGGCGAACAAAAGCACGAGCACCAATCCATTCAGATAACGTTCACGCATCATGCGCGTGCTCCAAACAGGCCAGTTGGTCGCCAAATCAAGATAGCGCCCATCAGGACGTAAATCGCCATCGATGCCAAAGCGGACCCAGAGGTTTGTGCAGCTGAAGGTTCCATGAATAACTTGAACAGTTGAGGCAGGAAGACACCACCTAACGTGTCAGTCAATCCAACTAATAGCGAACCGATGAGAGCACCCTTGATCGAGCCGATACCGCCAATCACAATGACCACAAAGGCAAGGATCAAGACAGGTTCGCCCATTCCTACTTGGACCGATTGGATAGCACCGACGAGCGCGCCTGCCAATCCAGCAAGGGCTGCGCCGAGCGCAAAGACCAGAGTATAAAGTTTCGAGATGTCAACGCCAAGTGCTGCAATCATTTCGCGATCATTTTCACCGGCGCGAATTTGGATGCCGATCCGCGTGCGCGTGATCAAAAGGCCAAGGCCTATTGCGACAAGCAACCCGACACAAATCAGAACTAAACGATATAAGGGGTATTGGATTCCACCCGGTAAGGTCACCGGTCCCGACAGGTAATTCGGGATGTCCAAAAAGAGAGGAAATGATCCGAAGGCCCAGCGTGTGCCTTCAGAGAAAATCAATATCAGGGCGAAGGTCGCAAGGACCTGATCAAGGTGATCAGTCGCGTAAAGCCTTCTTATCACTATAATTTCTACAAGTACGCCAGCAAGAGCAGCTGCGGCCATTGCAGCAATCAAGGCCAATGCAAACGATCCTGTAAGCCCGGCTACTGATGCCGCCGCAAATGCGCCAATCATGTAAAGCGATCCGTGAGCCAAGTTGATTAACCCCATGACGCCAAAGATAAGCGTCAGGCCAGCCGCCATCAGGAACAGCATAATGCCAGACTGCAGGCCGTTTAATATCTGCTCAATGATCAAGATAGTGGACATAAGTAGTGAAACCCGTGTTGGCGTCTGGGGAAAGCAAACCTCCCCCAGACTTATTTCAACTTAAAATGAACAATTGGCAGCGTAAGCGTCGCCGTGATTTTCAAGGGCAACACCAATGATCTTGTTCGTGTAAACATCTCCTTCTTTGATCACTTCGCGGGCATAGATGTCTTGGATCGGGTGATGGTTTGGTCCAAATTCAAAATCGCCACGTGTGCTGTTAAAGTTGGCAGATTCCAGCGCCGCACGAAATGCATCTGCGTCGTCAGGATGTGCTGTTTCCAGAGCAGAGATGAGTAAGTTGGCCGTATCAAAGCCTTGGCTGGCGTAAAGGGAAGGCAGGCGACCATATTCAGCCTGAAAAGTTTTAACAAAAGCGGCGTTGGTCACATTGTCGATGTCTTTATTCCATTGGCTGGTGTTGATGACACCAAGTGCTGCATCGCCAACCGCCTGCAAGATACCTTGGTCAAAGGAAAACGCAGGGCCAACAACCGGAAGAGCGACGCCACTGTCCGCATATTGCTTCAAGAAAGAAATTCCCATGCCACCCGGCAAGAAAAAGAACACGCTGTCAGCGCCAGATGCGCGGATTTGCGCAATTTCTGCAGCGTAATCTGTTTGGCCAAGCTTGGTGAAGATTTCGCCAGCCAACTCACCTTGGTACATCCGCTTGTAGCCGGTCAGCGCGTCTTGTCCCGCTGGATAATTTGGGGCCAGAATAAAGCTATTTTTGTAGCCGACACCCTTGGCATAAGCCCCCGCGGCTTCGTGCAAGTTGTCATTCTGCCATGCAACGTTGAAATAGTTTTTGTGGCAACCTTTGCCCGCAAGCGCTGATGGTCCGGCATTTGGCGAAAGGTAAAATTTGCCTTGCGCTGTTACACTTGGGACCACTGCCATTGCAAGGTTCGACCAAATGATCCCTGTCATTACATCGACTTTTTCAGATTGGATCATCTTGTCGGCAAGTTGAACAGCGACATCAGGTTTACGTTGATCGTCTTCGATGACGACCTCGATATCAGAACGATCTGACTGCCCAATAGCCAGCATAAATCCATCACGGACATCAATGCCCAATCCAGCGCCGCCGCCCGAAAGCGTGGTGATCATGCCAACCTTGATGCCCTCGGCAGATACGCCACTGGCGAGTGCCGCAATGGCTGTCGTAAGAATGAGTGATTTCAGTTTCATAGTGTTTTCCCTGTTATAGATGGTGTCTTTTATATTTTATTACAGGCGGTTTGCCTTCTGTATTTAAGCCACCGCAAAGAAGATACCGATGCGATGGATGGTTCGGTACAAAGATGTTTAGGCCTTTCCTTGGGGCTTCAGTAAAAAACGCTGAATTTTCCCCGTCGCAGTTTTTGGCAAGGTGTCGGTAAATACAATACTGCGTGGGTATTTGAAAGGTGCAAGTAGAGCTTTGACATGATCTTGAAGCGCTTTTGCCTGCGCTGCGTCGCGCGTTGCATTTTCGGCCAGTACGATATGGGCCTCAACGATAAAGCCACGCTCTGGATCAGGGGCAGCAATGACTGCGCATTCTTTCACTATGTCATGGGCCAACAACGCAGCTTCGACTTCGGGACCTGCGATATTGTAACCAGATGAGACGATCATATCGTCGTTGCGTGCAGAGAAATGGAAATACCCGTCGTCGTCTTGAATAAATGTATCGCCTGAGATGTTCCAGCCATCCTTCACATATTCTTCTTGCCGATGCCCACCCAAGTAGCGACATCCTGTAGGGCCTTTCAGCGCGAGACGCCCGGGGGTTCCGCGTGGTTGTTCTGTCCCGTCTTCTGCGATGACTTTGGCTATATAACCGGTGATGGGTTTCCCCGTACAGGCGGGGCGATGATCATCAAACCGGTTTGAGATAAATATATGCAGCATTTCAGTAGCGCCGATACCATCCAGCATTGGCTTGCCTGTTTTGGCGATCCATTCATCATAAACCGGAGCGGGCAGAGTTTCGCCCGCAGACACAGCAGCCCTGAGGGAAGATAGGTCCGCGCCTCCATCCATCGCGCGCAACATTGCGCGGTAGGCGGTTGGGGCCGTAAAGCAAACGGTTGCGCGATATTTTTCGATGATCTCGATCATGTTGGGAGGGGACGTATTTTCCAGCAAGGTCGCTGCTGCGCCAAACCGAAGAGGGAAAATGGCAAGTCCTCCAAGGCCGAAGGTGAAAGCGAGTGGAGGGGAGCCAATAAAAATATCTTCTGGCACCACGCCTAAAACTTCTTTGGCGTAGCTATCTGCGATGACCAGCAAGTCGCGGTGAAAGTGCATCGTTACTTTCGGGTCGCCTGTAGAGCCGGATGTGAAGCCTAACAATGCGACATCATCTTTGGCTGTTTGTACGGCCTCAAATCTTACAGGTTTTTCCAATGCCAATCTATCTAATTCGGCCTCGTGATTTGATGTGCCATCAAAACCAATCACCTTTTTTAAAGCCGGATTTTTTACAGCGCAAGCCTCTAGCTCTTCCATCAAACGCGTGTCGCAAAGGGCAAAAGCGATCTGTGCTTTGTCGACGTATTTGCTCAGTTCACTGGCACGCAACATAGGCATTGTGTTGACCACCACAGCACCTACCTTGGTCGCGGCGAGCCAGCAGGCGACCATTGCAGGATTGTTTGCGGATCTTATCAAAACGCGATTACCGGGTTCAACGCCCATATCGTCGACAAGGACGTGGGCAATGCGGTTTGTCCAATCAGTTAGCTCTTTGTAGGTGCGGCGGCGGCCATTTCCGATCAACGCAATGTGATCACCAAAGCCCTTTGTGACCATCGCATCAGTCAACTCGGTCCCTGCGTTTAGATGATCGGGATAATCGTAACCATCTAACAAAAACTCTGGCCAAGTATCTATAGGAGGCAGGTTATCGTGGGCAAAAGTATCTGTGTGGGCTGACGCATGAGCCATGATTATGGACCTTCCTTGTGGGCACCCAGAGTCTGACGTGCGATGATAATCTTTTGCACATCAGAGGCACCCTCGTAGATACGTAAGGCGCGAATTTCGCGGTAAAGCCGCTCAACAGTTTGACCTGTACGGACACCATCACCACCATGAAGCTGGACCGCTTTATCAATAATCACTTGGGCCCGTTCAGTGGCAAACAACTTGGCCATTGCCGCCTCGCGGGTGATGCGCGGAGCACCGCTGTCCTTGGTCCAGCCTGCACGATAAATCAAAAGGGCGGCGGCATCGATGTCCAATGCCATGTCCGCAATATGACCTTGTACCAACTGCAATTCAGCCAAGGCTTGCCCTTGTACCTGTCGTTTCGTCACGCGGGTCAAGGCCTCATCAAGGGCACGCCTCGCAAAGCCAAGGGCGGCTGCCGCAACGGTTGAGCGGAAAACATCTAAAACCGACATTGCGATCCTAAATCCTTGCCCAGATGCCCCAATCATATCTGCGGCAGGGACACGACAGTCTTTGAACTCAAGCGTTGCCAACGGATGCGGCGCAATTGTTTCAAGCCGTTCTTTGATGTTCAGCCCAGCGGTGTCAGCGGGGACAATAAAGGCTGACAAACCTTTGGCGCCTGGGGCCTCACCCGTGCGGGCAAACACTGTGTAAACATTAGCGATGCCTCCGTTGGAGATCCACGTTTTCTCACCATTTAGAACATAAAAGTCACCGTCGCGCGTCGCCGTCATTGTCGAATTGGCTACGTCAGAACCTGACTGTGGTTCGGTCAGTGCAAAGGCTGATATTACACGACCTGAACGGGTTTGCATGAGCCAAGTTGCCTTTTGTGTCTGCGTCCCAAACAGTGTAATTGCAGCGGTTCCTAGGCCCTGCATCGCAAATACGAAATCAGCCAAACCATCGTGACGCGCTAATGTTTCGCGGATCAAACACAGTGTGCGGACGTCAAATATTCCGGTCTCTGATGCGGAGTGTTCCAACCAACCCGCATCGCCCATCATCTGAACGAGGCTGCGACACGTCGCATCTGTATCACTGTGGTCCAGTTGTGATAAATTGGCTTGTGCCCATTTGTCTAACTTGTCGGCTAAAACACGGTGGCTATCGTCGAAGAACGGCCATGTTAGAAAGGAACGATCGGCCATCAGTCACCTCCAAACGTTGGTTTTTCTTTCGCGACAAACGCATCATATGCACGTGTGAAGTCGTTGCCTTGCATACAAAGCGCTTGGGCCTGTGCCTCGGCTTCGATTGCCTGGTCGATGGTCATGGACCATTCTTGGGCCAACATCGTTTTGGTGATCGAATTGGCAAATGTAGGGCCAGCAACAATCTGTTTCGCCATTTCAGCGGCTGTTGTTTCTAATGCATCCGCCTCGACAACATTGTTGAAGAACCCCCAACGTTCGCCTTCGTCTGCACTCATCGACCGCCCAAGATAAAGCAGTTCTGCCGCACGCCCTTGTCCGATGATCCGGGGCAGGATGGCGCAAGCCCCCATGTCACAACCTGCCAGACCAACACGGTTGAACAGAAACGCTACCTTTGCAGATGGGGTTGCGATGCGAAGGTCGGAAGCCATGGCTATAATCGCGCCTGCGCCAACGCAAATGCCATCAATCGCTGCTATGATGGGTTTTCCGCAATGTATCATCGCTTTGACAAGATCGCCGGTCATACGCGTGAATTGCAAAAGCTCTTTCATCGACATTTTGGTCAATGGCCCGATGATTTCATGCACATCGCCGCCAGAACTAAAGTTCCCACCGTTAGACCCAAAAACCACGGCATGGACATCCTCGGCATATGCAAGATCGCGGAACCAGTCGCGCAGTTCTGCATAGCTTTCAAAAGTCAGGGGGTTCTTTCGGTCGGGCCGGTTAAGGTTTACAAACGCGATCCGGCCAGAAATCCGGCATTGAAAATGTGTTATGTCAGTGCGCATTGATTTCCCTTTCTGTTTTTCCAAGTAAAACATGAACGGCGGTCGCATCATCAACGTCCAATCTCTTAAACAATTCATCCAGCCAAGCTTCGTGGGCTTGAGCCAATTTGGTAAAGGCGGTCTGTCCCGTGGGTGTCAGCCGAGCCAATTGCGCACGACGATCACCGGGGACAGCCACGCGCAATGCATGTCCGTCATTTGTTAGCCTGTCGACGATGCCTGTGACGTTGCCATTGGAGACTCGCAAGAGATCGGATAGTTCGCTCATTTTCAAACCATCTGGAAAACGCGATAGGGCTGCCATTACATCAAAGCGGGGTAGGGTGGTCGCGTACTCATCTCGAAAACGACGGCGTAGTTCTGCTTCGATCCGTCTGCTAGTTTTGAGAAGTTTCAACCACAAGCGCAGGCGCGTTTTCGACATTGGTTCTGTAGGAATGACTGGCTGAGGGATCATATCTCTCCTCCCGAAAGGGTAAGGGCGTGCCCATTTATGGAACGCGCTGCATCGGTACAAAGCCAAAAGGCAGTACCTGCGACTTCATCTGTTTGAATAAACCGCCCTTGGGGATTGTCAGCCCTCAAGGCTTGCGCCGCTTCTTCTGCGTTCATGCCTGTAGCCTTAATGATTTTTGCAATGGATCGATCCAACAGTGGTGTTTCTATGAACCCTGGGCAGATCGCATTTACAGTAATGCCTGTGCGTGCCAGTTCCCGCGCCAACGATCGTGTGAGCCCAACAACCGCATGCTTTGCAGCGCAATATGCGCTGACATAGGGATACCCACGTAAACCTGCGGTCGAAGCGATTGCAATCATTCGACCCCAACCTGCCACTTTCATGTCTGGCAACGCAGCTTGCCAACAATTAATGACGCCATGCAAGTTGACGGACATCATTTCATTTAAGGCATTAGGGGTAAGTTTCGCAAAAGGGACGCTTGATGCGGTACCTGCGTTGGCCACCATTACCGCTACAGGACCGTGTGCGGCGCGAGCGACGTCAAGGGCGGCCATGACTGCATCTGGATCGGTGACGTCACAAACCTGATAGGGCAATCCTTGCTCTGCCAAACTATGTTCAGTACGCCCCATGATCGTGACATTAGCACCGGCATCGGCAAATTGGCGAGCCGTTTTTGCACCCACACCTGTGCCGCCACCAGTCACAACAACATGTTTTCCCAAAATATTCATTTTTTATCAGCCATTTCTGCTTCGCGGTCAGCGAGCCTCCAAAGTTGATCGCGACCCGCCTCGTACGGTTTTGCCCAATCCGTTGCAACTCGATCACCGATTTTTACGGCCTCGTGTAGCGTCCAGTAAGGGTTTGCAAGATGGGGGCGGCCAACGGCCACCAGATCAGCGCGGCCCGCCATCAGGATCGAATTGGCATGGTCCGCTTCATAAATATTGCCCACAGCCATAGTACGTAAGCCAGCCTCATTCCGGATCAAATCAGAAAATGGTGTCTGGAACATCCGCCCATAGACAGGTTGTCCTTCGATAGTTGTTTGACCGGCAGAGACATCGATCAGATCGGCACCTGCTTGTGCGAACATCTTTGCAATCTCAATAGCCTCATGGGGAGTGACACCATCTTCACCAACCCAATCATTTGCTGAAATACGTACTGACATAGGTTTGTTGGCTGGCCACGCGTCGCGCATGGCTTTGAGAACGTCTAAAGGCCAGCGCATCCGGTTTTCAAGACTGCCGCCATACGCGTCCGCCCGCGCATTCGAAACCGGCGAAATAAAGGACGATACCAAATATCCATGTGCGGCGTGAAGTTCGATCATGTCAAATCCCGCGCGATCTGCCATTTGTGTAGCGGTGACAAACTCTGCTTTTACTCGGTCCATTTCCGGCAGTGAAATTTCACGTGGCGCTATGTTTTCTTTGGACCACGCAATTGCCGAGCAGGATAAGGTTTCCCAATTCCCCGAAGCCAGCGGCGCGTCCATACCTTCCCAACCGATGTTGGTAGAACCTTTTCGACCGGAATGGCCTATCTGGCAGCAGATTTTTGCATCTGTCTGGTCATGAACAAACTTAGTTAGTCGCGCCCAGCCAGCCTCATGTTCAGGGGTATAAAGGCCTGGACAACCCGGCGTTATCCGTCCCTCAGCGCTGACACAGGTCATTTCGGTATAAATAAGCCCCGCACCACCTTTTGCACGCTCGCCGTAATGAATCAGATGCCAATCATCGGGCGTACCGTCAGTTGCTTTATACTGTGCCATTGGGGAAACAACGATGCGGTTCTTAAGCTGCATGTCACGTATTTTGAACGGTGTGAACATTGGCGCCCGCAGAGGGGCATCAGAAGGCATTCCTCCTTGGTTCATAAACCAGCGTTCGGCAGATTCAAGCCAGTTTGGATCGCGCTCACGTAGGTTTTCGTGGCTAATCCTTTGGCTGCGAGTCAGCATGGAATAATTTAATTGAACCGGATCCAGTTCAAGATAACGTTCCACCTGTTCAAACCATTCGAGTGAATTGCGTGCAGCCGATTGAAGTCGCAATACCTCAAGTCGGCGATCATCTTCATAAGTGCCAAATGCTTCTTTGAGGGTAGATTTTTCGTGGATTTGCTTTGCAAGCGCTGCGGCACTTTCTAACGCCAACTTGGTTCCTGATCCGATTGAAAAATGGGCGGTCGCAGCAGCGTCACCAAGCAACACAACATTCTCATGGCTCCATTTCTCGCACAGGACACGAGGGAAGCGGATCCAAGCGGACCCACGGATGTGATTGGCGTTTGTCATCAAGGGGTGGTCGCCCAAGTGCTCTTTGAAAATATCTTCACAGATTGCAATGCTCCCTTGCTGAGACATGTCGCCAAAGCCCCACGCATCAAACGTTTCTTGGGTGCATTCTACAATGAATGTCGCCGTATTTTCATCAAATTGATAGGCGTGAACCCAGACCCAACCGTGTTTGGTTTCCTCAAAAATAAAGGTGAACGCGTCCTTGAACGTTTGCTGGGTGCCGAGCCAGACGAACTGACACAACCTTTCATCCACTGCAGGTTTGAACGTGTCTTGATACAACGTCCGAGTCTGCGAATTCAGCCCGTCACATGCCACCACAACATCGTATTCGACGCGGTAACTATCGGCGCTGTCCACTTGGGTCTCATATCGCAGATCGACGCCTAATGCGTGGGCTCGTTCTTGTAATAACAACAACAGTTTCTTGCGGCCAATTCCGCAAAACCCATGACCTGTGGACACGATACGTTCGCCACGAAAATGCAAGGCGATGTCGTCCCAATAGGCAAAATGTTCACGAATTGCTGCAGCACTAACTGGATCGTTTGCATGCAGATTGTCGAGTGTCTCATCCGATAGAACTACACCCCACCCAAAAGTGTCATTGGCTTTGTTTCGTTCCATAACAACAACATCAGAATTGGGATCACGCAGCTTCATAGAAATAGCAAAGTATAGACCAGCAGGTCCACCACCAAGGCATGCGATTTTCATTATGCGTCGTCTCCAGTTCAATTCTTGAAAGAATCATGACTTGGAAAACCATTTACTTCAAGTATAAAATTTCAGATATAAAATATATTGACTTAAAGAACCTTGTGGGCAATAGATCAATTTATGGCAATTTTCAGACAGTCGCATGTGGCGATATTTTTCTGTCAACATCGCGAAGTTCGGTGAACATGTCACTTTTATTTCGAGATTTTCTCACAACTAAGGCATTATTTTTCAGAAGGAGTACATAATATGACTGTTTTAGATCTTGAAAAAGATGGCGTAATTATGTCGTTATCGAAAGACATGTCCTATAGTGATTACTTGTCACTAGACCCAATTTTGGGCGCACAGAAACTTCAATCCGCAGCTCATGACGAGATGCTATTTATTATCCAGCATCAGACCTCTGAATTGTGGATGCGGCTTTGCCTACATGAACTGTCCACAGCTCGTACTCATCTTATTAAACAAGAGATTGATCCCGCTATGAAAATGTTGGCGCGTGTTGCGCGGATATTTGAACAACTCAACAGTGCATGGGACGTGTTACGAACCATGACGCCCAGCGAATATACCCAATTTCGCGACAATATAGGAACCTCGTCTGGCTTCCAATCACATCAGTATCGTTTGATTGAATTTATGCTTGGAAACCGAAATCCGGCTATGATGAAAATTCATGAACATCGGCCCGAATTGCATCGCATGTTAGACCAAGAGCTGCAGACAAAGTCATTGTATCACGTCGTTCTTGATCTGCTTGCAGAAGCCACAGGCACAATATTTCCTTCTGTAGTTTATACCTCAAATACGCCCCATCTGGCCAATGAAGCCGTTATGTCTGCTTGGGTCAAAGTTTATAAAAACCCGAAGCAGTACTGGGCGCTTTACGAGCTTGCCGAAAAGCTAGTGGATCTCGAAGATTATTTTCGCCGCTGGCGCTTCAATCACGTAACTACAGTAGAGCGGATCATTGGGTTTAAACGTGGTACTGGGGGCACATCAGGTGTGAAATATCTGCGCCAAATGTTGGAGGTGGAACTGTTTCCAGAACTCTGGAACCTCAGGGGCATTTTATAATTTCTCATAAAAAATTAAAATAAATACGTATTTTCTGTTAAAATGCTTTGAACGGTGTTGTCAGACAAACTTGAACACCCGTAAAAGGCATATCAAGTCAATCACCATGCGGCACAGAAATTGAACCACTTCGTGAGAGCAGTTGTCAGAGTAAACTGGCTTGAATAGGGCAGGGCTGATTTATAGCGTCGCCCAATGACAAAACATTCACTATTTCGCTACACAAAAACGAGCCCGGAAGTCATCCGACTTGCAGTAATGATGTACGTTCGCTTTCCGCTTTCTCTTCGTAATGTGGAGGACCTTCTTCATGAGCGGGGCGGTGATGTAAGCCTCACCCAAGCTGCCACTGCCGCCAGACGTAACTGACACAAATGTCGTCTTCTTTGATGCCACGCTCTTGTTTAAGGCAATGCTCAGCCCAGTCGAATGTAGTGTCATTTGCCCAACGTCAGCACTAAATTAGATGCCGTCACAAACGGTGGTTTTTGGAAGCTCAATGCTGAGGCGATTTCCAAAATGCACAACTGGTGCGAACCTGAATATTCTTTAGCTAAATTCTTCGAGACGCTTCTTCTGGCTACCTTCGGGATCAAAATTTGAGGGATCAAGCCACGCTTCGTAGGCCGTTCGCAAAGCGGGCCAATCCTTGTCGGTCATCGAAAACCAAGCGGTATCCCGGTTAAGCCCTTTGACGATCATGTGTTGGCGGAACATGCCTTCATGCTGAAACCCAAACCTCTTAGCAGCTAGTTTGGAAGGCAAATTATCGTCGTTACACTTCCATTCAAAACGGCGATATCCAAGGTCGTCAAATAGGTGTTGTCAGACAAACTTGACGTCCCATTGGTTGGTACCCAATTTTTATGAATGACAACACAAAACCCATTTAAGTACTTCAAGACTTCACCTGAAATCATCCGATTGGCAGTGATGTATTACATACGTTATCCATTGAGTTTTCGTCAGGTGGAAGACATCTTGCATGAACGCGGCGTCGATATCTGTCACGAAACAGTTCGGTTTTGGGTTGAACGTTTTGGGTCAAAGTTCGCGGGAGAAATCCGTAAGAATAGGGCAGGGCACCACTCGAACTGGCAGTGGCACCTGGATGAAGTCTTCGTCAAAATAAATGGTGA
>Ga0208414_1001188_pt1 | contig 20962 bp, 17 predicted proteins | sample AntAceMetag02UKE_FD_184770 | JGI IMG/M metagenome (GOLD analysis project Ga0208414, IMG submission 184770) | Saline lake microbial communities from Ace Lake, Antarctica - Antarctic Ace Lake Metagenome 02UKE (SPAdes) (version 2) | ecosystem: Environmental > Aquatic > Non-marine Saline and... | reverse complement strand
TCCGACACCAACGCCCAACCACGCGTCGCCCGTCTTGAAGTTAAACCCGAAACCGGAGACTTTCCCTGCATCGAAGTCCATTCCCCGGTCGCCCTGACCCATCACATTTTCACCGTCCTGGCCACCACTGCTGGGCCCGACTCCCCGGCACCGAACCTTAAAGTAACTCCGCAAAATACCGGATGGAAAATCACCGCTGGCGATTGTAACGTCTCTATTACTCCGACGACCTTTGCCCCGAAAATCCGTCTCCTCTAAAACTCCCATGCCTTCCGTTCGACCCGCGCTTGCCCTGCTTGCTCTCACCCTCCTCGGCCTTCATCCGCTCTCCGCCGCCGAATCAGCTCCTCCGCCTAATATCGTTTTCATTTTAGCCGATGACCTCGGCTACGGCGATGTCGGCGCATTCGGTCAAACCAAGATTCGCACCCCCCACATCGATCGCCTCGCTGCCGAGGGCATGAAGTTCACCCAGCACTACGCGGGCAACGCCGTGTGCGCCCCATCTCGCTCCGTGCTCATGACCGGCCAAGACCCCGGGCACACTTACATCCGCACCAATCGCGGCATGGCCAAAGGCGGCATCGCCGTCGTCGGTCAACCCGAGACCGAAGGCCAATTCCCCCTTCCCGACGCCGAAATCACCCTCGCCGAAGTCCTCCGCGATGCCGGCTACGCCACCGGCGGTTTCGGCAAATGGGGCTTGGGCGGCCCCGACTCCACCGGCGCCCCGCTCCGACAAGGGTTCGACCGCTGGTTTGGCTACAACTGCCAGGCCGTCGCCCACAATTTCTACCCCACTTATCTCTGGGATGACGACAAAACCATCCCGCTAAACAACCCTGCCTTCTCCGCCCACGACACCTTCCGCGACGACGAAGACCCCCTCGATCCCGCCAGCTACAAACGCTTTCAGGGCAAAGAATACTCCGCCGATCTCATCTCCGACGAGGTCCTTAAGTTCATCCGTAAGAACAAAGACCACCCCTTTTTCGTCTACTGGGCCAGCACCGTCCCTCACGTCGCCCTCCAAGTCCCCGATGACTCCCTCGCAGAATACGTCGGCGAATGGGAAGATGCGCCTTACCCCGGCGGCAAGGGCTACATCCCTCACTTCAAACCTCGTGCCGCCTACGCCGCCATGATCACGCGCATGGATCGCGACGTCGGCCGCGCCATGGACCTCGTCAAAGAGCTCGGGCTGGAGGAAAATACCATCTTCGTTTTTACCAGCGACAATGGTCCCACCCACGGCACCCACGAGGGTCTCGCTGGCACTGACGCCACGTTCTTCAATTCCCATGGGGGTCTCCGCGATGGCAAAGGCTCTCTTTACGAGGGCGGCATGCGTGTGCCCACCGTCGTTCGCTGGCCCGCTCGCGTTGCCGCCGGCACGTCTTCCGATCTCGTCACCGGATTCGAAGACTGGCTCCCCACCTTCGCCAGCGTCGCTCGCACTGCAACCGCCCCCGCCAACCTTAACGGTATCGATATTACCCCTACGCTAACCGGTGCCGGCCAAGAACCCCGCGCTTACCTCTACCGCGAATTCCCTTCCTACCATGGTCAACAGTCCATTCGCGTCGGACACTGGAAAGCCGTCCGCCAAAATCTCATGCCCCCACGTGGCGCCGAACCCGTCATCAAGACGGAACTCTACCATATCAAAACTGACGTCACCGAGAGCACCGATGTCGCCGCCGACCACCCCGACGTGGTGGCTCACCTCGAAAAACTCATGCGTGAAAAACGCATCCCCAGCACCGAATTCCCTTTCCCCGCGCTGGACCAAGCCACGAGCGAATAAGCTTCAGTCAAAGAAGACTCCGCCGAATAAGGAGCGCATGTAACCGCGACCGCCGTCCCGGCCAATAAGTGCACCCCTGAGCACTCCCTTACTCCCCCCTTCGGGCTCAAGTGCCACTCGCTGTCCGCTCGCTCCTTCATCACATCCGCCAAAGGTCACTTCTCGTGCCTTGCCCCATTGGCGACCATCATCCTTTCTGGAATACATCCATCCTTCGCTGACTCTCGCCTCCGTGAACCGCCTTTTCCTTCTCACCCTCTCCGCTCTTCTCTTGAGCTCCCCACTGCGCGCCGCTCCCGACGACACCTTGTTCACCGCGTTACTCAGCGACCACGTGCGCGGCCACGAAGTCGACTACCGCCGCATCCAGAAAGATCCGCGACTCGATACCTATCTCGACCAACTCGCCGCCACTGATCCAAAATCCCTCCCCTCCCGCGACGCCCAACTCGCCCTCTGGATCAACGCCTACAACGCCTACACCCTCAAACTCATCACCACGGTTTATCCCGTGAAAACCATTCGCTCCATCACCGCCCTCGGCCAAACAGGGAGCGAAGATGCCGGCAAGCCCTGGGACATCGCCTTCGCCGTCGTCGGTGGACAGACCTACACCCTCGAGCACATCGAGCACCAAATCATCCGTCCCCAGTTCAAGGATGCGCGCATCCACTTCGCTCTCGTTTGCGCCGCCATCTCCTGCCCCAAACTTCGCCCTGAAGCCTACGTCGCCGACCGCCTCGACGACCAACTCAACGACCAAGGCCGCTGGTTCCTCGCCAATCGTAACCAACTCGACGGCCGCCGGCGCACCGCAAAACTCTCCCAACTCTTCAACTGGTTCGCCGAAGACTTTGGTGGCAACCCCGCCAACATCCTCAACTTCATCGCCGACTTTGCGACCCCCGACGTCGCCCAAAGCCTCCGCCACGACCCCGACCGCTGGACCACCACCTTCCTCGACTACGACTGGTCCCTCAACACCCGATAGTCGTGACGAAGCACTGGGTTCAGCCGGTGTTCCAAATTTCCGTCCTAGGCCCAATTTCTCTTCGTTCTGCCGCCTCCCCTTTTAGGCCCCCCACTTCGCCGTGCCCCTCGGCCCCAAAGCCCACCGGTGCGTCGTCGGTAGACAAGGCCTTTCGGGTCCATTCATGGTTAAAACACCCTGCCTCACCGCGCGCCACCCGAGTTCAAAAAAAATACCATCGCAGCTCACGCTCCTGCAACAGCTTGCGATCACACGCTAAACTCAGCGTTGTCAGATTTCCCATATAGTGTTCATTTGAACACATGCTAACTGATCGCCAACAAGCCGTGCTCGATTTTGTGCACGCCCATCGCGAGCAACACGACGTCTTCCCCACGCTACGTGAGATTCAAGCTCACTTCGGCTTTGCCAGTCCCTTCGCCGTGACTCGCCACCTTCAAGCGCTGGAGAAAAAAGGCGTCCTCACCCGCCAGCCCGGCAAAGCGCGGGCCTTCACCTCCCCCGAGCGCCTCAGCCGCCCGACCCTGCTCCAGATCCCCGTGTTCGGTGTCATCCCCGCGGGTCTCCCTGCCGCCAACGCCCAATACCCCGAGCCCGACGAAACCGTCTCCGTCGATGCCGCCACCCTCGGCCTCCGCCGCAACGCCCGACTCTTTGGCCTCCGCGTCCGCGGCGATTCCATGATCGGCGCCAATATCCTCGAAGACGACATCGTCTTCCTCTCCCCGCGTGAACCCACGCCCGGCCAGATCGTCGCCGCCCTCATCGACGGCGAGTCCACCCTTAAACGCTTCCTCCAAAAACGTGGACGCCCCTTCCTTCGCGCGGAAAATCCACGCTACCCCGATCTCCTCCCCGCCACCGAACTCATCATTCAAGGCGTCATGGTCGGCCTCCTCCGCCGCGGTCAAGGCAGCCCCCAAACCTAACCGCCAATCTTCCTACTTCTCGTCCTATTCTCGTTCTCCGCTCCGCTCCTCTCTGTTTTCTCCGTCACCTCCTGTAAATCGCTCTGACCTCGCAGCTTCGTTCTCTCCGTTACCTTCTGTAAAATCACTCTGCCTCGCCGTCTAAACAACATCTTCAGTGCGCAACGGTAGTGAAGCTATTCGTGTCCATTCGTGGTTAAAAAAACCCTCCCCCCTCGGCCTTCGCCATTAGCGCGCAACGCGCGCTCCCACCCCCTCCGTGGTTAAACCAAATTCTCTCTCTCCTTGTCTGCTGCATCCGAAAAACTGGCTGCGCTTCGGCACCTCATCGCCGAACGCTATCCCACCGCCCCCCGGCGGGAAGGCTCGCGGCTGGCCACTGGCATAGCCGCCATCGACGACCCCACCCACGGCGGACTCCCCGCCGCCGCCCTCACCGAACTCACCTGCAGCGCCCCCAGTTGCGGGAGCCACCTCCTCCTCGGTCAACTCCTCGCCGTCACCCGAGCGAACGGACACCGCGCCGCCCTGATCGATCCCGCCAACCGATTCGATCCCGAGTCCCACCCGGCGGCTCACCTCGCGCATCTCATCTGGGCCCGCGGCGGAGACACCGCCACCGCCTTAAGCGTTACCGACCTCTTCGCTCGCGACGCCAACCTCAGTCTCGTCGTCCTCGACCTCCGCGACGCCCCCGCGCACGAACTCCGCCGCGTGCCCGCCCCCCTCTGGTATCGCCTCCAACGCGCCGTCGAAGGCACCGAACTCGCTCTCCTCGTCATCACCCCCCGTCCCCTCGTTCCCAGCGCGACCCTCCGCCTCCAACTCACGACCGCTTCCCCGCTCTCCGCCCTCCACCAAGACCGCCCTCAACTCCTCCCCCAACTCAATCCCACCCTCCACCGCCAACGCCAAACCCACGCCCACACCGCCTGACCATGTTCCTTCTCGTTCTCGTTCCCGTTCTCCCGCAGCTGTCCCTCCGGACCAAAAACCACTTCAGCGCGTAGCCGGTAGGCAAATCCTTTCGGGTCCATTCGTGGTTAAAAAATCCTGCCTCTCGTCACTCATCATTCGTCATTCGCGCGTAAAGCGCGCGCTCCTTCATGCCAAATCCCACCTACAGTTTCGCCGTCATTTTAGTATCTGATTTTTCGTTACAGGCGCTCCTGCGCCTCCGCCCCGACCTCACCACCAAACCCGTTGGCCTCCTCGACGGCGATCATCGCCGCGCCGTCATCACCGCTCTCACCCCTCGCGCCCACGCCGCCGGCGTCGTGCCCGGACTCACCGTGCCTCAAGCCCTCTCCCGTTGCAGCGACCTGCTTTTAGAACAAATCCAGCCCAGCGCCGACGACGAAGCGAGCGCCTCCCTCCTCGCGGCCGCGTCCACCCTCTCGCCCCTCGTCGAAGACACCGCTCTCGGCATCGCCACCGCCGACGTCACCTCCCTGCCCACCGCTGAACGCCAACCCCGCCTCCAAGCCGCCCTCACGCGCCTCGCCACCCTCGGCCTCACCGCCACTGCCGGACTCGCTCCCACCCCTCTCCTCGCCCTCTACGCCGCCCGAAACATTTCCCAATCTTTCGCCTCTCCCCATAGATCGGACTTTCTGGTCCGTCAAAGCCTCGGCGAAAGAGAAACGCCCGACTCCTCATCTGCCCCTCCGTCCCCTGCCTCCCTCCAATCCAAAATCCAAAACCCAGAATCCAAGATCCAGACCGTCTCCAACGCCCCCGCCTTCCTCGCGCCGCTTCCCCTTAGCGCCGCCGATCCCGACCCCGCGCACGTCGCCATCCTGCGCTTATGGGGCATCTCCACTCTCGGCCAACTCACCGCCCTCGCCAAAGCCGATGTCGCCCAACGACTCGGCCCCGGCGGTCTCGCCCTCTGGGAACGCGCCGCCGGTGAAAGCACCCGCCCCATCCAGCCCCTCCCCCCGCCTCGCAGCTTCGCCGCCGAGATGGAACTCGAACACGTGATCGAATCCCTCGAACCGCTGCTCTTTCTCCTCCGCCGCTTCGTCGACCGCCTCTGCCTCGACCTCCAAAGCGTGGCCCTCGCCGCGGCCGAACTCGACCTCTGTCTCCGGCTCGACGACGACAAATCCCACCAACGCTCCATCCGCCTACCGGAGCCCACCGCCTCCCCCGACATCCTGTTTAGCGCCCTCCAGTCCCACCTCGAAACCGTGCAGACCGACTCCGCTATCGTCGCTATCCGTCTTGAACTCTTCCCCACCCGTCCCCTCCACCGCCAACAAGGACTCTTCGACTCCGGCCTCCGCGATCCCCACGGCTTCGCCGAAACCCTCGCCCGCGCCGCCGCCCTCCTCGGCTCCGACCGCGTGGGCACCCCGCAACTCGTCGATTCCCACCGCCCCGATTCCGCCACCCTCGTGGTCCCCTCCACCGGCGAAGCCATTCCGCCCATCGCAACCTCCGCGCTTCCCGCCCTCGGCATCCCCCTCCGCCGCTATCGCCCCCCTCTACCCGCTCGCGTCGAACTCAGTCCCCACTCCCGCGCCCCCGCCTACGTGTGGAGCGATCGCGTCAGCGGCGAAGTCCAAGCCCACCACGGCCCGTGGCGCGCTAGCGGCGACTGGTGGCAACCCAATCAAACCTGGGCCCGCGAAGAATGGGACATCGCCCTCGCTCCGCCAAAATCCGGCCTCTACCGCCTCACCGAAACCCCCACTGGCTGGTATCTAGACGGCGAATACGACTAACCCAGTATCCGTAATCAGCTCACTCCTATCTTCCTCCCTCCTGTGAAACCGCTCTGCCTCGCGGAATCAAAAAAACTCCTGTGCGTCAGCCCTCAGTGCGTAGCCGTTAGGTGAAGCCATTCGTGTCCATTCGTGGTTAAACACCCTGCCTCTAAGTCTGCCTTTTTCGTGTGATTTAGTAGGCTTCTAAATTTACTTTGCCTACTTCTCCCTACGTCGAACTCCACGCCAACAGCGCGTTCAGTTTTCTGCGCGGCGCCTCCCTGCCCGCCGATCTCGCGCAAGCCGCTGCGCGCCTCGAACTCCCCGCCATGGCCCTCTGCGACCGTGACGGATTCTACGGCACGCCTCGTTTTTACCACGCCGCCAATGCCGCCGGCGTGCGCCCCCTCGTCGGGGCCGAGATCACCCTCCGCGACGGCACCGCGCTCCCCCTCCTCGCGACCAACCGCACCGGCTACCAAAACCTCTGCCAACTCATCTCCCACACCAAGCAGACGCCCCGCTCCACGTCCCCCGATGGATCGGGCTTTACGCCCGACATAAATTCTGCCTCGCCGCCCCCTGTTTCTCAGAAATCCGGAATCCAAAATCCGCAATCCAAGATTTCTCCCCTCGATCTCCACGAACGCAAACGCCCCTGCTACGCCACCTGGGACGAGCTCGCCTTCTACGCCGACGGTCTGATCGCCCTCACTGGCGACGCCGAAGGCCCCCTCCTCTCCGCCTGGCAGACCGGCGGCACCGCCGCCGTCGCCGCCCCCCTCGATCACCTCCAACGCATCTTCGGCCCCGACCGCCTCTACGTCGAAGTCCAGCGCCACCGCGTCCGCGGCGAAGAACGCAACGTGCGCTTCCTCCGCGACCTCGCCGCCGCCAAAAACCTCCCCCTCCTCGCCACCGGCGGCATCACCCACGCCGATCGCTCCGCCCGCGCCATCGCCGACGTATTCACTTGCCTGCGACACCACACCACGCTCGACGGCGCCGGCCGCCTCCTCCCCGCCAACGCCGAACGCCAGGTCCGCTCCGGCCGCCTCATGACCGAGAAATTCGCCGACCTCCCCGACGCCATCGCCAACACCGCCCGCCTCGCCGACCGCCTTGACTTCACCCTCCAAGACCTCGGCTACCAATTTCCCGAATTTCCCGTGCCGCCCTGGGACACCATGCCCTCGCTCCTGCACCGACTCGTCTACGCCGGCATCCGCGATCTCATCCCCCGCGTCACCACCCACTACCGCCGCCAGATCGACACCGAACTCGCCCTCATCGAGAAACTCGGTTTCTGCGGCTACTTCCTCATCGTCGCCGACCTCTGCAAATGGGCCCGCTCCCACGGCATCCTCGCGCAGGGCCGCGGCTCCGCCGCCAATAGCGTCGTCTGCTACGCCCTCCGCATCACCGCCATCGATCCGGTAAAAAATCGCCTCCTCTTCGAACGCTTCCTCAGCGAAGGCCGTGTCGACGCCGACGGCCGCCCCTCCTGGCCCGACATCGATCTCGACCTCCCCAGCGGCGAACTCCGCGAATCCGTCATCCAAGAAGTTTACCGCCGCTACGCCCCCCACGGCGCCGCCATGACCGCCAACGTCATCACCTACCGCGGCCGCGGCGCCACCCGCGAACTCGGCAAAGTCCTCGGTCTCTCCGACGACATCATGGACCGCTTCTCCAGCCTCTTCCACGGCGGCGACTTTCCTCATACCCTCGAACTCGAAGAACAACTCGCCAAATCCGGCCTCCCTCGCGCTCACCCTCGCGCCGCCACCCTCGCCAAACTTCACCAACAACTCCACGGCCTCCCCCGCCACCTCGGACAACACTCCGGCGGTATGGTCATCTGCGGCGGTCGCCTCAATCAAGTCGTCCCCCTCGAGCCCGCCGCCATGCCCCACCGCGTCGTCCTGCAATGGGACAAAGACGACTGCGAAGACCTCGGCATCGTCAAAGTCGACCTGCTCGGCCTCGGCATGATGGCCACCCTCCAAGACTGCTTCGAACTCTGCGCCCACCGCGGCGAAGAACTCTCCCTCTACACCCTCCCGGCCGACGATCCGAAGACGTATAAAATGATGCAAGAAGCCGATACGATTGGCGTCTTCCAAATCGAAAGCCGCGCCCAGATGGCCAGCCTCCGTCGCTTCAAACCCGCCTGCTTCTACGACGTCGCCATGCAAGTCGCCATCGTGCGCCCCGGCCCCATCGTCGGCCAACTTGTCCACCCCATTATCGCCCGCCGCCACAGCGGCGAACCCATCGTCTGCCTCGACCCCGAAGTCCACGAACGCCTGCTCCCCATCCTCGAACGCACCTACGGCGTCGTGCTCTTCCAGGAACAAATGCTCTCCTGCGCCATGGAGCTCGCCAACTACAACGGCACCCAAGCCGAAGAGTTGCGCCGCGCCATGGGCTTCACCCGCGGCACCGAACGCCTCGAACGCAGCCTCACCACCTTGCGCACCGCCATGCGCAAACAAGGCTGGTCGGACCGCATCACCGAAATACTCATCGAGTCCGCCTCCAACTTCGCCCTCTACGGTTTCCCCGAGTCCCACTCCATGAGCTTCGCGCTCCTCGCCTACGCCAGCACCTGGCTCAAAGCCCACCGCCCCGCCGAATTCGTGGCCAGCCTCCTCAACAACCAACCCATGGGCTTCTACGGCCCCGCCACCCTCGTCCAAGACTCCCGCCGCCACGGCGTAAAATTCCTCCCCGTCTGCGTCCAAAAATCCGCCTGGCTCTGCACCCTCGAATACGAATCACCACCACGTGGGTCGGGCTTTACGCCCGACATAAATTCTGCCCCTCCCCCCCCTGCCCCTCAGTCCTCGAAACTTGAGGACGGGGTTCCCCCCCCTCAATCCGAAATTCAAAATCCAGAATCCAAAATCCCAGCCGTCCGCCTCGGCCTCTGCTACATCAAAGGCCTCTCCGAAAAACCCGTGCAAGCCATGCTCTCGGCTCGCGCCGAAACCCCCTTCACCGACATCGACGACTGGCTCGTCCGCACCAAATTCTCCCCCGCCCACCGCCGCGCCCTCGCGGCCATCGGCGCCCTCAACACCTTCGCCACCCACCGCCGCGCCGCGCTCTGGCAAATCGAAGCCGCCTGGTCCGCCGACGAACCCCTCCTCCAACGCACGTATTCACAATCAGAATTCAACACCCTCGCGGTCGCCGAAGAGAAAACGCCCGCTCCCCCCTCTGCCTCTCCGTCATCCGAAATCCAAAATCCGAAATCCAAAATTCTAAAACCCATGTCCCTCGGCGAGCGCGTCCAAGCCGACTTTTCCCTCATGGGCCTCACCGCCGGCGTGCACCCCATGGCTCACGTGCGCGCCGCCCTCCCCGACGTCTGGCGCGCCGGCGATCTCCCCCTCGCCCAAGACCGCGCCAAAGTCACCGTCGCCGGCAGTGTGATCTGCCGCCAACGCCCCGGCACCGCCAAAGGCTTTGTATTCATCTCGCTCGAAGACGAGACCGGCGTCGCCAACTGCATCGTTACGCCAACCAAGTTCGAAGCCTACCGCCTCATCATCAACCTCGAGCCGGCCCTCCGCATCACCGGCCAACTCCAGATCCAAGACGGCATCATCCACATCAAAGCCGATACCATCGCCGCCCTCCGCCTCGCCGAAGTCCCCGCCCAAGCCTCCCACGACTTCCATTAATAATTCTTCTCCCCCAACCCCGAAAGGTAGGGACGGACCGCTGGGCCGTCCGCAACTGCCTCTCGGCCAACCTACTAGATTTCACCGAAGCAAAAAACAGCCTGCTTAAAGGCGGTCATCTTACCATTCCACCGGCGCAGACGGCAGAAACGCTCTCTTCTCTCGGTATCCTCATCTGAGAAAAATTCCTGCCTCAACGCCACCCCTGCCTCTCGGCCAGAAAAAACTCCAATGCGTCAGCCCCCTCAGTGCGTAGTCGGTAGACGAAGCCATTCGTGTCCATTCGTGGTTAAAAAATCCCTGCCTGAAAGCTCATTCCACCGCTAATCCCATAATCCAAGCCACCACCGCTTCCGCCTCCACCTCATCCACTTCCACCAGAGAATCATCATCTATATGCTCCCGCTTTCCCGATCGAAAACTCTCCATCTGCTTCAACAAATACCAATCAGGCTGGAGAACCAACGGGGGCGCTCGCTCGCTCCGATTCCCTTCACCTCGATCCCCGTGACATTCGATACAATTCGCTCGATAAAGTCGCTCCCCACCACCCTCCGCTGACACCTCCATTCCCAGCGTATTTCGCTTCACATTCGGTGCCAACGATTCGATATACTTCCCCACGAAAACCAGATCCCGTTCGCCCAAGGTCATCGCCTTCATTTGCATCAAGATTCCCGCCGGATCATCATCATGTGATCCGCGTTCCTCACGCCGAAACTTCCGCAACTGATCCGTCACATACCACCGCGGTAAACCCGCAATCGACGGCGCATTCATCTCCCGAATCCCCATCCCTGTCGTCAGGTGACAATCCATACAATTGTCCCGATAAATCACATACCCCCGTTCCTCGATCTCAGACTTCGCCTCTTCCGCGAAAGAAGCCGACCCCCAAACCAAATAGAAAACCAAAAAGCGAACAAACATAGGGACCAGAATTCCAAAACACTCCCATCAGGATCGCGACCAGAATCCTCCCAACCTTTTGGTCACCTACTCCGAAACATTGCCCAGCACCCGCCTCAAGTTAAGGCGGGACCGGCGAGGTCCGCCGCCAGCCCCTCCGCTCTGTTCCCTCTGTTCTCTCCCGTAAAAATCCCCTGCCCCACCGCTTCGCTTCAGTCTGTCCCCCCCCCTGTCTCTCAGCAAATAAATCATCTTCAGTGCGTAGTCGGTAGACGAAGCCTTTCGTGTCCATTCGTGGTTAAAACTCCTTGCCTCTCCGCGCGCCGTTCACTCACGCCTCAAACTGATTCCTATTCGCCAAAACTCAATTCCTCCCTCAACCGTTACCTCCATGTCCCTCCCGAAACGCCGCTCCCCGCTCACCGCCCTCCTTTACGTCCTCGCGCTCTGCCTCACCGCCTCGCTCACGACCGCCAAGTCCCCGCCCAACGTCGTCATCATCTTCCTCGATGACGCCGGCTACGCCGACTTCCGTCCCTTCGGTGCGACCGCCTACCCCACGCCCCACGTCAATCGCCTCGCGAGCCAAGGCACCCAGTTCAAAAACTTCTACGTGCCCCAAGCCGTCTGCTCCGCCTCCCGGGCCGCCCTGCTCAGCGGCGCCTACCCCGGCCGCACCAAAGTCTTCGGTGCCCACGGTCCCTTTGGCAAAGGCCTCGACCCTTCGTTCGCCACCATGGGCGAGATGTTCCAAGCCAACAACTACGCCACGGCCCACTACGGCAAATGGCACATCGGCGACACCCCCGAGACTCGCCCTCACGTCCGCGGGTTCGATGAACACGCCGGCCTGCTCTACTCCAATGACATGTGGAAACACCACGCCACCAATCCCGAACACTGGGGCAAATATCCCCTTCAGTTCTGGGAAAACGGCCAAGTCGCCATTCCCGACGTCGACCACGAGCATCAGGCACAACTCACCACTTGGGCCACCGAGCGCGCCGTCAGCTTTATTGAACGGAAAAAGGACCAACCCTTCTTCCTCTACGTCGCCCACTCCATGCCCCACGTGCCGCTCTACGTCAGCAAAAAATTCAAAGGCAAATCGGGCACCGGTCTCTACGGCGATGTCATGATGGAACTCGACTGGTCCGTCGGCGAGATCATGCAGGCCCTCGACCAAAACAACCTCACCGAAAACACCATCGTCATCTTCAGCTCCGACAACGGCCCTTGGACTGTCTACGGCAACCACGCCGGCACCACCCCCTATCGCGAAGCCAAAGGCACCACCTTCGACGGCGGCGTTCGCAGCGCCACCATTATGCGTTACCCCGGTCACATCGCCCCCGGCACCGTGTCCGAAACCACCCTCTCCACCATCGATCTTCTCCCCACTCTCGCGAAACTCACGGGCACAGCTTTACCCGCCAACGAAATCGATGGCCGCGACATCTGGCCCCTGATCACCAATCAACCCGGCGCTAAAAACCCTCATCGCTACTACGCCCTCTCCAACTCCAAAAACTTCGAAGGCATCATCACCACCGACGGACGCTGGAAACTCCACCTCCCCCACGACTACCGCCACGTCGTCTACCCCGCCCACGGCGGCGCCGGAGGCAAATACACCAAGTTCGAAATCGAACTCTCCCTGTTTGATCTGAAAGCCGACCCCTACGAGACCACCAACGTCATCAACCAATACCCCAAAGTCGCCCGCGAACTCCAGACCCTCGCCGAAGCCCACCGCGACAAATTCTACGCGAAACCGAAAGACGCCTAAAATACCTCCTCACGTGGGTCGGGCTTTACGCCCGACAACATTAGCGCCCTCTCCATCTTTCACTCGCACCACCCCAACTCCATGGAAATCCAGCGGACTCACCCAAGAGACGCCGCCACTCTCACCGCGATCGCGCCCGCCGCCAAACAGACCCCGCCGCCTGGATCGAAGCTTGGCGTGAAGACCTGACCTTAAAGCCGTCCGGCATCTCAACCCACCCCACTTACCACGCCGTCGAGAACAACCAAACCCTCGGCGTCTACAGTCTCGTGCTCGACGACTTCAATGCCGAACTCGACGCCCTTTGGGTGCACCCCACCGCCATGGCCCGCGGCATCGGCCGCGCCCTCTTCCCCCCCGCCGAAACCACCGCCGTCGCCCGCTCCATTGCCTCCCGGTGTAGGGGCGGCGCTCGCCGAAGCCCGCACCTGCCACCCGGCGCACGGGCGTCGCCCGCTCCGTTGCCTCCCGGTGTAGGGGCGGCGCTCGCCGACGCCCGCACCTGCCACCCGGCGCACGGGCGACGCCCGCTCCATTGCCTCCCGGTGTAGGGGCGGCGCTCGCCGAAGCCCGCACCTGCCTCCCGGCTTAGGGACGACGCCCGCTCCATTGCCCTCGGTGTAGGGGCGGCGCTCGCCGACGCCCGCACCTGCCACCCGGCGCACGGGCGACGCCCGCTCCATTGCCCCTCGGTGTAGGGGCGGCGCTCGCCGACGCCCGCACCTGCCTCCCGGCGCAGGGCCGACGCCCGCTCCGTTGCCTCCCGGTGTAGGGGCGGCGCTCGCCGACGCCCGCTGCATTGCCTTCCGGCGCACGGGCGACGCCCGCTCCATTGCCTTCCGGCGCACGGGCGACGCCCGCCGACGCCCGCTCCGTTGCCCCCCGGCGCACAGGCGACGCCCGCCGACGCCCGCTCCTGCCCCCCGGCGCACGGGCGTCGCCCCCCGACGCCCGCTCTCCGCGGCCCCTCCCGACCCACCCCGCGCTCCACCCGGCCTCTCCAATCGGTTTTCTCTATTCCCTTCCTGTCCCCCCCCCCTGCATCTCCGCTTAGTTTACTTCGTTAGCTTCTGTGAAAAGCCCCGCCGTGCGTAACGGTCGTGCAGCCATTAGGGTCCATTCGTGGTTAAACTCCTTCCTCCATTACCGGCCCCACGAACGGCACAAACTCCCGCGTCAACGTGCCATCCGCCGCACCGTCGCAGATCCAATAACCCTTAAAATCCGTGCCATCGTGATTCCCGCGCACGCGGGCCACGCACACATTGGTCGTCATCTCACACACGCCTTGTTGCACCTTCGACTGACCATGAAAATGCCCGGAAAACGTGCCGCGTAAGTTAAACCCGAGAAACCGCGCCAGCAACCGTTCCGCGTTCAACGGACACATGCGCACCGTCGCCGCGATCGGGAAATGCGTCGCCAACACCGTCGGCAAAGTTGGATCGAGTTTCGGCAAATTTTCATCCAACCACGCAAAAGTCGTATCCGCGATCGTCACATCCTTCCACTTGGTGCCCTCCGTCGTATTCACCACCACAAACTGCCAACCGTTCCGCGTGAACGTATAATTTTTCCGGTCCGGGTAAATTTCCGCGTAGTATCCATCTACCGGCGACACATCCAAATCGTGATTCCCCGGCGTCACGTAATACGGCATTCCCGTCAGCCCCATCAGCCGATCCATCTTCTCCAAACTCTCCCTTTTCCCACTATTCGCCAAATCGCCGAGGCAAAAACAAAACTCCGCGCCCTCCGTCTCCGCCACCTGCCGAAACAAGGCCTCCATCCACGGATCACAAAGCTCATCCTGATGGTGAAAATCATTCGTCACCACAAACCGAACCACCCCTGTCTTGGTCACCTTTCGTTCCGCCACCAGCGTCCGCGCTCCCGGCCAAGCGCCCAGCGCCAACAATCCCGCCAACCGTCCCAACGCCCCCCGTCGAGTCAGTCCGCTACGCTTCAATGACACGTGGTCAGGTCCGATAGGTTCTTTCATGGCCTCACCCAATCCCAAACCCCGTCCCTCCGCAAGCGTAGGGGCGTCGCTTGACGACGCCCGTTCCAACTGCCGTGTCCCCAAGCTTCAGCCAGCGTTCCTGCCCCACCTCTCTGTTCCCTCCGGTAAAATCCCCCGACTCCACCCGCTTCGTCCTCTTCGTTTCCCTCTGTAAAAACCACCCGTGCGTCAGCCGTCTGTGACCTCCCTCCCTCCTCCGTGCTCTCTGTGACCAAAATCCGTCCCGGTGCGTCAGCCCTGCCCCCTCCGCTCTGTTCCCTCTGTTCCTACTGTAAAAATCCCCTACCCCACCGCTTCGTTTCAGTCTGCCCCCCCCTCTCTCAGCAAAAAAATCAACCTCAGTGCGTAGTCGGTAGACGAAGCCTTTCGTGTCCATTCGTGGTTAAAAAAAACCCTGCCGGTCCATCATTGCCCCACTACTCCCGCCCTCCACTATCACCTCCCATGCCCCCACCCATGCTCCGCCGGCTCTACCCCACCCTCGCCCTCCTCGCTTTCCTTCTCCCGTTTCTCGGCGTCGCCGCCCAGTCTGAGCCACGCCCCAACATCATCATCCTGCTCGCCGACGATCTCGGCCACGCCGACCTATCCTCCTTCGGCAGCACCGCGGTCCAAACCCCGCACCTCGATCGCCTCGCCGCCGAGGGCATCAAATCCACTCACTTCTACGCCGCCGCCGCCGTCTGCTCACCAACCCGCGCCGCGCTTCTCACTGGCCGCTACCCGCTTCGATTCAATATCACCCAACACTTCAACGACGTTGATCTCTGGCTCCCCGAGTCCGCCCTCACCCTCCCCGAAATCCTTCGTGCTTCCGGCTACGTCACCGCCCACGTCGGCAAATGGCACCTCGGCGGACTTCACGTCGATGCCTCCGGCCGCCGCCTCACCAATCAGCCCGGCCCGCGCCAACACGGTTTCGACTTCTACCAAACCGAAATCGAACAACAACCCATCCGCGGCAAAATGGGTGCCGACCGCACTATCTACCGCCAAGGCGGCACCGTCCTCCTCCGCGACGATCAACACGTCGCCCCCACCGATCCCTACTACGGCAAACACTTCACCGATGCTAACGGCGACTACGCCATCGACCTCGTCAAACGCTTCGCGGCCGACGACCGCCCCTTCTTCCTCAACCTCTGGTGGCTCGTCCCCCACACCCCCTACGAACCCGCCCCCGAGCCCCACTGGTCCGATACCGCCGCCGCCGGTATCAGTGACGACCAACACCGCTTCCGCTCCATGATGCAGCACATGGATGCCAAGGTCGGTCAACTCCTCGCCACCCTCGACGACCTCGGTATCGCCGATAACACCCTCATCATCTTCACCAGCGACAACGGCGCCGCCTGGGAAGGCCAAATAGGTAATCTCAAAGGCGGCAAAACCGACCTCCACGACGGCGGCATCCGCGTGCCCATGATTGCCCGCTGGCCGGGCAAAATCCCTGCCGGTTCCACCACCACCAAATTCGGCCACACCACCGACCTACTCCCCACGATCTGCGCCGCCGCCAACATCCCCCTCCCTGCCAAATTCGCCCCCGACGGACAAAACCTCCTCCCTCACCTCACCGATCCCGCCACCTCCGCCGCCTGGGATCGCGACCCCGTATTCTGGCAGATGGACCTCTACCGCAGTCTCCAGCGCCACTACCTCAAACCCGAACCCTACGCCACCGAAGTTGTGCGCCACGGCTCCTGGAAACTCCTCGCCCTCGATGGCAAACCCGTCGAGCTCTTCAACATCACCGCCGACCCCGCCGAGCAACGTAATCTCCTCGCCGAACACCCCGCCGTCGTCACCGATCTTTCCACTCAACTAGCAGTCTGGCTCGCCGCCCCGCGCACCCCGATCAACGACGGCAAATAGATATCCTCGCAGCAAGCTCCGGGGTATACCCGTTGCCTCTCCGACCTGGGAACGCCGACGTCCCCGTCGGCCCCATCCTACCGCCAACGTATAAGCCCTCCCCGACATCCCGCCATTTCCATCAAAGGAAACAGACCAAAACAACGCCCCAACCTCCGCACCCATCGCTCCTACCGTATTTCAAGCCGGAGCAAACTCGAGGGGAGTTAAACCCAATGGGTAAATAAACCCTCAGCTCCCACTTCCCGCCATGTCCTACGCCTTCAGTAACCGAAAAAAAATCCGCGGCTGGCCTCAACTGATCCGCCAACTCGAAGACCTTGAAGCGCGAAACATCCGCCTCGACCCTGTCGACCTCGCAAACAGCGGCTGGACTGCCCACGAGCTCTGGATCTCCCCGTTTTCCGACCTCATAAAACGTAATCCCCCCGGCTGGTTTTTTCGCCGTTACGTCGAATCTATGCTCCGCGTCATGGATCAGTGGGAAAAAGAACTGCAAACCCGGGGCGGCGACTACTACCTCGCCCTCTGGCTCTTCGAACCCACTCAGGCCACGTCCCAAGTGGTCGCCGCCGTCGATCACCGCATCGACTTTTACCGCCACCGCTTTCGCAACAAAACCGCCCCCGCCAAATTCCCCCAATGCGTGGCCCCGCTCCAACAAAAACTCGTGTGGCAATCCAAGTGGCACCTCAACGACTACTGGATCGACGAAGACGACTCCCCCGCCAACATCGCCAGACTCCGCGCCCTCGCCATCGACGAAGAAAACCACGGAGACCAAACCGCCCTCCTCATCCCCGAAGGCGACATGTGGATCCACGAGCGCAGCAATATCCAAGACCCCTAGTCCCAAACCGGGACGGCGCGCCGCACCTGCCCCCCGGTGTAGGGGCGTCGCTTGCCGACGCCCGCTCCCCGCGGCCCCGCCCGCCCCGACCGCGCCCCAACCGGCCTCTCCGCTCGGTTTTCTCCCTTCCCCTCTTGTAAACCCAACTTGCCTCCCTGCTTCGTTCTCTTTGTTACCTTTTGTAAAATCCACGTTGTCCCTGCAGCATTGCTTCCCCGCCCAAACTGCCCCCATAACTCACCCATGATCCATGACCTCACGGGACTGATCCACACCGTCGCCACCGTGCTCATGAGTGATTCCACAGATATCGCTCCGTGATCTCTGTGACCAAACCCTAGTCCGGAATCCCGCCTGCGACTTCTCCCCTCCTTCCCTCCATGCCTCCTGAATTCAGTTTCCAACCCGGTTCAACCACCACCGTCGCCGTCTTCTGCGCGATCCTGAGTGCCGTCGTGCTGATGCTCTTTCTGGGCGTAGCTCGGGCCTCCCGCAACACGCCCGCCCTCGTTACCTACCGCCTCGTCACCACCGCCATCGTCACCACCATTTGGCTAGGGATCTTTACCGTGATCGTAAAAACCGGCCTAGTCGCGGACCACCCCATGCCCCGCCTAATAATCCTCTTCGTGATCATCAATATCGTCAGTATCATGCTCGCGATTTCTCCTCTCGGCGGCTGGTTAGCCACCGGCCTCACTCCGGGTGTCCTCGTCGCTTTTCACGGCTTTCGTCTTCCTCTGGAAATCGTCCTGCATCAATGGGCAAAGCAAGGCACTATTCCCGCTACCATGACGTGGGGCGGCTCCAACCTCGACGTCATCACGGGAATTTTGGCCCTCCTGATCGCTCCCTTTGCCACGCGCTTTCGAAGCCTCGCGTGGATGTTCAATATCGTCGGTCTTCTGCTCCTGTTCAATGTCGTCCGCGTCGCGGTCCTGTCCTCGCCTTTATCCTTCGCGTGGGACACCGAACCTCCTCTCCTTGTCGCTTTCCACCTTCCCTACGCCTTAATCGCGCCGGTCTGCGTCGGCGGAGCCCTCGCCGCCCATCTCATTCTCTTTCGGACCCTCCTCCTGAAACCCGGATCCAGCCCACATCCCCTGCGGATGAAATACGAGATGTCCTAATCGACAAAAAACAGCCGAAAGTCTGTCACCTCCTTTCCCCGTTCGGGCTCCTCTTTGGGCAGCATCATGAAAACACCCGACGTGATGACCCTGACTGAAACCACGAGCGACGCCGACCTCGTGACCTCCTGCTTGGCTGGCAACAAGTCGGCCTTCGAGTAAATCGTATCCCGCTACCAGCGCCTGCTCTGCTCGCTCGCCTACTCCTACACCGGGGATCTAGGCGCCAGCGAAGACGTCGCCGAGGACGCCTTTGTCACCGCCTGGACCAAACTCGGGGAGCTCCGCGAACTCGCCACGCTACGTTCATGGGTGTGCACCATCCTCCGCTACAAGCTCAGCCATGCCCGTCGCCGCGATGATCGTGAGCCGGTCAAAGGCGCCGACGCGTTACCCGAGACTCACGACCTGCCTTCGCCCCGCACGTGAACGACGAAACCGCCCAACTCGCCGTCGGCAACCCGCACGCCGAGCGCGACGGGATGATCTTCTGTATCGTAGTCGTCTTCCTCAGCCTCGTTCCCACCGCCGCCTACGCCAAAGCGGTCCGCCATCGCCTGCAGCCCAGCCAGACGCCCCCCGATGAGTCCTCCTAGCCTTTGGTAAACCAAGGCGCCGGATCGAGATGATAGTAATCACGCAATAACGCATAGAGCTCGGGTTGTTTTCGCGCGAGCTGTCGCGGTTTCTCAAAAAATGCTTCGGTCGCGACCGCGAAAAACTCTGCCGCATTGGTCGTGCCGTAAGTATCGAGCACGGTGCGCCGCCCCGCCTCAGCCATACGATCCAACAGCGCTCGCTCAGTCTCCAAAATGCGCGCCCATTGGCTATACCGCGGCGCATCTGGCAATCGTGGCGTCCCATCGCCTTGTCCATCCGCCTGGTCCAATTGATGAGCAAATTCGTGCATCGTCACATTGTGCCCGTCGAAACAGTTCTGCGCCCCCTGCCGAACCGCATCCCAAGCCAACACTACGGTGCCGTTACTCCATGATTCCCCCAGCCGCACCGTCTCCCGCTGATGCACCACTCCCGCTCCATCCCGATGCGTTGCCGTCGTCCGGTAGGCCGATGGGTAAACCAGCACCGAACGAAGCTTCGGAAAGGCATCCCCCGGATGCATCACTCCGAGCAAACCCGCCTGCCCGGCAATCGTGAGCACCATCCGATCTGTCAGCTCCAGTCCGCTACAACCTTCGAAGTGCTTATGCTGCACAAACTGCCCAATTTTCTCGTGCAGCCGCAATCGCACGGTCTCGGGCAATCGACCGTAGACCGGCACCGTCTCCCGCAAGATAGCTTCCCATCCCGGCTCGAACGTCATCGGTTCGGGATCCGGCGGGTTAAACCACTCCGCGAGTTCTTTCCAGAAACTCACGGAGTAGGAAAAGGTAGCCAAGTCGCAAAATTCATCACCGCGATCCCTCGGCGCACGCTGCGTCGATCGCCGCGATCTCTTCGTCACTGAATCCGGCGGCAGTGGCACAGGCCACGTTCTCTTCGATCTGCTCCGTGCGACTCGCACCGATCAATACCGTCGTGACCGCCGGCTGCCGCAGCACCCAAGTCAGCGCCATTTGCGCGAGAGTTTGCCCCCGCTTTTCCGCGATCCCAGCCAACGCCACAATCTTGGTTTGGTTCTGTTCCACTTCGCTGTGCTGCAGGAATACGCTCTCACTCGCCGCCCGGGAATCTTCCGGAATCGATTTCAAATACCGCGAAGTGAGCTGCCCTTGAGCCAACGGCGAAAACGGAATACATCCGATCCCCAATTCCGTCAGCGCGGGAAATAACTCCGGCTCAACCGAGCGCTCCAACAAATTGTATTTCGGCTGATGAATCACCAATGGCACACCCAAGTCGTCGAGAATTTCATGCGCCCGAACGGTTTGTTCGGCCGAGTAGTTCGACACCCCGACGTAGAGCGCCTTGCCCCCGTGCACCGCCGTCGCCAATGCCCCCATCGTCTCTTCCAGAGGAGTGTCCGGATCCGGACGGTGAGAGTAGAAAATATCCACGTAGTCGAGTCCCATGCGATCCAGACTCTGATCGAGGCTCGACAACAAATACTTGCGTGATCCCCACTCCCCGTAAGGTCCGTCCCACATGGCATATCCTGCCTTGGTGGAAATGATCAACTCGTCCCGATACGGCCCCAAATCGAGATCCATAATCTTGCCAAAGTTCTCCTCCGCGGAACCAGGAGGCGGTCCATAGTTGTTGGCCAGATCGAAATGGGTGATGCCCAAGTCAAAC
>Ga0208414_1001186_pt1 | contig 20968 bp, 22 predicted proteins | sample AntAceMetag02UKE_FD_184770 | JGI IMG/M metagenome (GOLD analysis project Ga0208414, IMG submission 184770) | Saline lake microbial communities from Ace Lake, Antarctica - Antarctic Ace Lake Metagenome 02UKE (SPAdes) (version 2) | ecosystem: Environmental > Aquatic > Non-marine Saline and... | reverse complement strand
AACCCCTTGTCCATTAGGTCAGTCGGGTTTTGAAGCAACGGACAGTAGGGCTCATTCAAGAGAAATACGCTGCCAGCACTAGAGGTCCAAATAGACGCATGGTCAACAGAGCAGTATTTGCGTATGTCCGATTCCCATTGACGTGTTTTATCACTCGAGTGTTTTACTGGTTGTAAGCCCGTAACGTCTGCAAATAATACACAACGTCTTGCTCGCAGCAGCCATTCTGCATAGGACCCATAAGTTTTACGCCATGACCAAGGGAAACCTTCTTTAGCCAAAGAGCAGTGAGTACCAAAATAATCGTATGACCTGTAGTAGTCGGTTGGTTGTGTAGCACTAAAAGTGATCATCTTTTGTGCCTGGTGACCCTGAGGTGTTACGTATACGCGAGAGTATAGGGTGATCATGTCGACAACCCACGGATTACTTGTTCGATCTGATCGTCGGTCCATCTTCGCGACCGTTTACCGAGTTTCAGCCCTTGTGGATAGATTCCAGCTTTTATACCGGCGTACCACGCTGAGCGACTTATCCCCAGTCTCTCCATGACCACTGGGAGAGCGTTCAAAGAGCTATTTTTTGTGTTGCTGTTAGATCCGTCCATTTTGGACTCCATAGTTTTCTAGAGGAGTTTGTATTATTTCGGACAGATTTTTCGTAACAGGCGACTAATTTTTCCGGTTGACAGCAACCACCTAATAGTTGTTTTTTAGCAACAGTTGGTGGTCAGCGCCGGCGTGGGTTGCTAGCTGCGTCGCGTTTTTTCCCTCGCAGAGCAGAGTTTTCTTTGACGAGCTGTTCATGCTTTTTGATTATGGATGCATGTGTCCGTGCTAGCTCGATGTATTGCTGGGTTAACTCCTCTGAACTTGTTGGTATGTCAATTGCAAAGTCGTCGATAGCAACGCCTTCAGAAACTGAGGTGTGGAAGTCTGCGGGTAAGTTATGTCCGGCCAACTCCTTCGGGAATATCTCTCGCGCCCATGCGTTCACAATTCTTTCGGGCAGCGATCTAGGTAACACTTTTATTTTGACTGCGTAATTTATTCGGGAAAGAAAGTTTTTTTGACTCCCCTGCTTACCAGCCTTTGGGTAACAAAGTTCAGCAAGGCGGTTTGAATGGTAGAGAGCTGTGTCTTTTGCGGGATTATTTTTTTTAAACTTTGGCATTATCTGTTTCCATATCGATCATTGTTAGGCTGTCAAGCGCCTTAGCGGCATGGTCTAGGCGTAGATGGCCATAATGTTTTTCTATCATGATGATGCTTGTCCCGCTTAACTGCGCGACTGTGAGCAAGTCCAGCCTTGCTTCAACAATTAAGTCCGTAATTACTGAATGTCGAAGGGTGTACGCTGTAACTGAATCGTTAAGTCGAGATATCTTTGCGGCTTGTTTGATGGGTTTCTTCCATGCATCCTTGTTCCATGCAGAGCCATCAGCCCGCCTAAATATTGCTGCACTGCCCTTCCCGTTAGCAAGCCTACCGCTTGAAGTCAACGAATCTACGAATTTTGCCGTGTTGGCAGGTAATCGTATTTGTCGCCCACCCCCATGTTTGTCACGCCCGATGGTTAAGACTTTTAGTTTGGGATCATAATCTTCAGTTTTAAGATTAGCGAGAGCCCCCGGTCTTAAAGGAAGTAGGGCTAATCCACGTAAGAATAAGCTGATATCAGGTGCGGCTGAGGCTATTAGGCGCCTGCGATCATCTTTATCGAGGTAATCAGTCCTGCGTCGATCAGCGTTTTTGATGGGTTTTAAGGCCGTGCGCCAAGCGTTGTTTGCGGCAACGAGCCGTTCGTCATGTGCGAAGTTAAGAGCAGCACGTAATGCAGTCATATCGCGATTTATTGTTGATGGACTACGAACCGTCTCCAGACGTTCTTTCGAGTGAATGCTTCTTATAACGGGCTTCATCGTTAGCTCGTTTCGCCATTGCGCAACATGGTGATGTGTCAACTTCTCGAGCGCTAATTCTGCAATCTTCGAGGAGAAAACATGGCGTGTAAATCGAGCGTTTAATTCTTGGCCATGTTTAACCTGTTTCGCATTCTTTTTGGATTCAACATACCTTTCGCAGACTGCTCTTACCGTAACGATTTCTGCTGAACCACCACTGGCTAGGTGCGCAAACTTGCTTTCTGCTAAGCGTTTTGCTTCGTCAAACTGTCGGTGTCCCGGGAACTCAGCAAGGCTGCCAATAGATTCGCGCCGTTGACTCTGCGTTGCGGGGTCGTAACTCTGGAGTAGCCAAGAGCCTATTGAGGACGTTGATAAGCGACGGAAACCAACATGGCAGCCCATACTTATCCTTTGCCAGTAGGGCGCACGCCTAGGCTTTAACTTCGCGCGTGCTGCAACTGTATCAATCCTGTTTGACATGAGTATCCTAATAGTGTCCTAAACAATAGTAGATATTTTAGGATACTAATGGACTTTTACTAGGCAATACCATATACATTAAGGTGCTATGATGTCTATAACCCCCGCCTTCACACGGCAGGGGTCACAAGTTCGAACCTTGTACCGCCCACCAGTCTTTGTCTTAGCGGTGACAGCACTTATCACACGCCGGATCTACGCGCACTCTCTGAAGAAGAAATGCTGTGTGTCGAGGCCATAATTCCGGAATTGGCTCAGGCGGCGTTCAAGTTAGCTGAGGCGCAAGCGCTCACATCCAGCGGTAAGGTTGTCAAGGTTGCTAAGGTTGATAAGGTTGCTAAGGTTGATAATGGCAAGCTCATCGAGCTTTATGCAGATGGCTCGATTCATGTGCTCAAAGAAATAGCCCCCCCCATGCGGGTAATCCCAGGTACGAAGCGATATCGCAAGGTGTCGTAGTAAGTCAGCAGCAGCTTTCAGACTTCATGTCTCAATCGACTTTGCTGAATTCACAAGGCCTAGCGCAGGTTGCGCAAGCGATCAAGGTGGCTGGCGGTTATGTTTCCTTTGGCGACCTACAGGTCCACTCTTACACACCACTACCTGGCGAATAGACCCAAACCCCAGAGTGTGGTCAGGTGTGCGGTCGTCAAGTTAATTCCCCCATGGGTTTATCAAGCCCACGCCTGTCGATTCGAAATCCATGACATTGCGAGTTACCACAGTCATGCCATGTACCAATGCTGTGGCTGCAATCAGGGCATCTCGTTCCGATCTTGGGTCTGGCACATGCAAGCGAGCGCACGCCAAAGCGACCGCGGTATTGACAGGCAAGGTGCGCTCAGCGAACTCCGGCAGGACTTGATTGTCAAGCCATTCGCGTAACAGAGACCCTTGTTCAACATCTTTACGCAATCGTGACAAAACCCCAAGCTCTAGCTCAAGGACTGTGATGCAGGAGATGAACAAATCATCAGCGTCAATTGTTTGCGCCCACGCAGCAACGTTTTTATTGGCTTTGCCTGACGAAACCTTCCTCAGCTCAGAAACCACATTCGTGTCGAGAACATACATCAGTCGAAATCCACAGGCTTTACGCCAACAGACACCTTTACGGGTTCGAACTCGGTATCCTCAACACCTTGCATACCGAGAGCGTCTGCGATGTTTCGACGTTGACGCGTCAGTTTTCGGTACTCACTGATGCTAAGCAGAACATGCGCGGGGCGCCCCCGGTCGGTGATAACGACAGGGCCTTTGAGTGCCGCTTTCTTGGCACGTGTCACGTCTTGATTGAGTTCGCGGCTAGATAACGTTGTGATTACCATTTGCACTCCTCAACAGTCAATGTAGTTATGTTACTACATTAAAGAGCGGCTCGCTAGCCGCCTTGACGTTAAAGAGGCATTGACGGCTTTGCACGAAAGCGCAAACCGATATGAAATGCGGATGGTCGGTGAAGTGCCGCAGTTGCAGTACCCTAAAATTTTGCCACCACACACACGTGCCAATGCTCCCCATCATTTCCATCTTTGTGTGTAAGCCCTCGGTGATGCCGTTAGATTTCGAGAGCCGCCCCATACCAGTCATCGGTTCAAAGCAAGGTGCCAAAAGCATTGGGCTTAGCGCCCAGGGAAGAGTCCTGGGAGCCAGCGTTCTGCATATTTCGCTGGTAATGCGAGATGCAGGGGAGCACGGGTGCTCTTCGAAGTGATTGCTCCGGCGTTGAGTAATGCGGAGGTGATCCGTCGTGCTGCTCGCTCGCTCATACCCAGCATGGACGCGACCACGCCTCGCTCCAGCGCGCCTTGATGCAGGATTGCTTTGAGAACGAGATCAGATTTTGGTGGCAAGGCGCCGGCGCGCATTTCTTCTTCTGTCCAAATCCTGATGCGGTCTCGCAAGCGATCCGGTTGCATTAGCGCGCTCATGAAATCAATCTGATCAAGACAGGTGCGCAGGAAAAATTCAGTAAATGATGCAAGAGCCGCTTCGCTCAGGTTGCCTCGGCCATCCATATCGCCACGCCTTGGGCCATCACAAGCTTGCAGTTTTTCTTTGTATATTCGCTCTTGTCGGGCCAATCCGCGCGCCACCGACCAAAGCCCTTTGGTATCAAGCGTGTCGCGTAACATCGCATACGACATCAGGCGAGCAACGCGGCCATTGCCGTCAAGGAAGGGGTGAATCCATAGTAAGCGGTGGTGTGCGCATGCCGCTGCCAGAATCGCCTGTGTGCGTCCACCGTATCGATAAGCTTGGTGCAACCGATCTAGAAATTGCGGTAACGCGTCTGGGCTTGGGGGAACATGCCGTCCGACCTGAACATAGCGCTCCCGAAGTTGCCCTGGCACAACCGGCACTCGCTCTTTTGTTACCGGATCCTCCACATAGAGTAGGTCTTCGGGCAACAGTTCGCAGAATCGCCGGTGTAGTTCTACTATAGATGCTGGCGCAGTAACGGGTTCTTGCAGCCCGCCCTCATCAATCCATCGCTGCACCGTGATGTGAGCCTTAGCTTCTAATTGGAGGTCGCGTTTTTTTGGGTTGGCGCTATAGTCACCTTGAAGGGCTCGCTCTATATCAATGGGATGCGTGTCATGCCCTTCGATTAAGTTCGAGTAATAGCAATTCATTGCCCGCACGAGGTCGGCGAGCGCCAAGGCGACGGTCCCAGGCAAGCTAGCACTGAAGGCTGCGGATTTCTCGGCCAGTTCCAGGGCAAGATCGTTCAACGGTCCTCGCTTAGGAGAGCCTTCACCTACCATCAAAGGCTCAAAAAGCGCTGTCGCTTCGCCGTCATTTTTAATCATAATGGTCCAAGTTTGGCCGGTTTAATTGCCGCTTAATGTTCATATTAAAATAATATAATATCATATGGTTATAGATAATATGCGTCCATAAATTATGGTTATTTTGGCCGGTTTCTGATCCGGTTTCTGGACCGTTTTGTAGTCCAGTGTTTAGACCGGTTTATTACTCGCTTTCTTCGCTGCTTTAGATGGGCGAACACGTGGCGAGCGACCTGTCAGGGTGACAGTGCCGTTCATCCTGCTTGCGTGGGCATACCGCGAAGCGGTTGGATTCAGTTTTCTATTGCTTAACCGGCATATACAAAAGTGTGTTGTTCGGTTCATAGACACCACACAAACAAAAATCGTTGCCCAAGCATTGATCGGCCCATTCTTGAGCTTGAGTTTTTTGATCGGCGGACAAAAGCTTTCCATAGCTGTCGAGGTCTTCTTCGCTTAGAAAGGGACCAAATGACGCTTGGTAGGACATTAACGCATAGGCATAGGCAATAGGCCTTGGTGTCGTGTTCGTTGATGTCTGTCATCGCTGTGAGATAGGCAGGTAAGTCGCGCACCAGGAGTCTGCGTTGTTGCTGCAACGCAAACTCATAAAGTTAGAGCGCGCGATGGTTGTCAACGGCAAGGCCTTTTTCTTGTCTTAGGATATCGGCGAGTCGCTGCGCATCCCGGGCGTTGCCTGACGAGACAGCGTTTTCGTAGAAAAGCTTGCCCAAGCTTGGTCGTAAATCGCCTCAGTCGCGTCGATGAGATCGCAGGATTTGAAACCCGCGGTTTGGCATTGATATGCACACTAGGATAAATCAGGTTTTGCTTCTCTGGGAAGGCAACCTTTTATGTTTGAACGGCGTCACAGCAAGGTCACAAGTTCGTCACGCGTGCAGGCATTGCTGCCATTGATGAGTTTCAGCTATTGGTCAACGCAAGGGAGCGCAAACGGTCAACGATTGTTCACGTTCATCTAAACGGTGCCATACTAGACAACGCCCCTCAGTCTATCGCGACAGTGACAGCGCCCGTTTTTGTTAACAAGGTCTCTTTGATGAATCATGAATACGTTGGTTACATGGCTGCCATTTTGACGTCGGCCGCGTTTTTTGTGCAGGCACTGAAATCGTTTAGAACCCGTGATTTATCAGGTATTTCCTTGGGCATGTACGCCATGTTCACCGTTGGGGTGGCCTGCTGGCTGGCCTATGGGCTCTTGATTGAGAAGTGGCCGCTGATTGTGACCAATGTGTTCACCCTGACATTTGCGACCAGTGTCTTGTTGCTAAAGATCCGGCAGGTTTATCAGACGAGGGTTTCCATGCGGTTTCTTGAACCCGTGGCCTCGCAGCCTGAGTATGAGAAGTAGTCGCGCTCGCCTGATAGAAAGCCAAAAGAAAACCACAACGTAGAAAATGCCTAAAAACTCAGTGATTAAAGGAGGGGCATCGATTGGAGGGCATCGATTGGTGTGATGTCTCGTGTCATTGACCAGAAGTTTCACCGTGTGGCTTTCCGGGCGATTGGGCGAAATTTACTTGATACCTATTCAGATAGGTAGAAGTGGGCTGTCAATCTTGACGAGAAGAGTCGGGCAAAGTGTGTTGGGAGAGGGTGTGCGGGTCATTTTGTTGATCGAACGTCAGGTGTCTTCAAGTCCAGTCACTGGAAAGAGTCTACTTGGGTCGCCCGGCATCAATCCATTTCTGCGTGATGCCGCGCGCAAGGTTGTAACGAGCGCAGTTGTATTGCTCGAGGTGATCTAGCTCGGTGTCGGCGATCGTGCGCAACGCTGCCTGGTCAGCCGCAGTAACGGATATCTCAGTCAACGCGTCATTGAGCTTTTTGCCATAGAAGACGACGAGTTGAATGATTTCGTTTAGTACCTGGCGGTAACGGATTCGAATGGGATCGGGCATGTCCATGGATGCGCGCAGGACGCTGTATTTTTGGATCGAGCGCCGATAGATAAATTCAAATAGTTCTACAGCTGCGCTGACGTTACGTTGTTCGTAGACGCCGAGCATGGCTATTGCATAGTCACTGCGCTCGACATCTAGAAACGACAACGGTGCGCAGTTGTATAGGAGCAGCGGCATGTTGGCGCAAAGACGGCTCGTGCGCTTATTGCCATCGGCAAACGGTTGAAGGTAGGCTAAGTTGACCCACAGAAAGAATGCCGCTTCTACTGGGTTATGGGTTTGGCGAACTTTATCGACGATCGACTGGAGTGACTGTTCTAAAAGCGTCGGGATGTTGCTAGGTGAGTAGACTGAACCATTGATGTTGACCACGCGCCGTCGAATACTGCCGATGTCTCTTGAATCCTTGAGCAGGTCGCGCATGAGTTTGGCCTGCACATCGACAATCGCAGGCAGCTTGATGCCCTCCGTCGGTATGACCTCGACCATGAACTCGATAGCGTCCTTGTGATTGAGCAGCATCAGCGTGTCTTGGTCTAACGGCTCTGTGTGCTCGATGCCAAGCGCGAAGAGCGCCTTGGTGTCGAGCAAGGTTTTACGGTTGCCCTCCAAGTGCGCTGACGACCAGGATAGGTCGATAAGTAGTTGTTCAAGAATTTCGCGGGCATAGGTTCCCGCGGGCTGCTGGTCTTGGCTGCGGCCCGCGCTGAACAAATCAGCGGCCAACTGCGGTGGCAGCAAGCTGGAATGGTTCGGTATGTAGTTGTCCATAAAACCGGCGTCATAACCCACAGGCGTGCGTGTGCCCAACGGTGCGCGCAGTGATTTGATAAGCGCTAGCGTCGCCTGGGACCAAGTGAGTTGGTTGGGACTTGGTGTTTGGTCTAAACCTGTAGGCCCAGTGTCGAACATCGCTTTGGCTGTATCTGTGGCAACGTAGCATGTTGAGCGACCGCCACCTCGTCTGATCAGTAAACCCGCTGACACTAGGTCGCTCAATGTCCGGTTCAAGGTAGGGCGAGAAGCATCGAGAGACTTCTCTAGCGTGCCGGCCTTAACAGTCGCCTCGGCAGCGAGGACCAAACGCAGTACTTTGTCCTGTAGGGTTGTGAGGTTAGTCGTGCTCATGGATGTGAGGTCCTTGTTTATCTTGGCAGCGGACGAGATTTAGGCGCATGAGTCAAATCCATGATTAGAATAAACACTAATATTATCATGGCGATAAGATTAGTGATGAGATTTTTGATGAGATTAATGGGGGTTTAATAAGATAAAGGTAGTGGTGATAAGAAAACTAAAAACTTCATGAATGCAGTGAGCATTCTGGCGATTGGCAGGCAAGCTATCACATAGCCTGCGAAACCGATACTAAACGAGGCCAAAGTCCTCCCGAAAACGGTCTACTTGAGTCAGGGATGATTGTTGCAGTTCTGATGATCCATACACCTTTGGCTGGCGATTCGATAAGCACTTGCTTTACAGAGAACGCTTTGCCAAGTGAGATCTGTCCGCTCGCGCCAACGGACTTGACCATTGGCTCATCAGAAATTTGGTTCGCCATGTCAACCTCCAATCATGCTTTTATGCTTTCATGCCGCATGATATTTGGAACAATATGCTGGCTTCAATATTATTTAAAATAGAACTGGCATTTACTGCTAATCAACAGAAAACCAAGGCGTAGAAAAACCGTTAAAAATCAACGATTTATAACAACAAAATCTAATTGTGTGATGTTTCGTGTTGTTGACCAAAAGTTTGATGATGTAACTTTCCGGACGATTAGGCAACTTTTGGAGTGGCGCAAAGCGTTTGGCGTCAAAACATCAACATCAACGCCAAGAAGTTGCATTAGCTCATGCCTGATTGCACCAACGTCAAACAAAGTTGTCTCAGAGGTTGGATCGATCAAGATATCCAGATCGCTGGCTTCGTGATCATCCCCATGAAGCACAGAACCAAAAACACGAGCATTGCAAGCGTGATGGCGCTCAACCACTGCGCGTATGGCTGCACGGTTGGCTTGCAGGGCAGTGGATGGCTTCATGTTGATTTTTTTGCCAAGTGCCGCCGCAGCACTCGCGAGGGTGGTCAAAGTCAGGCTTGCATCGTTTTTATCAAGCGATCTGTTTAACTGAAGCAACACCAGGCCGAGTATTACCGTCGTTTTTTGGCCATTTGCACAGATGGCGACTGGGAGTCCTGGGTGAAGTTTTTTCTTGAAGGCATTGCCGTCGCGGCCGAAGCTGCCGAACAAAACAATATTCAATTAGCTGGCCTAGCAGCCACCGATCGCAAGCGCCTTTTGCTATCGGCCAAGGCCAGCCCGCTAAGTTACCGGTCATTCGAGAAACTACCCACGATGCCGCGCTTCACCATTGAAGCTGCGCGCGAGCAACTAGAGACCACCTTTCCCATCGCAACGGCAGCAGTCAAGGTGTTGCAAGAGCTCGGTATCGTCACAGAGATCACCGGGCAGAAAAAGAACCGTCAGTACAGTTATCAGGCCTACGTTGAGCTGCTTTCCCATTGAAAGACGGCTGTGTGGGCTGCAATGTGGGCGACAGCGTGGGCGACAGTGCTGGCACGCAGAGGATGTCAAATGGTTTTGCGTTAATCTACATCCCTTGAAAGAAGCGACTTATTCTTTGTGAGGTAAATCGTATGTTGTTGCACGATTGGATTTCTCGTATTTCGCTGATATGCCAAACCCGATGAATTTGCGTGACGCTTGCGTTGATGCGGCCCGTGAGGTCATTGCTCAGGACGGCGTAGAAAACCTTAGTCTGCGAGATGTGGCGCGTCGGCTCGGGGTGTCACATCAGGCGCCTTATCGTCACTACCCAACCCGTGACCATTTGTTGGCCGAAGTGATGCGCCGTTGTTATGAGCAGTTCTCTCATCACCTTGATGCCCGCCATCACCACCCTGACCCCCACCAAGCGTTGCATTCACTGGGGGAGCAGTACTTGAGTTTTGCGCTGTCTAAACCACTTGAGTATCAGCTCATGTTCAATACGCCCTGGCCTAAAACCGCCGAGCACCCTGAATTGATTCGCGACGCCAACCACGCGTTTGATATTCTTCTCGGCGTCTTGGCCCAAGTGCACCGGGTCTCGTTGCCCAACACGGCGGTCGACCTTGATGCGTTATTTGTTTGGTCCACCATGCATGGTTTGGCGAGCATACTTGGCGCGAACTACACCCATCACCTCACGCTCCCGCCCGCCGTTCATCAAGAGGCCGTCAGCCATGTCATGAGCCTGATCGGTCGGGGTTTGAATAACGCCAGCTAAGCGGCTTGCCGTGGCTTTTGTTTTACCAAAGGTTTTTACTGGCCGATGTTTAGTCCCAGCAGGCTTAGCCAGAGCCAAATCAGCACGTACGCGAGCGCACCCAGATAGAGCATGCCCATGGCGGCTGACTGACTGATCCTTTTTTTCTGTAAGGTGACGAGAATCAAGCCTGCGATCGGGATGATTTGATTGGCATGCACGCCTAGAAAGTGGGCTGGCCTTAAATCACCACCGGCCAGATGCCATCCCACCAGAGGGATACCTTGTCCAGCTGGGGGCTGTAGATTGCCCAACATGAATCCGCCGATCGTGGCCAGCACAAAGGTCAGTCCAAGACCCAATGCGACCGATTGTGTGAACACCTTGCCACCAAAGATCAGGCCGTGCTTCATGACCACCCACGCCAAGTACCCTTGTGTGCTCGTCAAGGCCAAAGCGGCGAAGCCCATGAGGCCATACATGAAAGCAAGCACTGGGCTCGCCATGTTGAAGTGCGATCCATTGCCCAACGCGCCTTGCCATGTGATGTACACCACCTCAAATGTTGAGGTCAGCACCAGCACCCAAACCATGACTTGTAAAGCGCGTTTTTTACGGACCAGCGCGGGTAACAAGCTTAAAAACAGCGCTGTGGTGAGCGCAAAGGCGGCTGTTGAAGCCATGAACTTCATGGGCTTGACCCACACATTGACATCGCGAACCATGCGTTCATCGGCGAACCATAAAAACCAAGCCGCCAGCAGAAAAGCCAACATGAGCGCGGTGTAGCCCATCAATAAGCGTTCTTGGCGCAAACGATCGATAAGCAAAAGCATTCGAGTCTCACACTGTTGACAGTGTCTACATTTTTGTCCGGATCGTGGTGCGTTGTCAACTGGGTCTGCTGACCCTGTCGTTGGAACTGTTCAAAGTGGCTTGCCGAGTCAACACCGAGCTACTCGGCAAATCGTCCGCCTATAAAGTGCACATGTCTTATAAGTTGAATCAATCAGTGGTTATTGAGTATTTCACCACCCACGTGGCAGCGATGACACGACGAACATAAAGCAGGCCATTGCTGTTGTGTTGCTTGAATACAAACACCGTGCAATATTTCTCGTGCCTACACACCAAAGTCTTGAAGCTTTGTTCATCGCTTTAGATTTCTGTAGAAGTTTTCGTGACTACCCAATAACAAAAGCATCCGGGTCGCTGGATCAAACTCATAGGCCAGCAGCAGCAGTTGATTGTTGCTTTTGAATTTATAGACAAAGACACCAGCGAGATCGCCTTTTTTTTCATCTCCAATGTCGGGCGTCCTTACGATCACTTCAACCGCTGAATCAACATCAATTTGTTGACGCGTGTGTAACTTCTTGTAGGTGCGGGCGAAATGTGCGCTTTGAAACACCTGGATGGCACCCATGTCCGCCATTATTCTCGACCTTGGGGCTCAAAGGTTGTTGCAAGGGTAGGGCCTTCGGCTCTGGCCACAAGCAGGTCGCGTACGAAGTCGATGGGTAAATCAGGATTATCAAGGGCTGCTTTGCCCACCATTGCCCAAAACTCAACTTGCCCAGCAATGCTTCGACGCTCGGCGATGGCATGTACTTTGGCTTGTGCATAGAGTTGGTCGTCAATTCTCACCGGCGTGCTCATAAGTTACTCCTGTGTCGTATTGATACTATTGTAGCAATACGATACGTTTCGTAAATTATTTTGTGCCTAGGCTGTATCCAGTTTTTTAACTGCGCGATTAAAAAGAGGTGCTGCGCAGAGACAGACAGTCGATGGTTCGAGAAATTCACAAGCACTTTACAAACACTTCACGATCAATTCACGATCACCTCACGACCAATCCGATCAAAGTGCCTCTTCGCTGGTGCTCACAACTGAGCCCAATCAGTCTTGGGTCTCACCAGAGCGCCCGTTCGTTGTCTTACCGCCCGACGTGATTGCCGAAGGCTCCAATTCGATGCCATCCACGCGCTATTGAGGTGCATATTGGATATCTATGTACTGAATATGGGCAAATATTCTTTATGAGGCACTCCAAAATACTTGGCACGCAATTTGCTTCTTCATGACTTGCAAGCCCTGACGGTGGTGTGGTGAGGGCCTAAATTGATCATTACCTAACAGGAGCCTTACTCATGAAGCGTCGAATGATTCTCAAGCAACTCACGGTAGCCACTGCCTTGGCCATCTCAGGCTGGATGCCACAAGCCGTAGCCGCAGATGACACCATCAAGGTGGGTGTTTTGCATTCACTGTCAGGCACGATGGCCATATCAGAGACAACACTGAAAGACGTGGCGTTGATGACCATCGATGAAATCAATGCCAATGGCGGTGTGTTGGGCAAAATGCTTGAGCCCGTTGTCGTAGACCCAGCCTCTGACTGGCCCCTATTCGCCGAGAAGGCGCGCGAATTGTTGGCAAAGGAAAAAGTAGCGGTGGTGTTTGGTTGCTGGACGTCGGTGTCGCGCAAGTCGGTACTGCCCGTTTTTGAGGAGCTTAACGGCCTATTGTTTTATCCCGTGCAGTACGAGGGTGAAGAGCTTGAAATGAACGTGTTTTACACGGGTGCAGCACCTAATCAACAAGCGATCCCAGCCGTTGAGTATCTGTTGAGCGAAGACGGTGGTGGCGCCAAGCGGTTTGTCTTGTTAGGCACCGACTACGTGTATCCACGCACGACCAACAAGATTTTGCGTGCTTTCTTAAATCAAAAAGGCATTACCGACGAGAACATCGAAGAGATCTACACACCGTTCGGCCATGCTGACTATCAGACGATTGTGGCGAACATCAAAAAATTCTCCCAAGGCGGTAAAACAGCGGTGGTGTCCACCATCAATGGTGACTCTAACGTGCCTTTCTACAAAGAGCTTGGCAATGCAGGACTGAAAGCAACCGATGTGCCGGTGGTTGCTTTCTCGGTTGGCGAGGAGGAGTTGCGTGGGGTTGACACTGATCCGTTGTTGGGTCACCTCGCCGCATGGAACTATTTTGAGTCGCTCGATAATCCCGTCAACAAAGAGTTTGTTGCTAAGTGGAAGGCGTACGCCAAAGCACAAAACATCCCGAACTATGAGACGGCAGTAACCAATGACCCGATGGAAGCGACTTACATCGGTATCAATATGTGGAAGCAAGCCGTCGAACAGGCTGGTACCACTGACGTGGATAAAGTCATCGATGCCATGGGCGGACAAACCTTTGAAGCACCTGATGGGTACACCGTCAAAATGGATGAAACCAATCATCACTTGCACAAGCCAGTCTACATTGGTGAAATCCAGCCCAATGGCCAGTTCGACGTGGTGTGGCAAACAGAGGGTCCTATCCGTGCTCAGCCATGGAGCCCCTTTATTGAGGGTAACGAAGGCAAGCAGGGCATGTAATAGCTGTGCAGGCAACAAACGCGTTTGGGATTTAGGAGAACTCTGGCATGGGTAGTCGTGTGTTGCGCTGGATTTGCGCATGCATCTGGGTTTGGATGGCCTCTGCTCATGCCACCACTTCTCTCGATCCTGAGCTTGCCAAGCAACTAACAGCGAGCCAGATCTCCCAACGCCTTGGCGCGATCGAGACGATGGGTCAGTCGGGCTCGCCACAGGCTGCTAAGGTGCTCGAAGCCTTGACACTAGCGAACGTGTTTGTCACGCCCCAAGGGCGTGTGTTCCTAGACAGCAAGCCACCAATTGATGTGTTGACGGGTGAACCGGTCGCGCAGATACCGGAGGCGGCCGAGCGGGTTCGTTTGAACAACCGCCTGCGAGGGGCCTTGCAGACTGAAGTCGCCTACGCTCTGTTGTTTGCTGAGCGCCCAGACACCCAAATACAGGCGGCGCGCCAGCTGCAATCGCGTCCTGATGCAACACGCGTGTTTATCTTGCAGCGGGCACTTGATGCATCAAGCAACACAGAGGTACGTGACGCCATCGCCGTATCAATGGCTATTGCTTCGCTGCAGTCTGACGATTTGGCCATGAAGTTAGATGCCATTGAACAGCTCGGTGATTCAGGGCGTGGGCAATTCAAGGTTGCATTGCAGGCGCTACTCGCACAAAGCGACAACGGCACGTTTGACCAACCGCCCTCGGTGCGTGATGCGACGGCGCTCGCTCTGGAAAAAATCGAGCGTCAACAGACCATTCAAACATGGTTAGGCAATCTGTTTTTTGGGTTAAGCATGGGCAGCGTATTGTTGCTTGCTGCGCTGGGTCTGGCGATTATTTTTGGGTTGATGGGGGTCATCAACATGGCGCACGGTGAGCTGTTGATGATTGGCGCTTACTCAACCTACTTGGTGCAGTCAGCGGTGCAGGCTTGGTGGCCTGCCGGCATTGACTTCTACATCCTTTTTGCGATTCCTGTGGCGTTTGTGGTCACGGCCTGTGTGGGCATGGTGCTAGAAAAGACGGTGATTCGCTGGCTCTATGGCCGACCATTGGAGACGTTACTGGCGACTTGGGGTGTGAGCTTGATCCTGATTCAAGCGGTGCGTAGCATTTTTGGGGCACAGAACGTTGAAGTCGCCAATCCGAACTGGATGAGTGGTGGATGGCAGGTCATGGGTGACTTGGTTGTGAGTTACAACCGCATCTATATCTTCTTTTTTGCGCTGTTCGTGGTCGCTGTGTTGTGGTTGGCGCTTAACCACACCCGTATTGGTTTGTTCATGCGCGCCATCACACAAAACCGACGCATGGCCAATTGCGTAGGGGTTCCCACCGAGCGGGTCGATATGTTTGCCTTTGGGCTAGGCGCCGGCATTGCAGGTCTTGGCGGTGTGGCATTGTCACAGCTTGGCAATGTTGGCCCTGACCTAGGGAGAACCTATATTGTCGACTCTTTCATGGTGGTCGTGCTCGGTGGTGTGGGTCAACTGGCCGGGACCGTGATTGCCGCGCTCAGTCTGGGAACCATTAATAAGCTGATTGAGCCCATGTCAGGTGCCGTGATCGCCAAAATCGCCATTCTTGTATTTATTATCTTGTTTATCCAGAAACGGCCGCAGGGTATTTTTGCTCCCAAGGGCAGGAGCGCCGAAGCATGACGAGCCTGACATCAACTGCCGTGGTGGTACCCCCACACTCGCGTACCCCTGTCTTGTTTAAACCCGGTGCGTGGCTCGCGATCTCGCTAGTGGTGGGCGTCTTTGCCGTGTTGCCATTGTTAAACCTGTGGTTGCCCGTTGAGCATCCATGGCATGTTGCGCAACACACGATTTCATTGCTTGGCAAATTCATCTGCTTTGCGTTAGCGGCGTTGGCTCTTGACCTGGTTTGGGGTTATGCAGGCATTTTGTCGTTAGGGCATGGTTTGTTTTTTGCTTTAGGTGGATATGCACACGGCATGTATCTGATGCGTGCAGCCAACCCTGCGCCTGGGCAGTTGCCTGAATTCATGGTTTTTTTAAGCATGACCGAAATCCCGTGGTTCTGGACATTTACTGAATATCCACTGTATAGCTGGATGTTGGTGCTATTGGCTCCTGGGTTGGTGGCATTCATCTTTGGTTACTTTGCCTTTAAGTCACGTATCACTGGCGTGTATTTTTCTATCATTACCCAGGCACTAACCTATGCCGCGATGTTGCTATTTTTTAGGAATGAAACGGGTTTCGGGGGCAATAACGGGTTTACGGGATTCAAATGGATTCTGGGCTTTGACATCACATCACCCCAAACGCGTGCTGGTTTGTATTGGGCTAGCCTATTGGCACTGCTAGGGGCGCTGTTGGTTGGGCGCTGGATCACAACCTCCAAATTAGGGCGCGTGCTGATGGCCGTGCGCGATGGCGAAGGGCGCCTACGCTTTTTAGGCTATGAACCGGCGGGTTTTAAGCTGTTTGTCTGGACCGTGTCAGCCATGCTTTGCGGCTTAGCCGGTGCTTTGTATGTGCCACAGGTTGGCATCATCAATCCCAGCGAAATGTCACCGGCAAATTCGATTGAAATGGTGGTCTGGGTAGCCACTGGTGGACGTGGCACGCTTATTGGTCCGATTGTGGGCGCTGGTACGGTCAATGGCCTAAAAACCTGGTTTACCAGCACCTTCCCAGAATATTGGTTGTACGCATTGGGGCTATTGTTTGTATTGGTCACGGTCTTGCTCCCGCAAGGCATTGTGGGACTGGTGCGTAAAACCCTGCAGCGAGCACGAGGAGCTCGAACATGACCACAGAGCAGAGCAGGCTGAAAACGACGGCGGCGCCCGATGAGTACTTTGCCTCATACCGGCGCCCCGCGATGTCTGGTGTTGATACGACACACCAAGTTATTTTGTATCTCGAAGACATTAGCGTTGAATTTGATGGGTTTAAGGCATTGAACGCATTGAGCATGGAAATCGGTGTTGGCGAGCTGCGCTGCATCATTGGTCCCAATGGTGCAGGCAAGACCACCATGATGGATGTCATCACGGGTAAAACACGCCCGAGCTCAGGCAGCGTATTTTTTGGACAAAATATCGATCTTTCCAAACTGTCTGAGGCGCAAATTGCCACAGCAGGTATCGGTCGTAAGTTTCAACGGCCATCGGTGTTTGAGCACCACACGGTGTTTGAGAATCTTGAATTGGCTTACAAGTGCAGCAAATCAGTGTGGCCAACGCTTTTGGCTAAGCTAACGGGTGAGCAGCGCGACCAGATTGATACCACCCTAGAGCTGTTGCGAATGCGACAACAGGCCAACCGACTGGCTGGACTGTTGTCGCATGGCCAGAAACAGTGGCTTGAAATCGGCATGTTGCTGATGCAAGAACCGATGCTGTTGTTACTCGATGAGCCAGTGGCTGGGATGACCGATGCGGAGACGCAACGCACCGCAGAGCTCTTTAATGATCTGCGTGGCAAGCACTCACTGGTGGTGGTTGAACACGACATGGATTTTGTGCAGTCGATTGCGCTTGATGGCAAAGTGACTGTCTTGTGTGAAGGGTCTGTCTTGGCTGAGGGCAAGATGTCAGAGGTACAGGCCGACTCGCGTGTCATTGAAGTCTATTTGGGACGATAAGCATGCTTGAAGTCGATGACATCAATCACTATTACGGCGGCAGTCACATTTTGCGTGGCGTCAGTCTGCAAGTCGCTAAAGGGCAATGCTTAGCCGTGCTTGGGCGTAATGGTGTGGGCAAGACGACCTTGCTGAAATGCCTGATGGGGGTTGAGTCGGTGCGTTCAGGCAAGATCTTATTTGAGAATAAAGATATATCGCGTTTGGCACCGTACCGCCGTGCGCAGCGCGGTTTGGCTTATGTGCCGCAAGGCCGGGAAATTTTCGCACGGTTAACCGTCCAAGAAAATATTTTGATGGGTATGGCCGCAAAGTCGGGCAGTCAAGCCAAGCAGATCGCCGAGTCGGTGTTTGAATTGTTCCCTATCCTGAAATCCATGCTCCAACGTCGCGGAGGAGACCTATCTGGCGGCCAACAACAGCAGTTGGCGATAGCCAGGGCATTGGTGGCAGAACCCAAACTCATCATCTTTGATGAACCAACCGAGGGCATTCAGCCATCGATCATCAAAGACATTGGCAGGGTCATTCAGATGCTTAGACAGCGTGGCGACATGGCCATTGTGCTGTGTGAACAATATTTTGATTTCGCCCACGAGCTATCTGATCAATTCGTGGTGCTGTCACGCGGTGAGGTCGTGGCCAAAGGTGACCATTCGCAAATGGGCACCGATGAGGTTAAGCAGTTGTTGTCGGTTTAAATAGTGAATCCTAAAGCAGTCAGTCTTTAGTCGATAGTCAATCGCCAGCGGTTGATAATGCAGCCGAGAAACCGGAGTCAACATCAACAGGCTTGGTTTTGCCCGTGCCACCTGCGGCGAGATCGAACAGCAAGAACGCCGAGAAATGGTGTTGACATGGTATCGACTTGCTCCGTCGACCCAAATTAGAAATGTCTGGTGGAAAGACTACTTGGAAGACAAGCAAGAGCCAGTTGATGGTTTGGCTGCGCTGGGCTATCCAGCACTTCCCAGCGCTACCCAGCACTTCCCAGCACTTCCCAGCGCCCGCGTATCAGGTGGCTGTGTTCAAAAGCAGCAAAGCGAAGCGCTTTTGCGCATCAGACCACTGACGAGTCAATGTCCAGCCGGCGTGATCGGCAAGCTGCGCAAAACCTTCAACCGTGTATTTGTGCGACGTCTCCGTATGAAAACTTTCATTGGCGTGCAGCGTGTAGGTTTGGCCCGCGACCGCTATCGCCTGATCGGTGGTTGCCACCAAGTGCATTTCAATTCGCGCAGGGTCGGTGTGATAACGCGCTTCATGCGCGAACGCATTCACATCAATCGACAGCCCGAGCTCACGATTCAAGCGCTCAAGCAGGTTGCGGTTAAACGCCGCCGTAACGCCCTCTGGATCGTCGTAGGCGGGGATGAGTATCTCTGGCGATTTATCAAGATCAATACCAATCAAGAACGCAGCGCTCTCGCCTAGGAGCGTGCGACAGTGCGACAACAATGCTTGCGCGCCCTCTGCGCTCAGATTGCCAATGGTCGAGCCGGGGAAGAAACCCAATCGGTTGGTATGGGCCGGTAACGATGGGGGCAAAGAGAATGCCGTTGTGAAGTCGGCAACCAGTGGCAGCACTGGTAAGTCTGGTAATTGTTGGGCGAGATCCGCTGCCGCCTGATGGAGATAGTCAGCCGAAATATCGACCGGCACATACCCCGCGGGCCGGTTGAGGGCCTTGAGTATAGGAACGGTCTTGCGGCTTGAGCCACTGCCCAGTTCTACCACCAAGCAGTCGCTACTGATCGCTGCGGCAATCGCCTCTAAATTATCCTCAAGGATGCTGATCTCAGTGCGCGTGGGATAGTAGCTAGGTAGTTGGGTGATGTCCTCAAAAAGCTCTGAGCCGCGTTGGTCATAGAACCAGGCCGATGAGATGCTGTGACTCGGGTGAGTGAGCGCATCAACGAGCGCTTGTTGAAGATCTGCGGTGGCGGCAGCGGTGGCAGCGGCGGCGGGGAGGGTGTTTGGGACGTTGGGGACGTTGGGGTTAGACATAAAAAATGGACCTCAAGGTTATGGCTGAGTTTGCGGTGTTTAGGGTGGTGGTGTTGGTTATGGTGTCTCCGGTATCTGTGCCGTTGGCGTGGTGCGTAATTGCAGATGCCGACGAATGGCGCGCGCAACGGCATCGACGCCAATATTGAGCAGTGCCGTGACAAAAATAAGTATCATGGCCCGATCAAAGCGAAGCTCTTGTATGGCGCTGTCTACGTAGAATCCGAGCGTGGCAATACCTAATATGCCAAGGATTGCTGTTTCACGCATGATGATTTCCCAGCGGTAGAGCAGGAAGGCGAAGAAAGACCGGTAAAGCCGTGGCACGACCTCATAGGCGTAACGATTAAAGCCCCCGATGGCATCGGGCCTGAGCGCCAGATTATTGCTTTGGCGCCCGATCAAGTGCCCGATGATCGCCCCATTGTGGATCGCCAAGGCGACGACTGCCGGCAGCATTGAGGGGCCCCAGAGCTGGAGCAAAATATAAGCGAGCAAATACTCTGGGATGGATCGCGCGATAATTAACAAGCCATGTCCACCCGCTTGACCGACTCGATCAACAAACAGTCGCGAAATCAATGGGAAGCTCAATAAGGCAATCACGCCCGTGGCCACCAAGGCGATTTGCGTGAGCACAAGCGTTGTGCCGATGCCCGGCATTGCCTGATACCACAGCAGATCGCCCAGCCAAGGGCCCAGACCTGCTAGCCCTTCGCCATTGCGCAGCGGCGCGGGAATGATGTCTTCGGTCAGAAAGCGTGTGGCGTTGCCCCACACAATCGGCAGGCCCGTGCCAAGGAAAAAGGGCGCAGCAAGCAGATAGACGACCACGAGTCTGGGCCGCACCCACAGCCTGAGGCTGGCGATTAAGACTAAAAACAAAAGCAACAACATGCCTACTTCGCCGTAATAGCCTTCGCCGTAGGCCGTTTCTAAATAAAACCCCAGCGTAGGCATGCCCACAAAGCCAAGCACAGCGCTCGATCGCATGCCGCACTCGAGCCGGTAACTGGTGTAGCTCGTCAGATGGACCCAGAGATCGGGCACACGCGCATACCAAAACGTTGAAATGACGCCGCTGCCAGCTGGCAATGCCTGGGCCGCGCGATTATCACCTTCTTCCAGGATTTCGCTATAGACCCGAGCAAATGTCGCCGCATAGGGCAGTGCGATGGCCAGAACGCCAGTGAGCGGATGCAAGCCAAAAAACTGCAAAAAAATCAATGCCCAGAAGATCTCATGGATCGCGCGCACAAAGGCACAAACCGTGCGCACAATGCGGAAATGAAAAATAAGGGCCAAGCCCATGCCAAGGATGGCGGCAATTCCCACGCCCGTGAACGCAAAAGCCACCGTGCGCACCAGGGCAATGATGGCCGTGTCGAATGTCGAAAAATCAGGCTGGACCAAACCACGGGCCAAGCGGCCCAATTCAGCCCAGGGCGAAATGGATCGGATATCAAGATCAGCAATCCAAACACCAACCAAGGCAATCGCCAGCAGCCAAAGGCTGGTGCGCACCATCGGTGCCGATAGCGCGCACCAGCCTTTG